>Ga0066860_10001388_pt1 | contig 10888 bp, 9 predicted proteins | sample ETN07SmetaG_FD_65601 | JGI IMG/M metagenome (GOLD analysis project Ga0066860, IMG submission 65601) | Marine microbial and viral communities from oxygen minimum zone, Eastern Pacific Ocean - ETNP2014F14-07SV275 | ecosystem: Environmental > Aquatic > Marine > Oceanic ... | reverse complement strand
CAGGAGTTGATTGGATGAAGTCGAGACTCGTGAGCGGTCTGTCGCCCCGCTAACTCAAGTATTGGCCTGTGTTCGTGGGCACGAAAGAATCTCCGGTATCTGGTCCCTTCACTAAACCCACTGTGATCAGAGCACTCAATAACAAACTGGCGAAACCCGCAATTGTAATTCCAGGACGCACCGCTTTCGATTCAGGAATCGAAAATCGTCGATCCTGTTCCATGTTTGCCATCCTCCAGCGAGGGCAGCGAATGTTCTATTGCGTCGACAATATCCCGACGCGGCAACCCGACGTTAGGTGTTCAGGATAGCAACAAGCGATGGCGAGGCACAGTTGTTATGCAACTGTGCTGGATTCTATTCTGAGGTTAGACCGTTTGCTTTTTAGGAGAGATTTTTTGAGAAGAACTCTAACGTGGATGTCCAGGAATGCGCCGAAGCCTCAGCCCGGTAACTCTCGCGGGTGTCGTTGAAGAATGCGTGGGGCGCGGCTCCGTAAATATGCACCTCGTAAGGCGTGCCGTTCTTCTCCAACGCCACGCTGAGGTCAACGACCGTCGAAATCGGAATACCGTCGTCGTCGCCTCCGTACAATCCTAGGACTGGGCAGGTGACGTTAGCGAGTTGGTCCGCGTCTGGATTGCTGCCGTAGTAGATGATCGCGGCATCCAGATCTTCGGTATTGCAGGCTGTCGCGATCGATAATCCTCCGCCCATGCAGTATCCTACGGTCCCGACTTTGCCATTCGAGAATCCCTGGCTCTTGATGTAGCCTACCGTGCCCACCACCTCGCTGACGGCGCGAGGGCGGTCAAGGGCCATGACCAGCTTTCTGGCTTCGTCAGGTTCTGATGTGACTTCGCCGTGGTAAAGGTCAGGCGCCACGGCGGCATAGCCTTCCCTGGCATAACGTTCAGTGATGTCTTTGATGTGGGGTTCCAGCCCCCACCATTCCTGAATTACTATAACCCCGGGGAAAGGGCCGTCTCCTACTGGCAGGCACTGGTATGCGGGAACGCTGTGACCGTTGATCGCGATTTCTATGTTGGAAGTTTGTATCGGTTGTTGAGCCACGGGTAAACACCTCAGCGAATGAATATTGCCGCCGCCAGGTCAGTCGAGCATGGCATCATTGTAACGGGTCGAAGTTCTAGTCGCATCCACCGTCGGATCAGCAACAATTAGTCTCGATCATAGGCCAAATTTGGTGACAGCCAGCGTTCGGTATCCTCAAGAGTCAAGCCTTTTCGTTCGGCATAATCTTTGACCTGGTCGCGGTTGAGTTTGCCTACGCCGAAGTAGTGAGACTGTGGGTGCGCGAAGTACAGTCCGCTTACCGAGGCGGCGGGCCACATAGCCATGCTCTCGGTGAGCTTGACACCGGTATGTTCCTCTACATCCAAAAGATTCCAAAGCGTGGTCTTTTCAGTGTGGTCAGGACTAGCAGGATAACCCGGAGCGGGCCTGATTCCCTGGTAGCGCTCTTTGATGAAGTCCTCGTCGGTCAGGGACTCGTCGGCCCTGTATCCCCAGAACTCGAGCCTCACGCGCTCGTGCAACCGCTCGGCGAATGCCTCGGCGAGACGATCCCCGAGGGCTTTCGCCATGATCGAACCGTAGTCGTCGTGAGCCTCTTCCAGCGAGCCAGCTAACTGGTCAACGCCGAAGCCTGCGGTGACGACGAACCCCCCAATATAGTCGTTTACGCCCGAATCTTTTGGCGCCACGAAATCTGCGAGACAGAAATTCTGCCGTGGCAGATTAGGCCTAAGTTTCGATTTGTCATTCTGTTGGCGAAGAAAGTGGAATTTGGCCAGCACAGTGGTCCGATCATCGTCCGCGTAAAGCTCGACGTCGTCCCCTACGGCGTTTGCGGGATAGAACCCGAGTATGGCCTTGGCGGTGAACAGTTTCTTCTCTACGATACGATCTAGCATCGTTTGAGCGTCGCGGAACAAATTAGACGCCGCTGTGCCGTATTTTGGGTCGGTCAGAATGTTCGGATACGTGCCCCTTAGTTCCCAGGTTATGAAGAACGGAGTCCAGTCGATGCGCTCCACCAGGTCGTCCAGAGGGTAGTTGTCGAAAATCCGAACGCCGGTGAATCGAGGGGCTGGAGCGACCGAGTTTCCCCATTCGAATGTTTCTCTGCGCGCACGCGCCTGTTCAATCGTCAGAAGACGTTCGGTGGCGTCTCGAGCAGCCCTGGATTTTCGCACTTGGGCGTAACGATTTTTCGTGCCTTCGATGAGTCCCTGTGAAGTTTCATCGTTCAGCAGGTCGCTGATAACTGTGACGGCTCGTGAGGCGTCTTTTACGTGAATCACGCCCTTGTTGAACTGAGGGTCGATCCGAACCGCGGTATGGGCGACAGAGGTTGTCGCCCCGCCGATAAGCAATGGAATGTCGAACTCCTGCCGTTCCATCTCGCGTGCCACGGTGACCATTTCATCAAGCGACGGCGTTATCAGACCGCTCAACCCAATGGCGTCGGCCTGATGCTCTCTCGCGGAATCGAGAATCTTCTGGAAGGGCACCATTACGCCTAGGTCGATTACCTCGTAGTTGTTGCATCCCAGCACCACGCCGACAATGTTCTTGCCGATGTCGTGAACGTCGCCCTTCACGGTGGCCATCACAATCTTGCCATTGGTCTTGATGGATCCGCTTTCAAGCTGTTCCTGCTCTATGAATGGCACCAGATGGGCGACAGCCTTCTTCATGACACGGGCGCTCTTTACGACCTGCGGAAGGAACATTTGACCCGCACCAAACAGGTCACCAACTACGTTCATTCCATCCATGAGGGGGCCTTCTATGACGTGAATGGGGCGGTGTGCAAGCTGGCGGGCTTCCTCGACATCTTCAACAACGAACTCGTCGATACCCTGCACCAGCGCGTGGGAAAGGCGCTCGTTGACTGGCAGTTTTCGCCACTCGTCGTCCACTATGCGCTCTTTTGACACCCCTCTTACGGTATCTGCCAGCGCGAGAAGTTGGTCGGTGGCATTGGCGTCGTTGTTCAACACCACGTCTTCTACTGCATCTCGGAGAGCCGGATCGATATCAGCGTAGACTCCCAGTTGACCGGCGTTCACGATGCCCATGTCCATGCCTGCCCGCACTGCGTGATATAGGAACACCGAGTGGATGGCTTCTCGCACCGCGTCGTTTCCGCGGAAGGAGAATGACACGTTGCTGACACCACCGCTAATGTGAGATTTCGGGAACTGGACTTTCAATATCTTGGCGGCCTCGATGAAGTCGACCGCGTAGTTGTTATGCTCTTCGATACCTGTCGCGATGGCGAATATGTTGGGATCGAAGATGATGTCTTGGGGTGGGAAACCGATCTCGTCCACCAAAATGCGGTACGATCGCTGGCAGATGGCGATCTTTCGTTCAACAGTGTCGGCCTGGCCTTCTTCGTCGAAAGCCATCACGACCACTGCGGCGCCGTATCGGCGTATTGTTTTAGCCTGTTGTCGGAAAGGTTCTGCGCCCTCCTTGAGAGAAATTGAGTTGACGATGCCCTTGCCTTGAAGGCATTTCAAACCAGCTTCAATTACGCTGAATTTCGAGCTATCCACCATGATCGGCACGAGGCTGATATCCGGCTCCGATGCCACGAGCTTCAGGTAGCGCGTTATGGCCTCCTCGGAGTCCAACATACCCTCGTCCATGTTGATGTCGAGTATTTGCGCGCCGTCCTCGACCTGCAGGCGCGAAACGGCTAGCGCTTCCTCGTACTTGCCGGTCTTGATCAGACGCCGGAACCGAGCAGAGCCTGTGATGTTGGCCCGTTCGCCGATATTTATGAAGTTGGAATCAGGTCGGATTTCCATAAGTTCCAGACCGCTGAGGATCGTGTTCGAGTTCCCTTCGGGCCGCTGTCTTGGATTTAGGCCCCCGACGGCATCGACGATGGCTTTTGTGTGTTCGGGCGTCGATCCGCAGCAGCTACCAACGATATTGGCGTATCCGCTCTCGACAAACTCCTTGAGGTTCGCAGACATGTGCTCTGATGTCTCATCATACTCGCCGAATTCGTTTGGCAGTCCCGCGTTGGGGTGGACGGACACGAAGTGCGATGACACGCTGGCCAATCCAGCCAGGAACGTCCGCATTTCGTCGCTGCCCAGCGAACAGTTGATTCCCACGCTCAACAGCGGGGCATGGGTTGCTGAGGCATAGAACGCCTCTGGAGTTTGGCCTGAGAGGTTTCGCCCGCTCATGTCCACGACGGTGAAGGACGCCATCACAGGGACTCGAACCTGCATTTCCTCAAACAGCTTCTCGATTGCGTAAAGGGCTGCCTTGCCGTTTAACGTGTCGTAAATGGTTTCGACGAGCAGGATCTGCGCGCCTCCATCGAGGAGCGCACGGGCGCATTCGGTGTAAGCGGCGACAACTTCGTCGAAAGTCACCTCGCGATAACCTGGGTCTCCTACATCGGGAGAGAGCGAGAGCATCTTGTTCAAGGGTCCAAGCACGCCGGCTACGAAACGGGGCTTGCCGGGATTCGCATCCGTGTATTCGTCAGCAATCCGGCGAGCTATCGTCGCGGCTTCCCGATTAATCTCATAGACATGTTCCTGGAGATCGTATTCCGCCAACCCGTACTGATTGGCAGTAAACGTGTTGGTCTCCAGGATGTCCGCGCCAGCATCAAGGTACTGCCGCTGGACATCTTCGACGATGTCGGGTTGGGTTAAAACCAACAGGTCGATACAGCCCTGAACATCCAAGGCATGGTCAGCAAACCTGTCGCCTCGAAACTCGGCCTCTGAGAGATTGTAGGACTGAAGCATCGATCCCCATGCGCCATCAAGCACCATCACACGCTGTTCGAGAATTCGTTCGATCTCAGATGTGCGATCGATGATGTCGTATGGGGCCTTATTTGCGGTAGATGTCATGTATTCCTTGCCTGGTTGAAATAAAGCGATGTAGGTCATTTTACTGGACTGTGGTTGAAAAACCTAATGTTTCGCTCAAGCACGATCAAATCGAAGTCGTCTATTTGGACACAAGGCGGCGTCTAAGGGCGTCTTGACAATCCATCCGTTGAAGCCTAGTGTTCCAGCAAATAGTGAAACATTATTCAGGAGTTGGTTCCATGCCCAGCGCGTCGATATTTCCGGCATCAAATCGCCCTGTGGCGATGGGAGTCAACGGGATGGTGGCTTCGGCGCATCCGTTGGCGTCGCAGAGCGGCGTGCGAATGCTCATGGCGGGCGGCAACGCTTTCGACGCCGCCGTCGCGACCGCGGCCACTCTGAACGTCGCTGAGCCCTACATGTCGGGAGCAGGGGGCATTGGGATCGCTCTTGTTTACGTAGCCGCAGAAAACCGGGTGCGAGCGCTTAATTTTTCGGGTCGCGCCCCGATGGCCGCCGACCCTGAGAAGATAACCGCCGCTGACAAAGAGCGTGGAGCGTTATCGGCCATGATTCCTGGAAACGTCGCCGGATGGCTCACGCTGCACGAGACGTACGGCAAGCTGGAACGTGAACAGGTTTTCGCTCCCGCCATCGGATACGCGGACGAAGGCGTGCCAGTTACAAATCTGAATAGTCGCCAGATGTCGGCAAACGCAGAGCGCCTCGCTCCGTATCCTTCCGGCAAGATTATTCTAGACGATCTAGGGCACGCTCCGATGCCGGGAACCCGGCTCAAGATGCCCCAATTGGCCGAATCGTTCCGGAGTATCGTCAAGGGTGGACTGGAAGAATATTACCGGGGCGATCTAGCTCGAAGGATAGTCAAGAGCAACCAAGCCCTGGGCGGTCTGTTCAGTGAGGAAGACCTCGCGACCTACATAGCGCGTTGGCAAGACCCGATCAGCATTAACTACCGTGGCTACGATATCTTCACGAACCCGCCAAATTCTAGCGGATTCCAGATTCTTCAAACATTGAAAATCATGGAGGGTTTCGACTGCGACGACCTGATTTTCCAGCACCCTTCAACGGTCCATCGATTCATCGAAGCGGTGAAACTTGCAGTAACAGATCGAATTCAGTATGCGGGCCACCCTGTCAAAATCAAGGCGCCGATCTCTGGCCTGCTGTCCGACGGATACGCCGCGGACCGGCGGACGCAGATTGACGAGAGCCGTGCGGCCTACGTTTCAGGGGAACATTTCTCGAACAAAGTTGCCCCTGAGTCTCTGATAACCGGAAATCCTCTGGAGTTCGATGGTGGGATGACCACTCACTTTGCAACAGCCGACAGCGACGGCAACGTGGTGTCGGTAACCCAGACTTTAGGAGGCGCTTTTGGTTCAGGTGTGGCGGCAGGTGACACTGGTATTTTCCTGAACAACATGGCTTATTGGTTCGATCTTGAAGAGGGTAGTTCCAATCGCATTGGCCCCGGGCGTGAGGTGGATTTCGTCGTTGCGCCAACGCACACTTTCAAAAACGGCAAATTCCACGTTAGCCTCGGAACTCCGGGCAGTTGGGGCATTCTCCAAACGACGCCCCAATTTCTCATGAATTTCTTGGATTTTGGCATGAACGTGCAAGAGGCCATCGAAGCTCCGAGGCTGAGGGTATACACGGGAAGACACGTCGATATGGAGGAGCGGTTTCCTGCTCATCTTCGACGCGCTCTGGAGGATCTGGGACACGATGTAAGCGTTGTGGAACCTTGGTCCATGTCTGTCGGAGGCGCTCAGGGCATTCAGGTTGACTCAGAGGCAGGAGTGTTTCAGGGCGGCGCAGACCCTCGCCGCGATGGGTTTGCTATCGGATTCTAGGGTGGAGTTCGAATAATACAGCGGGAAGAAAAGTTCTAAAGGGAGACAAATCATGGGCAAGGCACTTGAAGGTATTCGGGTAATCGATATGACTCACGATCAGGCGGGCCCGTCCTGCACTCAGATGCTTGCATGGCTAGGCGCTGAGGTTATCAAGATCGAGATGGCCGACGGCATGGGAGACCGAGCGAGGTGGCTGAGGCGTGATGATCCTGATCTGGATAGCTACTTCTTCCTGCTGTTGAACAATAACAAGAAAAGCACGACGCTTAACCTTCGTGACCCTCGCGGCAAAGAGTTATTCAAGACGCTCATCAAGAGCGCAGACATCATGGCCGAAAATCGCGGTCCCGGCGCGATGGACAGATTGGGTCTTGGGTACGAGGACCTGAAGAAGATTAACCCTAAGCTAATCTACGCTGCGGTCAAGGGATTTGGCTCATACGGCCCATACTCTGATTACAAGTGCTTCGAGCCCGTGGCTCAGGCGACCAGCGGCGCCCTGAGTTGCACAGGATTCGACGACCGGCCTCCCGCGATGCTGGGCGCCAACGTTGGAGACTCCGGCACCGGAATGCACACGGTCATCGGCATTCTGGCGGCGCTTGTGCAGCGCAACCTGACCGGAGAGGGTCAACTTGTGGAAGTGGCGATGCAGGAGGCAGTCCTGAATCTGACACGCGTCAGGTTCACAGGAACGCTAACTGACGGCACCGCAGAGCCACGACAGACCAGTTACGAAGGACGCAGACCAGGCTCGGTAGGCGGACTATTTTCTTGCGCCCCAGGCGGCCCAAACGACTATGTCTACCTGATGCTGCCACCAGACAATCCCGGCATGTTCCCTCTGGCGATGAAAGGCATGGGACGCGAAGACTTGATCAAAGACGAACGGTTTGCCAGCGTCGAGGCGAGAGCGTCCAATGCTGATGCTCTCGGAACGATTATCGAGGAGTGGTGCGCCAGCAAAGACAAACGCGACGTTATGGCTGCCTTCGCAGGTGCCGGCGTTCCGTGTGGGGCGGTCTACGACACTTCAGAGGTCATCGACGACGCACATCTCAGGGAGCGCGGAATGATCACCGAGGTCGAGCACCCGACCAGGGACACTTATCCGATGATCGGGTGCCCGGTGCGTCTATCTGAATCGCCTGTGGAAGTCACCCGCGCTCCGCTGTATGGCGAACACTCCGATGAGATATTCTCAACTCTTGGCGAACTATCTCAGGCTGAGATTGACGAGCTGCGGACCGACAAGGTGATTCTCTAGTAGGGAAACCTATAATTGAGCGCAGCCAATTCCACCATGTCAGGATAGGCCGTTCCGTTTGCATGTGAGTTGCGTCCTCATAAACATCGCGTTCAGTTGAGAGTTACATCACGGATCGCGTAAATATTTATTTGATTACTCGGTTCCTCCCCACATGAAGACGAACGCCACGCTTATGAACAACATTAACATCGCCATCAGGTAAGGGAGACCCATGTCCCGATACTCGGCGTCAGTCGTGCGATCTAGGGCCGGCGCATTCGCAAACCGCAGATACTCCAGGAAAGACTCGTAAACGCTGAAAATCCGAAGAAGATGCTCCTCCACGTCGTGTACAGTGCGCCTCGTGTGAGTAGGAAAATGCCTCCAACAACGCAGCTAAACCAATATGAACGGGATCCTTTTGAAATTTTTCTGCGTAGCGTCCAGCATGATGAAGAAGCTATGAGCTTTTTCAGATTTGACCAAAATTACTGCGCCAAGCACGATAAGGGAAGGGCCTGTTAAACCCGTCAGGATTCTTTCCCACAGCATGCAAAATCCTCTTAATTATTCAAAAACGCCTGGGATTGCCGAGCGAAAATTAGTCTTCTCGAAAGGCGTTGAGGCCGGTGACCAACGCCGGCAGGCCACCCATCCAGAACGCGACCCGGATGGTTTCGGAAATCTCTTCCTCCGAGGCGCCCATCGCTCTTGCGCGGTCGGATATTGCCTTGACGCCGTCTTCGTGAGCCAGCAATGCGTCGCACATCATGGTCATCAAAGTTTTGACCTTTGCGGATAGCGCGCCGTCGGCGATTATGAACTCTCGGCCTGTGTTGACCCATTCGGCGAGTTGAGCGTCATTTGCACTAAGCGCTGTAATGTATCCGGGAACCTGGGGCTGTGTCATGTTGATTCCTCCGTGTTTTGATTTTACGCTCCGGATTCTCTCAGGAATCCGAGCCAATGACAACCGACAGTGTTTTGGATCGGATTTCGGTCTTTGTGACTACTCAAGATCTTTGCGCCTGTGATTAGTTTGCGGGAGGTGGTAGAATCGCCGACGGTCAGCAGTCGAAGATGGCGTATCACTTAGCCCATGATCCTGAGCTCGTCGTTCCCCCGTATGCAAAAACATTCCGAAACCAATATCAAATCTCGTCCGAGAATCTTTTACGGTTGGTGGATAATCATCGCCGGGGGCGCCGGCATGTCCATCGCATCGGGCATAAACTTCCATGGATTCGGGAACTTCATTATCCCGCTCAGCGAGGAATTTGGTTGGAGCTACGCCACGATCTCTATCGTGTTCTCATTGGCACGGCTTGAGTCAGGCATGATTGGACCGGTGGAGGGTTGGGCCGTGGATCGTCTTGGCCCTCGCCGGTTGATGCTGATAGGCCTTCCGTTGATGGGAATCGGCTACATTGCGATGAGCCAGATAAACTCCCTAGCTGCCTTCCTGTTCGTGTACGTATTCCTAATCGCTCTGGGGAACAGCCTCGGCATGAGCACTCCGATCACCGCGGCGGCGGCGAACTGGTTCAACAAAAAACGCGGACTAGCTTTCGGGATCATGTGGTCGGGAGTGGGACTCGGAGGACTGTTCGTCCCGGCGGTAGGATGGATCGTCAGCGAGTATGGGTGGCGAGACGCGGCGATGATCGTCGGAATCGTCATCATCATTGTCGGCATCCCAATCGCTTCTGTAATGAGGCACAGGCCGGAACAATACGGTTACTACCCTGACGGACAACCGCCAGAAGACGCGCCTGTAGGCGCTATGACCCGCGCGCCCGTCATGCCCGATTTGTCTAATGATTTTTCTGCGCGCGAGGCGCTAAGAACATCCAGTTTCTGGTTCCTCTCGCTGTCGATCACCGCTCGTTCTCTGGTTAGCGGCGGAATCGGGCTGCATCTGGTGCCGTATTTCGTCAGTCTCGGAGCCTCGGATGTCAGCGCGGCGGCGTTGGCGGGGTCTGTGGGTTTGATGAGCATACCTGGCAGATTCGGCCTCAGCACACTCGGCGATTATATGAACCGTCGTTATGTAATGGTCGCTTCGCTGGGTGTCATGGCAGTCGCAATTATCTTCATGGCACGGGCGGAGAGCGTCAGCGGAGTGATACCAGCTCTTGTCGTGTTTTCTGCGGCTCAGGGCGGAATCTCTGTGATTCCGCAATCGCTGATCGCCGACTACTTTGGGCGTCGCGCCTACGCTACCATCCAGGGATTCCGAAGCTCAATCCAAATGTTGGGAATAATCGTTGGGCCGGTCGTGTCGGGGATAGTGTTTGACCAGACCCAGAGTTACGCTGGGGCTTTTCTGGGATTCTCAGCGGCGGCGTTGGTCTCGATGTTCCTGGTGTTCCTGGCCCGTCCGCCGGCGCGCCCAAAACGGAACTGACACGGATCTCGGTACTCGACCAATCCGCGTTCACTTGACACCGCATCGCAAGTGTCTATATATTTGCCCTCATACACCAAATAACAGAATTGCCCGGGGGGAGCTTGGGAAGCCAGGCTGAGAGGGCAGCCGGAACGCTGTCGACCCCGACAACCTGATCTGGATAATGCCAGCGTAGGAACTGTGGTCGCTCCCAGAACCCAGCAGCCGTCCAGATTGATTGGACGGCTTTTTTGTTGCCACGAAAATCTGGACTTCGAGACGGGCAACGGCACGATGGCGATATCCCAACAACATAATGAGGCAATGGCGAGCCAGTCAGAACAATTCCACGAGACCCGCATTATTGATGTTGTCGGATTAGGCAAGGTCTTCGATCAGAACGGCCAGCCACTGACCGTGATGGAGCGTGTTAATTTTCACGCTTACGAAGGTGAGTTCGTTAGCATTATCGGCCCTAGCGGAT
>Ga0066860_10001386_pt1 | contig 10892 bp, 9 predicted proteins | sample ETN07SmetaG_FD_65601 | JGI IMG/M metagenome (GOLD analysis project Ga0066860, IMG submission 65601) | Marine microbial and viral communities from oxygen minimum zone, Eastern Pacific Ocean - ETNP2014F14-07SV275 | ecosystem: Environmental > Aquatic > Marine > Oceanic ... | reverse complement strand
TTTTTATTTGCATCTTAAAGAGTGTGAGTTTAGGTTCAATCATAGAGGTGAAAACATGTATCAATTACTATTGAAAATTATCAAAAAACGGCCTCTTAACTAGTCATGAACCTTAATTTAAAAGAGGAGCACCAGAATAATACTTCTGGAAAATGGGTCACTATTAGCCTGGGAGCGGCGACTGAGATAGCAGAACCGGGGAAGTCGTTTTCGGATCTCCTTGCTAAAGCCGATAAGGCATTGTATGAGGCTAAAGGGTCTGGACGTAATCGGACGTCATTTTTTGATAGGGGGTAATTCTTAGCCTGAAATAGAAAAAAGTTTATTTGCGGGAATAATTTAGCCGCAAAGATGATCATACCTTATGGAACTAACATTCCACCCCTTTTTGCGATCCATCCGCCTGTTCTACCTCCTGAGGCGGGCGGATTTCTTTTTTCGGTTTTTCTTCCCATTCCCTTCCCAATTCATTAAATACTTCCATTATTTCAATAAGTTGGTTATATTTTTTCCTATAACAACTATTTATTGGTAACTGAGATTTTCCGTTTATCTCATTAGCTTCAGGCAAAAAGTCGTGCTATTTTTCAGGTCATGAATAATTTTCCTTCAATTAGACGTTTTTCCTTCGTTCTTTGGTTTTTTTTGTTAGGGGCACCGGGCTCTGTGTTTGCGGGTGTGGATGATGCATTTTTGAAATCTGTTTTTGAGGGAAACCATAAAGAAGCCGAATCATTGCTACAATCGGGTGCGGATATTGAAGCCCGTACAAAAAAAGGGAGCACGGCTTTGATCGTTGCTGCAGCCCGGAGGCATACTTCCCTGGTGGAACTGTTGTTGAGCCAAGGGGCCGATGTCAATGCTCGGAACCGCTATGACGACACCGCTTTATTATTGTGTGCCACGCTTGGTGATGTGAGGTGCATGAAGGGGCTCATTGCCAATGGAGCTAATGTTGACTTAAAAAACATGCATGGTTGGAGTCCTCTTTCCAGGTGTGCCAGATATGGTCACCTGCCAGCAGTCAGAGTCCTGGTCGAGCAGGGGGCAAAGATCGATATTCGCCTTAACGATGGCGCTACTCCTCTAATCATCTCTGTGGGAGAACAGCATTCCGGGGTGGTTCGTGTCTTATTGGAAAATGGGGCGGATCCTAACGCGAGAAATTGGGAGGGAACCACTGCGATATTATTGGCCGCCCTGACCGGCCGGGCGGATATTATTCGAGCCCTGGTTTCAGGAGGAGCGGACCCTAAAACTCACAACGCTTTTAAGGAGCCCCTACTGTTTCTGGTGGTTGAAAGGGATTTTGTAGATGGCGCAAGGGTACTGCTGGAATCGGGAGTCAATGTGGAGTCCCGGAGTCCAAGGGGTCGGACCGCTCTGATGAGGGCCGCTAAATATGGGCGGACTCTTTCGGCCAAGGTCTTGATCGCCAATGGGGCCAATGTGAACGCGGTCAGTAAAGGTGGGGCGACGCCTATTATGATTGCGGCTGAGCGGGGTGAAATGGAAATGGTCCGGCTTTTGATCAAACATCAGGCGGATATAAACGCGAAAAGCCAAAATGGTGCTACTTCATTGATCAGCGCCTCTGCCGGAGGGCATGAGGAAATCGTGGAATTCCTTTTGCAGAAAGGGTCAAAAAAGAATGCCACGATTTCCAATGGTTCAACATCTTTAATGGTCGCGGCCGAACGGGGGTATTTGTCTACTGTTGAAACCCTGCTACATTATGGAGCTGATATCCAAGCACGCAGTAAAAGAGGGTGGACAGCCCTGATGGTAGCCGCCGCAGGGGGGCACACGGAGATTATCCAACTTTTTCTGGAGAGGGGTGCCAGCACAAAGCCGGTTACTAAAAACGGGTGGACCGCGCTCAAGGTCGCGCTTCAATTAGACAGGCATGAAGTGGTTCAACAACTTAAGTTGGCGGGAGCCAAAGAATAGGCGAAAAAGTTTGAACTAGAACCAGCTTGATGCGCTATTGCACACGCCCTCCGCGTAGGAGGCCGTTTTTTTATACCAAGCTATCCCGGATGTACTGAAGAAGGCCTATATTCTGGGTGTGTCCTGATTTATAGGCTTTAATGCGGCCGCGTATGGGTTTCCCCAGTAAATAGAAATCCCCGAGTATGTCCAGGATTTTGTGGCGGGGAAACTCGTCTTTAAAGCGGAGTTCGGTGTTCAAGACTTTCTTGTCGCCAAGCAGGATAAAATTATCGAGTTTACCTCCAGACGCATAGCCCATCTTGGTCAATTGTGCCACTTCTTCCATAAAGCCGAAGGTTCTTGCCGGGGCAATTTCTTTTTTAAAACTTTCATTTCCTTTGAACTCATAGGTGTAGTCCTGGATGCCAATTGGTTCCGGATATTCCATGTGGTAACTGACGCAAAAATTATTGCTGGGCTCAATGGAAATATAAGGTTCGCCCTGATCCTTGTTGCCAAAAGTATATTTTTTGTCAATTACGATTTCTTCATAAAAACCTTCCTGGTCTTCAAACTCCCCATCTTCTATCAAGTCACAAAAATCCTTTGCGGAACCATCCATTACCGGTGCCTCATCGCCGATTTTAATGAGCAGATTGGTGATCCGGTACATATGGAGAACTGCCATGATATGTTCTATGGTACCCACAGAGACTCTGTCTTTCTGCAAGCGGGTGGAATAATCAGTGGACTGAACATTTTCCAAGCGGGCGGGAATGGTTTTGCCGGTGGAAATTTCCCCAAATATGATTCCGCTTCCCGGAGGCATGGGCTGTAGAATTAATCCGGTTTTAATACCTGAATGCAAACTGCTTCCGCACAACACCACACTGCGCTTGAGGGTGCGCTGACGGTGACGGGTTCCATTGTTGTTTTTTCCTGGGTCCGGTATTTCAATGGAATGGTGTGCTATGTTTTCTTTAAGTTGTTTTTTTCCTGTTTTTAAGACTTTGCAGGTTTTATCGATATCCCAGTTATTCCGCTTAAGATGGTGAATGATAAAATGTTTTTCCCATACTAGTTCCGCCTCCTGAAGGGACCCGGCTTCATCGATGTTCCTGATTTCTATTTGGGGTTGCCAAATTTCAGAAGGAAGATCTTGGGCAGTGATTTTCTCTTGATTAGCGCTAGTGAGAAGCAATTTGTTCAGTACGGATCTCAACTCTTTCACATTTTCGGGCCAGGTATATCGGCATAGAGCGGCCAAGGCATCTTCGCCTATTTCGGGAACGGAAGTCTTTTGTGTTTGCCGGATTTCCTCCAGGTAATCTTTTACCAAGGCCCGGATACTCACGGTATAATCGCGTAAAGGGGGAATAAATAAAGTCGAGTCTTTGAAGACGTTCAGCAATGCAGGGTGAAACTGGCCCTTTGCAGACAAGGTCGCCAAATTCTTGGTGGACGATGCAAAAATCCGGATGGGTATCAATTTCAAACTTGAGTCAGCCGATCCACTGGGTTGCAGGGCTTCCGCGAGTTTTTCCTGCATGCCTTTGCTCAAAGACTCGATATTGCTGAGATAAACCACTTTTTCTTCGCCAACCTGGGTGGCTGAGTTTTTTAATTTTTTCTCCGTGCGTTTAAAAAGTTGCGAATGAATGGCCCATGCTTGGCGAAAAGAGCAATTTATTTTAACGAAAGACCGATCGCTCTTCCTGCTCTGGCTATGGATGGCTTGGGCGATGAACTCTTTGCCAGTCCCATTCTCACCATTCAACAAAACCGGTTTCATATTTTTTGAAAACGCTTTCACCGCCTTTTTCACTTCCACCATGGACTCAAAACACAGAGGAAGCTCCTTGGGAGAAGGGGCCGGTTTTTCTTCAACTTTGGATGGAGAGCGTTTGTTGTTCAGAACTTCTTCAAGCGATCGGGTGATTCGTTCCAGGGAAAAAGGTTTTTCAATGAAGTCCTGGGCTCCCAGCTTGGTCGCCTTGACAGCGGTGTCAATGGTTCCGTGCCCAGACATGATCAGGACTGCAATTTCCGGATGATAATCTTTTACAGTTTTTAAAACTTCAATTCCATCCATTCCTGGTAGCCAGATATCCAATAAAACCAGATCGGGGGGATCCGCTTGGATGATTTCCAAGGCTTCAACACCATCTCCTGTCACAATGACTTCATAACCTTCATCCAAAAGGATTCCTGTCAGTGAACTGACAATATTTTTTTCGTCATCGACAATGAGAATACGTTCTTTAGGCAAGGAGTTCTCCAGTCGGGATAAAGATTTCAGTTTGTGGGTGTGGCAATACCCAGCCGTGTGAATTCGAGATAATAGATTTTGTGACCAGCATTGATAAAGTTTTTTTCGTATTTGGTTTTGGGCAAGTCCTCACGAGTCTCTAAAAATCCTGACCCCGGACCCTGATTTTGAAACAGAGGTTCTGAATTAAAGTATTCCAGCATTTCCATTGCATAGACTTCAAAATCGGTAGCCAAGTAAATTCGTCCTCCGGGGGCAAGCTTTTGCCCAATCAGTTTAACAAAATCGGGCTTGATCAACCTCCTTTTTGTATGTCTTTTTTTTGGCCAGGGATCGGGGAAATTGATATAAACGGTTTCCAACTCTCCATCCTTGAACAGCAGTGGGATTTTAATTCGCACATCTCCATAGGCGACCCGGATATTGTCCAATTGAAGTTTCTTTTTCCGCGTCATCAACTTCCGGATTCCCTTATGATAGAAATCCATGCCGATAAAGTTGCTCCGGGGTTCCTGGGCGGCCATCTCAATCAGGAAGCTTCCCATTCCAAAGCCAATTTCCAGTTTCAGCGGTTGAGAGTTGCCGAACTGGGCTTGCCAGTCGGGCCACTCATCGATATCAAGAAAATTAAGATCCTCTTCCGCGATTTTGGCAAAAGAAATAAGCGGTGTCATTAAATTAATGCGGAATTGCCCTCTTAGGGGGTATCGTGAATGGTGGTTACTTTTAATACTTCAAACTCTACTTTGCCGTCAGGCAGGGATACGGTGATTTCATCCCCTTCCTGTTTTCCCATTAAGGATCTTCCAATCGGAGAGGCGGGGGAAAGTTTTCCTTCGTCAGGGTTGACTTCCTCGGGGAAAACCAGATGGTACTGAGTTTCTTTTCCGCTATCTACATTTTTCAGCTTCAAGGTACTTCCAAGCCCGGAACGGTCTTTGGAAATCTGGTTAACGTTGATGGCCATGATATCACTGATGCGTTTTTGCAAAAGGGAAATCCGGGCCTCAAGAAACATCTGTCGTTCTTTAGCCGCTTTAAATTCCGCGTTTTCACTCAGGTCTCCATGTTCCCGAGCTGTTAAAATGGCTTTGGGAATGTCTACCTGAAGTTCTCTTTGTGATTCTTTAAGGTCATTGTCCAACTTGTCTACAATGGGAAGCCGCTTCATCGGGAATTCATCCCCCTAATTTAAAAATAATGGTCGAATTTGGTTTATTGCCAGCAAAAATAGAGGGTAATGTCCACTGATCTGTTTCATTTAGTGCTAAAACCAGACAATACCTGTGGCTAAGGCTGGCTAACTCGTAAATCGGGGAAACAGGTTGTATGCAAAATTCATAAAGGGTTTAATTGTCACCCCTTACACATCCTCTGGTTTGCATTGTAGGGGTTGAATCACTATCGGGTCAACATAAATTTATAGAGAAAAAGTCTTGCATAGACCGCACATCTCTACCAGTGAAAGGTCTATAAAGGCTTGACGGGTAAGGGAATAAATGGATAATGCTTAACATTGGTCAAATTAGGCATTTTGACCCTTCCGGTTATTATTATGTGGGTTTCACAAACAACTTTGAAGTGACTCTGTGAAAGAAAAACTCCTGGAATTGCTGGAAACCAAAGGGGACCTGCCTCCTTTATCCGATATTCTCATCAATTTGGAGGGCCGGATTAATGACCCTGAAAGCGATATTGAAGAAATATCGAGCCTGATCCAAACGGAACCTGTCTTGTCAGGGCGCTTGATTAAACTTTCCAACAGTGTTCTTTTTGGGGGTGGACGCGATGAGGTGTTGGACCTGAACTCGGCCATTATGCGACTGGGACTTAAAATGGTCCTCGATTTGTGGCCTATACCCTTGAACTGCCCAAAGTGTTTAAAAAACCCAAGTCTTTCGATCATATAGCGTTCTGGAAACATTCGCTGGGAGTGGCTTATTTGTCGAGAACCCTGGTTATACATGTGGGAGGGAGTAAGGAGGATGTGGAGGCCAATGTGAAACAGATTGCTTTCTTTCATCATGAACCTACCTACAACGATGCCAAATTGGTGGATATTTTCCGCCAGACGGAAAAATACCTCAAACTGGTTGCCCCCAAGCAGGATCTGAAAATGTTCCTCTCCTATGAAGGCCTTTCGGTAGATCTTCTCAAAGACCACTAGGTGCCAGCGTGACGCTGGACTCAAATTGCAATAGCTTTCTTTCGCTAGCAAAGAGTTGTCTCGGCTTAATAGAGGCTTAGCTCCCTATTTTTAAAGTACCCGCTTCGGGGCACGAGGCAAATGAAGAAGTATCACGGGGCTGGGGTGATTTACATTTAGTAGATTATCATTCTGAGGCCTTCCGACATGGCAGATCCCGATAAGTTTCGCTTTTCCATCGATAGAGGTGGAACTTTTACGGATATCTACGCCGAAACTCCCAAAGGCCCAAAAGTCCTCAAACTCCTTTCAGACAACCCGGATCATTATCCCGATGCACCTCTTGAGGGCATTCGTAGAATTATCCAGGAAGTATCCGGCCGGAAAACCGGGGGCATCCCGCATGATTCCATCGAGTGGATTCGAATGGGGACAACCGTTGCCACCAACGCGCTTCTTGAACGTAAGGGTGCCCGCACCGCCCTCATCATCACCAAGGGTTTTGGCGATTTACTGCAAATCGGAAAACAAAACCGGCCCTGTATTTTTGATTTAAAAATAATTAAACCGGAACCGCTTTATGAAGCGGTGGTGGAAATTAACGAGCGGGTCCACCCGGTTCAAGAACTCACCAATACGATTCCCCCACAACCTAACGTAAATATTTTGCGATCCCCGGATCGGGAAACCGTTCGCCATCAACTTCAGGCTTTGCACCAGCGGGGTATTGAGAGCCTTGCCATTGCCTTGATGCATGCCCACATTTTCCCGGATCATGAACTACTGGTTGCGCAGGAAGCTGTGAAATTAGGGTTTCAATATATTTCTCTTTCCAGTGAGGTCATGCCAAGGGCCCGGTTGGTGGACCGAGGCCATACCACTTTTCTCGATGCCTACCTGAACCCGCATATCCAAAATTACCTGAAAAGTTTTCGTGAAGGATTTGCTGGAGGCTCGGCGAAAAAGCTCGAACCAGAACCAGAACATGTTGCCCACCTTGAACAAACTCGCCCTCTGCGTAGGAGCGATCAGGAGCCAGACCTTTTTGTCATGCAGTCGGATGGAGGTCTTGTGGATGCCGATTCTTTTAGTGGAAGTCGTGCCATTCTTTCCGGTCCGGCGGGCGGAGTAGTAGGTTATGCCCAGACAACGGGCGGTGCTCCTGTAATTGGATTCGATATGGGGGGCACCTCGACCGATGTATCCCGTTTTGACGGGAATTATGAGTGGCAGTTCGAAAGCGAGGCGCAAGGAATTCCCAATTTCGTTCCGCAATTAAATATTCATACTGTGGCGGCGGGTGGTGGCTCCCGGTTGCTATTTGAAAATGGCATGTTTCAGGTGGGGCCATCGTCTTCGGGGGCCTGGCCCGGTCCCGCAAGTTACCGAAACGGAGGGCCTCTCTCTCTTACCGATGCGAATCTGGTTTTGGGGCGGCTCGTTCCCGAACATTTTCCCAGCCTGTTTGGGGAGAATGAAGACCAACCTTTATCTGCTGCCGCTGCAAAAAAAGCTTTTGCAGGATTAATGCAGCGCATCCATTCCCTAACCGAACTAAAGCAGTCCATGGAGGAAGTCGCCTACGGTTATATAGAAGTTGCTAATGAAAATATGGTTCGAGCCATTCGCGAAATCACTGCTTCCCGGGGGCATGATGCGCGTGACCATATCCTTTCCTGTTTTGGCGGAGCCGGAGGCCAGCATGCCTGTGCCATAGCCAGGGCTCTGGGTATTTCGCGAATTTTTATCAGCCGCTTTGCTGGAGTGCTCTCTGCTTATGGAATGGGATTGGCCGATGTCGCTGTCGATAAAGAGGAACCGGTGCCATTACAAAAAGAAACGGATTTACAACAAAGGCTCCAGGTACTGGCTGAAAAAGCTGTCGCAGAATTAAAACGGAAAGGAAACTTTACCCTCAAAGTCCAACGATACCTGAATATGCGATACGGAGGTTCCGATACGACGCTGATGGTAAAAGAATCGGCTGACGAAGAGTTTACAGAATCGTTTAGGAAAATGCATCATCGCGAGTTCGGTTTCAATCCGCCGGAACGAAATATTCTTGTGGAGGCTATCCGGGTCCGTGCTGAAGGGAAATCGCCGCACCCGGTGCAACCGCCTCTGCCCAAGGGAAAGCGAAACTTTGTTCCGCTTTCCCGGCAGTCCTGTTATTTTGCCGGGCGTTGGCATGAGACACCCGTCTATTTGTTGGAATCGCTTGCGGCGGGGCAGGAGTTGGAAGGTCCTGTTATTCTCATTCAGGATACTTCAACTATTTTGATAGAACCTTCCTGCAGGGCCACGGTGACAGCCTTTGGAGATGTCGAAATAGAAGTGGAAGCACTGCCCGTTCGTCCGGTCGGTACGGAGCTTGATGCGGTGCAATTGTCGCTGTTCGGTTCCCGGTTCATGTCCATCGCCGAGCAAATGGGTCGTGTTCTGCAACGCACCGCCGTTTCCACAAATATCAAAGAGCGGTTGGATTTCTCCTGCGCCATTTTCGGGCCGGAAGGGGATCTGGTTGCCAACGCTCCCCATCAGCCGGTTCATCTCGGGTCGATGGGGGAAGCGGTTCGACAGCAGATTAAATTAAATGCTCATCCCATTGAGGAGGGGGAGGTCTGGGTCACCAACCATCCGGCAACTGGGGGAAGCCACCTGCCGGATATCACGGTCATCACTCCGGTTGTGCAAAAGGGAAGAACAATCTTTTTTGTTGCCAGCCGAGGACACCACGCCGATATCGGCGGCAGCACACCCGGTTCCATGCCGCCATTTTCTCAGTCCCTTGCAGAAGAGGGCGTCTGCATCAAAACATTTAAACTGGTGCAAAACGGTGAGTTTCAGGAATCAGGGATCGCCAAAATTTTGAAAGATGCGGGAACGCGGACTCTGGCCGATAACCTGTCGGACCTGAAAGCACAGGTGTCAGCCAACCATAGAGGCATCACTCTACTGAACGAACTGGTCCAGTTGCACTCGCTTAAAGTGGTGCAGGCTTATATGAAACATCTGCGGGACAATGCCGGGCAATCGGTGCGGGCCCTGTTAAAAAAATGGGGCGGGAAAAAAGAAAAAACGGTTTGTCTTAAAGCGGAAGATTTTATGGATGAGGGCAGCCGCATTGCTCTAACGGTTCGCATCGACACAGTTTCCGGATCGGCGTGTTTTGATTTTTCCGGCACTTCTATGGAATTGCCAAATAATTTGAATACCCCGCGCGCGGTAACGCTCTCTGCCATTCTCTATTGCCTGCGTTGTCTGGTCGACAGCAACATTCCGCTGAACCAAGGCTGTCTGGAACCCGTTGAAGTATTAATCGAAGAGGGTTCCCTGCTGGCCCCCTCTGATAAAGCGGCGGTGGCGGCCGGCAATGTTTTGACCTCCCAGCGTATCACCGATGTTATTTTCAAGGCGTTCAAGGCTTGTGCGGCTTCACAGGGTTGCATGAACAACCTCACTTTTGGTAACGACCAATTCGCCTACTACGAAACCATTGCCGGAGGCGCAGGGGCGGGTCCAAGCTGGCACGGCCAGTCTGCCGTGCATACCCATATGACCAATACTCGCATCACCGACCCGGAAATTCTGGAACAACGTTACCCAGTTCTCTTACGCGAGTTTTCCATCCGCAAAGGTTCGGGCGGAAAGGGAAAGTTCAATGGCGGCGATGGCGTGATTCGCGAAATAGAATTTCTCGTTCCGCTGAAGGTGGCAATACTTTCAGAACGAAGAGTCTACGCTCCCTATGGCATGGACGGCGGTGGACCGGGAGCAAAAGGAAAAAACCTGCTCATCAAAATAGATGGGAGCGAAATTAACCTGGGCGGGAAGAATCAATTCCAAGCCGAACCCGGCGACCGACTGCGCATCCTCACTCCCGGTGGCGGTGCTTACTCGCCACCAGCGTGATACCCCATTCGGGGCATGAAGGCAATGGAAGAGGACATAACTGGGGCAAGAAGGCAAAGGTCAAATATCACTAGCTCAGGGTGACAATAAGTGGTTCATTAAGCAGAAAGAATGTTCAACCCCCTCAATCCCCCTTATTACCCCTGCGGGGCATGCGTGGTATCCCCAACCAAAAATTTCATGCCCGGCGCGGGGTAAAGGCTAATGAAAAATATAACGCAGGGGGAAGTTTAGCTTGCCACCGGCGGCTCGCCGGCCGTAGCTAGCGGTGCTTTTCCTTCCAAAGGATGAGCCAGTGTTGCAGGAGTTTGATCGGTTGTGTACCGCGAAATTTTCGGCGTTTGATTTTCGGGGTCAGGTCGTGCTGGAGTTTGGCGATAACGGTGGCCCCCACTGCTTCTTCCAGAACCACACCGCGTTGCGCGTGTTCGAGCTTTTTCGATTCGCAGATGCCTCGAAACGCTACGACCATGCGGCAGTCCAAGGGTCGGTCTTCATACACTTCGCAGGCACCTTCATCGCTGAGAAAAGGGCAGGGCTGGTTGATGACCAATCGGTGCCAGTCCACTTGGTCCAATTTTTTATTCGATTTAAGGGTTTCGTTTACTTTATTGATGGTTCTTTGGGAACGTT
>Ga0066860_10001385_pt1 | contig 10897 bp, 18 predicted proteins | sample ETN07SmetaG_FD_65601 | JGI IMG/M metagenome (GOLD analysis project Ga0066860, IMG submission 65601) | Marine microbial and viral communities from oxygen minimum zone, Eastern Pacific Ocean - ETNP2014F14-07SV275 | ecosystem: Environmental > Aquatic > Marine > Oceanic ... | reverse complement strand
TACCCATCTCCGGGCTACTCCTCTCAGAGCCCGTACCTGTAATAGTCTTGGTGGGCCATTACCTCACCAACAAACTGATAGGCCGCAGTCCCATCCTACGGCGATAAATCATTTGGAACACAAACCATTCCAGGTATAGTGTTCTATCGGGCATTATTCTCAGTTTCCCGAGGTTATTCCCGTCCATAGGTTAGGTTGACTACGCGTTACTGAGCCGTCTGCCTTGCATTGCTGCAATGACTCGCATGGCTTAGTATCAATCCGATAGCAGTCAGGTCCGGCAGGATCAACCGGATTCTGAATTTTCTTTTCTTTTTTGGTCTTGATTAATGAAGTACATTTGTACTTTAAATTGGAATTGACGGATGCACATAATCTTCACATCTCAGATATTGATCTTGCAATCAAATCCTCATTCTTGTATGCGTAACTGGAGGCCCATGAATCACAAAGTGGCATCTTGCCATACTTCATCACGAGCGCCGCCTATTGCGTTACGTATGCAAGGATTGCATGATGAAGAATCCATATAAACCATGCGTGAAAATATGCATGATCGCGCCCAAATATTGAAAAAATTTCAAGTTTTGATCCATCAGATCAACAGACAGACTTTAAAAAATCAGATAAGAGATCATTTTGATAGTTAAAATGTTAGAAATATTTCTAGGAGTTTGGTTTTGAATTATTTATCTCAATACAAAAAGAAAACAAGAAAATCAGCCAAGCTGTTTTCCAAATCAAAAAAACTCCACGTTAATGGTGTAAGTCATAACATACGATTTTATGAACCGTATCCATTTGTTGTGAAAAAATCTTTAGGGAAAAATTTGATTGATGTTGATGATAATAAATATACAGATTATTGGATGGGACATTGGTCACTCATTTTAGGTCATGGTCCAAAAAAAGTAAAAGATTCTTTGAAAAAACAAATTGATAAAAGTTGGATGTACGGCACAGTTAATGAGCAGACTATTTTATTATCTGAATTAATTTCTAAAGCTGTTCCAGTAGCTGAGAAAATTCGTTACGTCACATCAGGTACTGAAGCTACAATGTATGCAGTAAGACTAGCTAGGTCTGTAACAGGTAAAAAAATTATTGCAAAAATTGATGGAGGATGGCATGGGTATACATCTGATTTATTAAAATCAGTTAATTGGCCATTTACAGAATCTGAAAGTTCAGGAGTTGTAAATGAGGAGCAAATTGTATCAATACCTTACAATGATTTAGAAAAGTCGATTGCAATATTAAAAAAATATTCAAAGAGTTTAGCGGGGGTAATTATAGAACCAGTGTTAGGTGGGGGAGGATGTATTCCAGCAGAACCAGATTATCTAAAAGGAATCCAAGAATTTTGTAAGAAAAATAATTCTCTATTTATTTTAGATGAGATTGTTACAGGGTTTAGATTTAGATATGGATGTCTATACCCCACAATGAAATTAAATCCAGACATTGTTACATTGGGAAAAATAGTAGGGGGTGGAATGGCAATTGGTGTAATTTGTGGTAAAAAAGAAATCATGCAGATGGCAGATACTACAGGTAAGAAAAAGTCTGAGCGTTCCTATGTAGGCGGAGGCACATTTTCTGCAAATCCAACCTCGATGACATCAGGCTTTGCCACATTAAATCAGCTAAAAACAAAAAAATCAATTTATTTAAAAATTAACTCATTAGGGGAATTTGCTAGAAAAGAAATTACCAAAGTCTTTGATGGACAAGTTGTAGTATCAGGGAAAGGTTCTTTGTTTATGACTCATTTTCTAAAAAATGGAATAACTGAAATCAAAAATGCAGTGGATGTTGCAAAATGCGATAGTTCAATGCTTACAAAATATCATTTTAAAATGACTGCTCATGATGGAATATTCTTCTTACCTGGAAAATTAGGGGCGATTTCAGATGCACATACAAAAGATGATGTCAAAAAGATGATTAAAGCATCTGAGAATTTTTAGGATTTATCTACAAAAACATTATTTTTCCAACACATTAGTTGATTAAAAAGCTCTAAAAAATTTCCAGATTTTTTAGTAATATGAACATGTGCAAAGAGGTCTCCAAATTGAGCTTCAAAAATTAATGTACATTCATCTTTAAAAAAGGGGATAGCGACTCCAATTTTTTTTAAAAAATGAAACTCTATATTTTCAATCGTTACAACATCATTGGCAATTGTAATTTGTTTTTTATCTGTCTTTTTGTTTATAGTAGAATCAATTTGTTTTTGGGTTAAATCATCCCAAATTGGGGTATTTTGTGGCCATTTATGGACATGTACCTTTTCAGATAGATACTTTATTTCAGAATTAGACAATAGACAAAAGAAGATTTTGATTAAAATTAAGCGTATCTTAAAAATTATAATTTTTATAATTAATCATCCTGTAAAAAATATGGAAAAGAAAAAAGAGTCAAAAGAAGACTATGCAACAGAGAATCCAACTGATACTAATGCCAAATCACAAGAAGATTTGGCAAAAAAGGCAATAAAGAAATTCAAGTCATTAGGTTAAGCCAAACTTTCATTAGCGAAATCATTTTGGAGTAAATTATGGGATTATTTGGCTCTAAAGATAAACCTGAAGATTTGATGTATCACGGAATGGCACTAATGGATAAAAATCAACCAAAAGGAGCTATTGCATTATTTAACAAAGTTCTAAAACAAGATTCAAAAAATGTTTCAGCATTATACAATAAAGGACTAGCACTCAATCAAATTAAAAAATACACAGATTCTGTTACTTGTTTTGATAAATTATTAGAGATTGATCCCAAAGATGCACAAGCATTCAACAATAAAGGAATTGCAATGGCTGAAATGGGAAATATCCAAGATGCAGCAGAATGTTATGACAAAGCAATAGAGGCTGATTCAAAATATGCAGCAGCGCATTTTAACAAAGGTGTACTATTAGACAAACTACGAGAACATGAGGATGCTCTAGTAGCATTAGAAAAAGCAATTGTAATTGATCCTAGAAAACCAAACGCAATGGTCTACAAAGGAATAGTTCTTGGAAAAATGAAAAAACATGAAGAAGCACTAAACTGTTTTCAAAATATTTGTAAAAAATACCCCAATAATCAAGATGCGTTTTTCCAAAAAGGAGTACAGTTGGCAGAATTAGGAGAACATAAAAAAGCACTTGATGTCTTTGATGATATTTTAAGAAAATTCAAAGACAATGTGAATGTAATTTATGCAAAATCTCGAAGTAAGGCAGCATTAGGGATGTATCCAGAATCTCTAGAATTACTAAAACAGGCAGTTGCAAAAAACCCTAAAATTATACGCATATGGGCAAAAGATGAAAAAATATTTGAGAAACTATATGACAATGATCAATTTAGAAAAATAGTAAGATTATAAAACTTTTTTTCTTACAGCATCTATTCTAATAATTCCAACTTTCTTTTTTGGACCAATTAGCCTTGCTTCAAATATTGGAACGTATAGTTCAGTAATTTCACGCAATACAAATTCTTCTGAAAGATTTCGCACATCAGTCTCAAGTGGTTTTTTTAGTTGTAATTGTAATTTCGATATGGCAGCATCATTTGTTATTTCTGGTTTTCTGATATTTTCTTTATTTTTTTCCAGTAAGCGTTTAGGATAATTCTCAATTGTTTTAGAGTTTATCTTAAATGGGAATTTAATTTCTCGTCCATGATGATCAAAAGTCAACTCATCTTGATCCTCTACAAATACATGTTCTTCCAATTTCAAATCAATTTTGTTTTTTCCTCTTTTACCAGAAAATGTCTTTTTCAAACTAGATTTTGTTTGAATTGGGAAAGTGCCATCACCCAAAACAATTTCTCGAATATTGGAATCAACTGAAATTGTATGAGTTGCTTGACGAAAATAATCAGCAATGTATTTTCCTGAAACCATCAAGATGCATTCATAGTATAATTTTAAGGAGTGAATATGAACATCTTCTTTTTTTGGTCTAGATAACAAAGATTTGAAAGGAGTAGTTTTCTTTTGTTCAATAATTTCTAACGCATCTGCTTCTTCTAGATTTTTTCTTAAAACTACAATCTTTACATCATTAGTTTTTGTCAAAGATACACAAAAGTACAATTTACATCTATTAAACCAATTCTGAAAAGAAAGAGATAATAGATTTAAAATGATTCAAAAATTATGGGAAGTGAAAAAAATGGCCATATTGAAAAATTCCTAAAAAAAGCAGACAATGCTATTCAAGAAGGTATCAAAAAAGCAGATGAAGTGTTAGAGGATGCAGTAGAATTTGGGGTAATGACGGCAAAACAAGCCTCAAAGACTAGTAAGGGCATTCGTAAACAAGCAAAAAAAGAAAGAGAAGGGTTACAAAAAAGAGGAATTAAGAAAATTACAGATGGAATTTCTGCTGCAAAAAATATTACATCAAATACACAAGAGGTCACATCAAATACACAAGATGACTTGGAAATATTAAAAAAACTAGGCAAGCTACGAAAATCAGAAATAATTACAGAAGAAGAATTTCAAGAAAAGAAAAAGAAAATTTTGGATAGAATATAAAATGGAAAAAACAAGCATTTACGGTTCAGGAGATCAAAGAAAAGTAAACGCTGAATGGTTTACAAATAAAACATGGATGAAAGTTTTATCAAACAAAATTAAATCCCAAGATCAAGATATCTATCATGTACATTTTGAAAAAGGCTCAAAAACAAAACTTCATTGGCACAATGGAAATCAGGTATTAATTGGAGTAAAGGGAAAAGGTAGTCTTGAGATTTTTAAAAGATATGGAGCTAGTAAAAATAATTTTACAATTAAAAGAATAGAAAGAATCACACTAAATGAAGGAGATATTGTACACATTCCAGAAAAAACTCTCCACACACATGGCTCAATTAATAAGAAAAAGACATTTTCACATATTGCAATAAACATTCTGCCAAGAAAAAATGCAGAATACAAAACTGTATGGTATGAATCAGATTTTAAATCCAAAGTTTCAAAAATTATTTAGAGTGTATGTCGTTAAGAAAAAACTCAGAGATTGAATCAATTCAAGGCAATGAAGGAACAAAAATCAAACAATTTTTCAACCCACAAAATACACAAAATAAAATCAATTACAGTATTGCACAATTTACTTTAGAGCAAGGAAAAAAATCAATTATTCATAAAATCAAATCATCTGAAATTTACTATATTCTAGAAGGGAGTGGTGATCTAAGTGTTGGTGAAGATACATTTCATCTTCAAAAAGATGACTCAGTTTTTGTTCCCCCAAATTCAAAGCAATTCATAAAAAATACAGGAACTGAGGATTTGAGATTTTTGTGTATTGTGGAGCCTACATGGAATGCGAAAGATGAGACAATACTAGAAAAATAGTACAAATGAAATTATTTTTAACATATGACACATTACTAAATATAGTGAACGCATACCAAGCACTCAAAATACTCGATGTACAAGAAAATTCATCGCAAGAAGAAATAAAATCATCATATAGAAAAAAGGTACTAGAAGTACATCCAGATAGAATCAAAAATAAAACAGAGGATTCAGAGTTTAAGAAAATTACAGAGGCATATCATTTTTTAAAGAATAATCATTCTCCAAAAAAATTCACAACATATCAAGACTACAAACAAAATGAAACAAAATCTGATTTTAAGAGAAAACCACAATGGGGGGCAACACCTAGTGAACAAAAAATTCCAGAACAAGATTGGGGGAAATATACACGTGAGTTTGAAGAGGGGGATCCTGATTTTTGGAAAGAATATGAAAGAAAATTTTGGGAGGATTACAATGCAAGAATTCGCTCAGATGGTAAAAATGGAGAATGGGATAAAGCAAAAGAACCCAAGTCCCAGCCAAATCTATTTGTGAATGTTGATGAGAGTTTGTGTATTGCTTGCTGTAGTTGTGAGACAATAGCTCCAGATGTTTTTGAAATAAATAGGAATACTAAGCTTAATCCAAAATCATCAGTAATCAATCAAAAAGGAGCAGGAATTAATAAAATAATGAATGCTGCTGAAACATGCCCAACAAAAGCAATTATTGTAGAAAATATAGATACTAAAGAAAGATTATTCCCATATTGAGATTAATTTTTTAGTTTATTGTAAATTTCATCGACTTCAGATTCAGATAGTTCCAATGAAGAATTAAACATGCTATGAATTGGTCCTGCAGAATCATTTTTAGATCTTGGAACTAGATGAACATGAACGTGTGGAACTTCTTGCCCTGCATCTATTCCATTATGTATTGCAACTAAAGTTGAACCAGAAATAGAATCAACTTTTGAAGTCATCTCATGCACAAGTAAGAATAAATCAGTATTCTCAAATTGACTCATATCTTGAATTTTTTGGTGATGCTTTTTTGGAATTACAAGTACATGTCCTTTAGCTAAAGGAAATGCATCTAAAAATGAGACAGATTGGGATGTTTCTTTAAGAATTTTTGCAGGGATGTCACCTTCAATAATTTTGCAAAAAATACAGTCCATGAAAATTTACTGTATTTTTTAAAATATTAAATCATCGTTTATGGTACAATGGTTGCCCATGCAAGCCCCTTACCAAACTTTATGGATACATTTTCACCAGAAATTGAACTGCAATTTTCAATTGTTTTAGGAATAAGATCTACAGTCTCGACATAACACACACCATCATCATTTGTTAAAATTATCACATCTTCAAACACATCTTCACGAATTAGATGCCAAAATGGAAAAATAATAGTCGATAAAATAATTCCTGCAAGAACAAATGCACCAACAAAAACTAGACTGGTTTTTTGTCCTGAATCTAATTCCAATCTACCAAGTTCCGCCATCCCCAGCATTAGGATCCATTTTCTTTGCAGGTACGTTTCCATGGGCTTTTTTCATATGTCTTTTTAATCGTTCAGGATCATGTAGTTCAGTTCCACACGTATCACATTTTGTGTTATTTTCATTGTCTTTTTTACGCTTAAACAAACCCATTATTTACTAAAAATTCAAAATACATTAAAAATGATACTAAATGTTTAAAATGAACAAACTAGTTTAGATATGTTTCAAAGAATCATGCCTAAACATGGTGTTTACAATGCTAATTGCCAACAAAATCAGAGATAATCATTCAGAAACAAAAGATGCAGATACAATCAATAATTGATAAATAAAATATTTTCATCTTTTTTTGAATTTTGCTCAGTTAGGTGTTTGTTTAATTTTTCAATTTGATGGATTTTATCATTTAGCACATTTGTGAGGGATTTATTCATTTTTTGAATAAAACGTAATTCGTTTAGAGTGTGTATCATCTTAATATCAGTAGATTCTTGTTTTTCACAAAGATTTTACCTGATTTTATTTAATAATTTACTGTCTGTTTGAAAAAATAAACATGAAATTTTTAATCATTAAAAAATACACGATTAATCAAGAGTTTTTCCAAAAAACAGTAGAACTAGGAATAATTCAAAGTGATCATAAATAACGAATTTTGGACCCCTCAAATACATTAAAAAGTAAACACAGTTTTTTGAAAAACATGAAAGTAAAAAATATCACAGTTTTAGGTTCAGGAGTTATGGGACATGGAATTGCCCAAGTCTCAGCAACTGCAGGATATAATGTGGTATTACGCGATATTAAAAAAGAATTTTTGGATAAAGCAATGGAGAAAATAAAATGGAGTATAGATAAACTAGTATCAAAAGAAAAGATTTCAAAAGAAGAAGGAGATTCAATTTTTTCAAGAATCACACCAATTGTTGATTTGAGTGATGCCGTTAAAGATGCAGAGTTAATTATCGAGGTAGTTCCAGAAATAATGGATTTAAAGAAAAAAGTCTATGAAGAATTAGATAAAGTTGCAGCACCTGAAGTGATATTTGCATCAAATACAAGTACACTGCCAATTACAGAAATAGCAAATACAACATCCCGTCCTGAAAAATTCATTGGGATTCATTTTTTCAATCCACCACAATTAATGAAACTAGTTGAAGTGATTCCAGGCGAGAAAACTAGTCAAGAAGTTACAGATTTGACTCTAGAATATGTCAAGTCAGTCAACAAAGTAGCAGTAGTATGTAGAAAAGATGTTCCAGGATTTATCATCAATAGACTATTTATCCCAATGGTTCACGAAGCTTGTTTTCTTAAAGATAGAATAGGTGCAACATTAGAGGAAATTGATTCTGCTGTAAAATTCAAACTTGGTTTTCCTATGGGAATATTTGAGTTGGCAGATTTTACGGGAATGGATGTGATTCACAAAGCAACAACTGAAATGTATTTACGAGATAAAAAAGTAATAAACCCACACCCGCTAGTTGAGAAAATGTTTGATGACAAAAAATTAGGACAAAAATCAGGTGAAGGATATTACAAATATTCAGATGACAAATATGAACGAGTTTCACTTTCAGAGGAACTAGCTACCAAATGCAACCCAATTCAGATTGTAGCAAATATTCTAAACAATGCAGCATGGCTCATTTCAAATGGAGCATCAGATATTGAAGAAATCGAAAAAGCTGCAAAATTAGGATTAGGTTTGAAAAAACCATTATTTGAAACAGCAAAGGAGATTGGAATTGATAAAATTGTTGAGGAATTAAACAAATTGGCAAATGAGCATGGAGAGTTTTACAAACCAGATCCATTGCTTGTATCTATGCAATAATTTGTAAAGCCAGAAAAGTGATTTTTGTCTAGAACAAATGATCCTCAAGGACAAAATAGTTTATCATGATTTTAAATAATGTAAAAAGCATATTTTCTCATGTTAAACGATGATGAGATGATAAAAGAATTAATCACATTATCTGTAGAACATGCACTTCTTAAAATTGGAAATTTAGAATTAGTAAAAACCAGACTAAAAAAAGAGTATAATTCTGAACTTTCAGATTCTCTAAAACATCCAGAATATCTCAAAACAATATTAAAGGAATTATTTGGAAACGCCTATCAAGATATTCTAAAAACAATTAATGAACGATTGCAAAAAACAAGTATGGATAAACCCATAACACAGTTTCTTACTATCATGAAATAATCAATTCTAAAATTTTCTTTACTGCTTCTTGAGGAGTATCAACTCCAATAATTTTAATATTTTTTCGATGATCAATATAATCATCAATGTATGGTTCAACTGCACTAGCCAAATTTCTAATTGCAACCATGGGTTTTTTGTACATGTATGATGCACATGCCTCAGATAGAGTGCCAGAACCACCACCTACAATAATTACACCATCAGCACTAAGGGCATTAAGATAGTCACGAGTAAGTCCCATTCCAGTTGGAATAACAATATCACAAAATTCATTTGCAGCAGATGGATCATCTTGAGGGATTATTCCAATGGTTAATCCATTTGCATCATGTGCACCATGAGATGCTGCAGCCATCACACCACCCAATCCACCAGTAATTAATACAGAGTTAGATTTTGCAATTTCTACCCCAATATCATATGCAATTTTTTCATGTTTTGGAGTACAACCATTTGTATTATTTCCAATTACTAAGATTTGACGTTTTTTTACCATAATAATTATAGAAAAAATGGTTTGAAATATCTTTCCAAATATCACAAAAAGATACAATTCTAGAAAAAAATAATTTGTAAAACAATTTAGAATATAGCCAATGATAGTTAGGAAAAGTGCCCAACTATCATTAGTGTTAGTCTGCAATATACTATAATCAAAAATAGTATAAGGATCTTTGTCGTTTCAAGATAAAAAACATGATGAGGGTTCAAAATGAAAATAAATCATATTTTAAAATAGTAAAAAACAGAGGGCAAACTATCCTCAGTTTTTTAGTATAAGTCGCAGACTTGTATAAAGTAAAAGAAATGACTAGATAGTATTATGGTATTTTATTTTGATCAAACTGATATGATGAATGTTTACAAAGTTCAAACAAGAACACATTACCAAATGTGACATAATGTAATTGAGGATAGCAGTTTATACAAATAACTGAGATTAATCAAGATGGGCTGTCGTCAAAGTCCGCATTAGAATTGACCTTAAGCCCTAAACTCATTTTTAATATTAATAATGAATTCACCACATATTCACTCATAGAATAAAATTACAACACTGAAAAAATATATGAATTTGGAGAAAATATGATCTAATTTTCAAGAGAAAAAGATATTAGTTAAAAATTCAAATGATATTCATGGAAAACCGTTCAATGCCAGTTTGTTTTACTGAAAAACAATTCAAAATGATCGAAGAGTTTGCAAAGAGGAATGGAATGCTTAACGCAAGTCAAGCTCTTGAGAAAATCTTAAATAAATAGAGCCATTTTTTGATATTTTTATTTTGTTTACATTTATAGAATATATCATATCATAAATTCTCAAAGACATGGGATTATTTAGCAAAAAGCCAAAAAATTGCGCAGTATGTGATAAAGTACTAACGCACAAACACAAACCAAAAAAAGAGTGGAACATCAAAGGCCTACTTTGTGGTGATTGTCATTTTGATAAATCAAAGGAATACTATGAAGGAAAAGTACGACAACCATGTGTTCTATGTAAAAACACTCAAAAAATTACAGATTTGTGGGAACCACGATGGCAATGGGATATGGATGGGTTGCTATGCAAAACATGTTTTGATGAAAAAGAAGAAAATTTTGGTAAAAAGAAAAATTTCTGTGCATTATGTGGAGCAAAAATGGGATTAATTAGATACAATCCAAAAGGAACATGGAAGGTTGAAGGTCAGCTTTGTAGAACATGTTGGGATGGAAAAAAAACAGAGTTTGGGTAAAGTGGGATTTTTTAAAAAAAGTAAATGTAATGTGTGTAACAAAAAATTTTCAAAAGAAGAAGAATTAATGAATCATCAAGAAATTATTCA
>Ga0066860_10001381_pt1 | contig 10906 bp, 13 predicted proteins | sample ETN07SmetaG_FD_65601 | JGI IMG/M metagenome (GOLD analysis project Ga0066860, IMG submission 65601) | Marine microbial and viral communities from oxygen minimum zone, Eastern Pacific Ocean - ETNP2014F14-07SV275 | ecosystem: Environmental > Aquatic > Marine > Oceanic ... | reverse complement strand
ATACGAATTGGGATGGGTCGTGCGGTTGAAGAAGAAACACCCGTGCGGCAGCACAGACTGGGAGATCGTGCGCCTCGGCGCGGATATTGGCATTGTCTGTCTTGGGTGCAAAAGGCGAGTGCTTATGCCCCGTTCGACGCTGGACAAGCGGCTCAGAACAGTCGTATCGTCTGATGAACAGCCAGCCAATACGGAATCGGGTTCGTGACAAGTAGCAGAGTTCCATGCCGAGAATGTGAGCGTGTCGCGGTCTGAATCCAGCCAAACATGCGTTGACACGAATTTGAGCTACACTTAAAATGAAATTGAAGCTATGCAGCAGCAAGAGGGGACGGGCGTATGCGGGAAATGTCCATCGACAGTATTCGCGTGCATTTGACTAACTACCAGCGGGTGGTGATTCTCAAGGTCAAGGAATCAGACCGTTATCTGCCCATCTGGATCGGCGCTGCAGAGGCCGACGCCATAGCGGTCACGTTACAGGACGTAAACGTTCCTCGACCTCTGACTCACGATCTTCTTAGGTCTGTCATATCGTCTATGGGCGCGACGGTTAATCAGATAATCGTATCCGATCTGAACAACGACACATTCTTCGCGAAGATCGTAATCCAACATAACGGGACGACGATGGAGATCGACGCGCGGCCTTCAGATGCTATTGCGTTGGCCGTGCGGACGCAGGCGCCCATCTTTGCGGAAGACACAGTTCTCGAGCGGGCCAGCGTGGAAATGGACGCCGACACCGGCAAGCCCATGATCCCAATTGATGGCGAATCGAAAGAGCCGCAGGAAGTGGGCGAAGACGAACTAAAACGCTTGTCCGCCTTCACAGATTTCATTGACACTCTCAACCTTGAGGACCTCGGCGACGCCGCCACGGACACCTCCAAGGAATAGCGCGAAACCGACGGATACGCGTTCACAAGGCCCTGTATCAAGCAGGGCCTTTTCGTTTTTTAGACGCTTTGAATAAAATCCGTTGACCCTCAGATTTTGATTGTGATACACTACACAAGCTTCCCGAGGAGGCCCCTAAATGAGCGGTCGCAGTCTGGAATTGTTGCTGCGGCTCCTGGGTATCGGATGGTACGTGGGAGTGAGCATCGCCGGTGGAGGCATCGGCGGCTACTTGCTGGATCGGCAACTGGGCCTGAACCCATTGATGACTCTCCTTGGGATAGGTGCGGGAATAGTGGTGGCGGTGTTCGGGATGTTCCGGATGCTGCAGGCAGTCCTCTCCGCGCCGACTGACGAAGACTAAACTTGATCTGGGGGAACAAATTTGCTGGGGAACCCTAAGATGCTGTTGATCCTGATCGTTGGGATCATGGTCTTGGGCGTCGCTCTGCATGGAGGCGCGCTCGGAGCCGAGTTCGGCGGCGGATACCTGGGAGCGCCGTTAGCCGCAATCCAGATTCCCGCAGAGTCGATAACCGCCGATGCAAATATCGGCGATTTTCATATCACCAACACAATGATCGCAACATGGGCTGCCATCGTAATTCTGGCGCTTGTCTCGCTAATCGTGAGATTCAGGATCACCGAAGTGCCAGGACGACTCCAGGGGCTTTTCGAAGTCATCATGGAGTTCTTTATGGACCTGACGGAGAGTATCGCCGGTCCCGAACGGGGGCGTAAATTCTTCCCGTTAGTGATGACTATTTTCCTGTTCATCGTCGTTTCCAACTGGTTGGGCATTCTTCCTGGGTTCGGCACAATTGGCCGGATTGAGACGGTGGACGAGCTCGTCCATCACCGTGAAGCTGCCCTTGACGAAGGGGAACACCTTGACTTGGCCAAGCTGAACGTAGTCGTTTTTGAAGGCGACGGCAACCTCGGTATCCTGGGCTTCGGTTCCGTGGGTGACGTGAAGACGGTTGGAGAAATCGAGGAACACCCATTAGAGGCTGGCAAGCAGGCTGGTATTCTTGTTCCGTTCCTTAGGGGCGCGAATACGGACATCAACACGACATTGGCCATAACGCTGATTGCGATGCTGCTGGTGCAGTTCTGGGGTTTCACGACCCTAGGCGTCTTTGGGCACCTGGGCAAGTTCTTCAATTTCAAAGAAGGCCCGATAGGACTGTTCGTTGGTCTTTTGGAAATCATCAGCGAAATCGCAAAGATAATAAGCTTCACCTTCCGACTATTTGGAAACATATTCGCGGGCGAGGTGTTGCTGGTTGCGATGATGTTCCTGATTCCGTTGGTTGGAATCATCCCGTTCTTGGGGTTGGAGCTTTTTGTGGGCGTCATTCAGGCGTTTATCTTCTCGATGCTCACGGTGGTGTTCGCAACCGCGGCCACTACCCCCCATCATGGAGACTCGCACTGACCGGACCACAGAACCCGCGATTGATACATTGTCATAAATCGACCCTCTCGGAGGGCCAGGGGAACAACAAAATCATTCTCTAAACGAAACGGAAGGAGACACGGGAATGCTCGAAGGAGATCTAAGTGGACTGGGAGCCGGTTTGGCCATAGGCCTCGGGGCGATAGGCCCTGGTATCGGTGTTGGTCTTTTGGGCGCCAAAGCGATGGAAGCGCTGGGTCGCAACCCCGAAGCCGCGGGATTGATTCAGCAGAACATGATTCTGGCCATCGCCTTCGCCGAAGCAATAGCAATTTACGCGTTAGTCGTGGCTGTCATAATCAAGTTCGTCTAGCATTTTCGCAACGTCGAACGTAGATTTTAACGTGATAATGAAAGTTTAACGAGGGTGTAGGCATATGGATGCCTTGGGAATCAACCTATCGGGTCTGATCACCCAGATCGTCAGCTTCGTAATCCTGTTCGTTCTGTTATGGAGTGTGCTCTATAAGCCGGTCATAAAGATGTTGGACCAGCGTTCCGAGCGCATCAAAGAGAGCCTCGAAGCCTCCCAGAGGGCACAGCAGGAAGCGGCAAGTTCCGCCGAAGAGGTGGAGAGACAGCTTGAAACCGCGCGCGCAGAGGGCCAACAGCTTATCGCACAGGCCCGCGACGTGGCTGAACGGTTTCGTGAAGATGAAATCGCCAAAGTCCGGGAGGACATCACTGCCGAACGCGACAGGGCGCAGGCCAATATCCAGCGCGAACGGGACGCCGCCATCGAAGATCTGCGGCGTGAATTTGCCGGATTGGCTATTGTTGCCGCCGAACGGGTAATTGGACGTTCTCTGGACGAATCGGCCCACCACGAACTTATCGATCAGGTGCTTGAAGAAGGCTCCGATATTGGAAGCCGAAACTAACATGCTAGCGCAAGGCAGGATTTAGAGATGCCAAGAGCCGCATCTGCCAGACGATACGCGCAGGCCGTGTTCGAGTTGGCTCTCGAAAATCGTGAACTGGAAAAATGGTTCGATGACCTGACTTTGCTGTCAGACTCAGTGTCGAATCAGGAGTTCTTGGATTTTCTGTCACAGCCGCGAGTCACGAGTGAAGAAAAGATCAGGGTTGTACGTGACGCGCTAGGAGATTCGGTGGGGCCGTTGGCCCTGAATCTGATGTCTCTGCTGGCGACCAAGAACATCGCTCACATTCTGCCAGGGATCACCGACCAGTACCAGGAACTTCTTGACGCTCAACAGGGAATCGAGCGCGCTGAGACTGTCACGGCGATTCCGTTAGATGATGACGAACAGCGTCGAGTCACGGAAATGCTGTCCGCCATGTCAGGAAGGGACGTACGGTTGACCACGAGGGTCGATGCGGAAATCCTCGGTGGCATGATAGTCAGGATCGGCGACCGCGTGATGGACGGTAGCACGCGCTCCAGGCTTCGGGCGATGCGCCGGGAGTTGGCGGAACGCAGATAGCAACTTAATTGGCCTCTCTGCAAGGCAGTCGATATCGCCTTCGTAGATGCTATGTGGAACACAACAAATACAGGCTTCCAAGGAGGCTGGGATGGCTGCAAGAGGCCAGGACATTGCGTCGGTAATTCGGCGCCAGATCGAGGGGTTCGATCAGGACCTTTCAGTAGTAGATGAAGGGACCGTAACCGGCGTCGGAGACGGCGTGGCCCAGGTGCACGGTCTCTCCGGCGTCGCATACACCGAACTCTTGGAGTTCGAGGGCGGCACCACAGGGATGGCGCTGAACTTGGAAGAGGACAGCGTCGGCGTCGTGATCATGGGCGACACCCGAACTATCAAAGAAGGCTCGACAGTTAGAGGCACGGGTCGCATCGTCGAGACTCCCGTGGGCGAAAGCCTGTTGGGTCGAGTCGTTGACGCTCTGGGAACGCCGATAGATGGCAAAGGCCCTCTCGATAGTTCCGAGAACCGACCTGTCGAAATCGTCGCTCCCGACGTTTCCACACGAAAGTCGGTCGACACTCCTGTCCAAACCGGGATCAAGGCCATCGACACGATGATTCCAATTGGCCGCGGCCAGCGCGAGCTTATCATCGGCGACCGCTCCACCGGCAAGTCCGCGATCGCACTCGACGCAATCATCAACCAGAAGGGCGGAGACCTGGTCTGCATCTACGTTGCCATCGGACAGAAGGCAGGCAAGGTGGCCCAGACCCTCGGCATGTTGGAGCAATTCGGCGCTATGGAGCATACCATAATCGTCGCCGCCAACGCCTCCGATCCAGCACCGATGCAGTACCTCGCTCCATACACCGGCACCGCGATGGCCGAGTACTTCATGGATCAGGGCAAAGACGCTTTGATCGTTTACGACGACCTCACCAAGCACGCATGGGCCTATCGCGAGATGTCCCTGCTGCTCAGGCGCCCTCCCGGTCGTGAAGCCTACCCTGGAGACGTTTTCTACCTGCACAGTCGCCTGTTGGAGCGTTCAGCCAAGATGGACGATGCCCACGGCGGCGGTTCGATCACCGCTCTGCCCATTATCGAGACCCAGGCAGGCGACGTTTCGGCATACGTGCCCACCAACGTCATCTCCATCACCGACGGCCAGATATACCTGGAAACTGAGCTTTTCAACTCCGGCATCCGGCCCGCGGTGAATGCGGGACTCTCAGTGTCTCGCGTGGGCGGCGCCGCTCAGACACGGGCAATCCGGTCGGTGGCAGGCAGTCTGAGGCTCGACTTGGCCCAGTATCGTGAGCTCGTTACCTTCGCCCAGTTCGGCACCTCCGACCTGGACGTCGCCACTCGTAACCAGTTGGAACGGGGCCAGAGGGCAACCGAGCTTTTGAAGCAAGGCTTAAACGTTCCCCAGCCTATGGAACAGCAGGCTGTGGTTATGTTCGCGCTGGTAAATGGCTTCATGGATGATGTGGAGATTGCCAAAATCGGCAGCTTCGAGCAGGCATTCCATAGTTTTATGGACTCGAACCATCCTGAGATTCTGAAGACCGTCGCCGACGAGAAACAGTTCAGCGACGAGACCGAATCGGCTCTGAAAGCCGCAATTGAAGAATTCAAAACCAGCGTTCCTTTCTAGTCTGTCGCTTTTGATTAAAAATATGTCACGGCCCTGCAATGGCGAAAACGTAAAGGTTAGCAAAGAGAATGGTTGAAAGCGTAAGGCAACTAAGGCGGCGCATCCGCAGTGTCGAGAACACCGCCAAAATCACCCAGGCGATGTCTATGATCGCGGCGTCAAAAATGCGGCGAGCGCAGGAAGCCGCCCTGTTGAGCAGGCCCTATTCGGTCGGGCTGTCTGCGTTGTTGGCGAACCTGGCGGCTCAACCTCACGACCAGGACGATCTGCCCCCGATGCTCAGGACTCGTGAGGTCAAAAAGACGGAAATAATCCTCATCACCCCTGACCGGGGGATGACTGGCGGTTTGAACTCCAACATCCTCCGGACCGCCGCCGAGTTTGTTGCGCCGTTGGGCGGCGAATTCAGTGTCCTGGCGGTCGGCAAGAAGGGCCGGGATTTCATGGTTCGCGCTGGCGCGAATGTGCGGGCGGTGTTCACCGATATTGATGACAGACCATCAATAACTGAAATCACTCCTGTCGCTCAATTAGCCATGAATGCCTACACGAACGGGGAGACCGACTCTGTGCACGTTGTGTACGCCGACTATGTGAACACCACTGTGCAAAGGCCTGTGATTCAGCAACTGCTTCCTGTGATCCCAGCACAGTTGAGACCACAGGACGCCGTGGGATATATTTACGAACCCAACCCTCTGGAAGTGTTAGGACAATTGATCCCTCGGTTTATTGAAATTCAGATTTTTCACGCTTTGCTTGAGAATATCGCCAGCGAGCAATCAGCCCGTATGGTGGCAATGCGAGCCGCGACCGACAACGCCAATGAGATGATTAGCGACCTCACTCTCGTCATGAACAAGGCCCGGCAGGAGTCCATCACCGCCGAACTGCTCGACATCGTGGGCGGCGCGGCGGCAGTTGAAGCTTAGTGTTCAAAAAGTCCCACAGCGCGGGACTACTACGTTCCCGTATCGGAGAAATACAGCATGGCAACAGGAAAAATATCCCAGATAATCGGCACTGTCGTGGACGTGGAGTTTCCGCCCGAGGACATGCCGACGATTTTTAACGCTCTTCACACCGAGATCGACGGCCAACGTCTTGTTCTCGAAGTGGAGCAGCACGTGGGCAACAACTGGGTCCGCTGTCTCGCCATGGGGCCGACAGAAGGGCTGCGGCGGGGAGTTGAAGTCGAAGACACTGGCGCTGCCATTTCTGTGCCTGTGGGAGACCCGACACTCGGCAGGTTATTCAACGCGCTCGGTGAGCCGTTGGACAATTTGGAAGAAGTGGACGCCGAGTTCCATTGGCCCATCCACCGCGACCCGCCTTCCTTTGAAGACCAAGCCACTGAGGTGGAGATTCTGGAAACCGGCATCAAGGTCATGGACCTGATCACTCCGTTCACCAAAGGCGGCAAGGTCGGAGCATATGGCGGCGCCGGCGTTGGCAAGACCGTGATTATTCAGGAGCTTATCCGCAACATCGGCGCGGTTCACAAGGGCGTGTCGGTGTTCGCTGGCGTGGGCGAACGCTCACGCGAGGGCAACGACCTGTGGCGCGAGATGGCCGAGTCCGGCGTTCTGAACACCACGGTTCTGGTCTTCGGACAGATGAACGAGCCTCCGGGCATTCGAGCCCGTGTCGGACTTACTGGTCTCACGATGGCAGAATACTTCAAAGAGGAGCGCGGACAGGACGTCCTGCTCTTTGTCGATAATATCTACAGATATATTCTCGCGGGCATGGAAGTCTCTGCGCTGCTGGGCAGGATGCCCTCCGCGGTCGGATACCAGCCCACCCTTGCCAGCGAGATGGGCGCTCTAGAAGAGCGGATCACTTCGGACAAGAATGGCTCGATTACGTCGTTCCAGGCGATATACGTGCCTGCAGACGACTACACTGACCCCGGCATTGTGACCAGCTACGGGCACCTCGACGCGGTTGTGGCCCTGGAACGCTCAATCGCCGAGCAAGGACTGTACCCCGCCGTGGACCCCCTGTCTTCAAACTCAAGAATTTTGGAGCCAGGTGTCGTTGGGCAAGAACACTACGATGTTGCCAGAGGCGTCCAGCAGGTGTTGCAGCGGTATCGCGACCTTCAGGACATTATCGCGATTCTGGGCATCGAAGAATTGTCCGATGAGGACCGGCTCACGGTTACCCGCGCTCGCAAGATTCAGCGTTTCCTCTCTCAGCCCATGTTCGTGGCTGAAGCATTCACAGGCCAGGAAGGCCGCTACGTGCCGATTCGCGACACAGTGAGGGGCTTCCAGCAGATTCTCGCGGGCGAGCATGACGATCTGCCTGAGCAGGCGTTCTACATGGTTGGTCCGATTGAGGAAGCCCTGGAGAAAGCCGAAGTGATGGCAGCGCAAGGCTAACCGTTTAGGAGTAAATTCACCACATGTCAGAACTGATTTTGGAGATCGTGACCGCCGAACGGGTGGTATACTCCGAGAAAATTGACATACTCGTGGCCCCCGGCATCGACGGCGAATTGGGCATATTGCCCAGTCACGCTCCGCTTCTGACCGTGCTCAATCCAGGGGAACTCCGTGTCGTCAAAGACGGTGAGGAGACCTTCATGGCCGTCAGCGGCGGTTTTCTGGAGGTACTTGGGGACAAGGCAACCATTCTCGCTGACACGGCTGAAGACGCTGACGAGATCGACATTGATCGAGCCGAAGCAGCTCTCCAGCGGGCGCAAGAGCGCGTAGCCTCCGCGCCAGCCGACATGGACCTCGAACGCGCTTTGGCTTCCGTGCGTCGCTCACAAGCACGAGTCGCTGTGGCCCGACGTCGTCGTCGTCGAGACGTGGTCTAAAAAAGACAGCCGCAGGATATTTTAACCGAACCGATGAAAACACAAGGGTCCGCATTTCGGACCCTTGTCGCATTTCAGTGAGTGGGGACACTCGGGTTTTGGCACCGAATTGCTCGATCTGAGCCCGGTCTAGCCATCTTTCAGGTAGAATGTCATTGACTGCAATGAGAGCACCGGGTCAATGTTCCGCATCACGATGCCCAGAGGGACTTGCGGGGCCACTGGAGCGTAATTGAGTATCCCTTTAACGCCGCCTTTGACCAGAATGTCGATCACTGGTTGAGCCTGGACAGCTGGCACGGCCACGATTCCGATCGTGACATCCTGCTTAGCGATGACCTTCGCTAGGTCACCCATTGGCAATACCTGGATGCCTCCAACGTCTGTCCCGACCTGGTCGTCGTTGCTGTCGAATGCAGCGACGATTGTGAATCCTTCAGGAGCGAAGCCGGTGTAGTTGATAATCGCTCTGCCTAATCTGCCAACGCCAACGAGACAGGCTCGCCACTCCTTCGTCAGCCCCAGTATGTCACGCAGCTCTTTGAGCAGAAATTGGATGTTATATCCTCGGCCCTGTTTGCCGAATCTGCCGAAATAACTCAGGTCTTTTCGGATCTGAGCAGGCGTCATTTGGAGATGGACACCTAACTGCTGTGAACTGACCACTTCGGTTCCACCCATCTGAAGCTGGGTGAGCGCTCTGACATATAGAGGCAGTCTCAATACGACAACCTCAGGAACGTCCATAGATTGCATACAAATCCTCGGTCGACGCTCGCGCTTCCGATGTGCCTTTGATTCATGTGACTCACCGGCGAGGGGCGACGCAGTAGCGGGTCTAAATTCAGGTAAAGTATATCCTCTTGACGCCCGTTTGTGAATCCTGTAACACGAATCGTTAAAATAGGAAAATCCCTGATGTGAGGCTGTCATAAATGGGCGCAGATTGCAGGGAAATATCACCGCCCTGGGCGCATTGCTGTTAGGCGTGACTTTCTTGACACTCAGGTAGGCCGATGCTAGAATTGGCGTGCATTTTTGGCACGCGCTCAAGCTGTGAAACTGGCTACTGGTTCCTGTTCAAATTTGCCATGCGCGAACTCTGCGTCACCAATTTTTTGGCAATCTTTACATACAACAGATATCAATAGTCCAGGGAGGAATGAATATGACCGAAGAGAAGGTCCAGCTTCACCGCGGCCTTCGGGAAGTTTACATCGACAGAAGCAAGAGCAGTTTTATTGATGGCAACATCGGCAAACTGCTCTACCGCGGCTACAACATCGACGAACTGGCCGTCCACTCGAATTTCGAGGAAACCGCCTATTTGGTCATGTACGGGGAATTGCCCACTCAGGCGCAACTCGACGAGTTTGACGCTACATTGAAAGCCGCGCGATTAATTCCCGACGAAATTGTGGATATCATTAAACTGACCCGCAATTCACATCCTATGGACGTGCTTCGGACAGCGATTTCAGCCCTTTCTGCATACGATCCAGACACCGAAGACAACTCCACCGAAGCTACCCTTCGCAAAGGTCTTCGGCTCACGGCTCAGGCTCCAACTATCGTCGCCACCCATGCGAGAGTGCGTGACGGTAAAGACCCGATAGCGCCCGACTCCAACCTAAACCAGGCGGCGAACTTCCTGAACATGCTTTTCGGAGAGCTTCCAGAACAGGTGGACTCGGACCTTATCGACAAGGACTTCGTCCTCCACGCCGAGCATGGCATTAACGCATCCTCGTTCGGCGCCAGAGTCGCGGCATCCACCGTTGCGGACCTGCATTGCGCGGTCACAACAGGCGTCGCGGTCCTTAAGGGTCCGTCGCACGGTGGCGCGGCTGAAGAGGTCATGAAGATGGCACAGGAAATCGGCACTGAGGAGAACGCAGAGAACTACGTCAGGGAGCGTCTGGATTCCGGCGGCAGAATCATGGGTTTCGGCCACCGCGTCTACAGGGCAATTGACCCGCGGTCTGTCCATCTTCAAGATGACGCTAAAGCTCTGGGAGAACGCAAAGGTGAACCGAAATGGTTCTCGATTCTCCAGAACGTCATCGAGGCAATGGAACCATACAGACGAAGGGGTATCTACCAGAACGTTGACTTCTTCTCTGGCACAATCTATTACCTGTTGGGGATTCCTGACGACCTGTTCATCTCCATCTTTGCGATGGGACGCATTCCGGGTTGGACAGCCCAGGTAGTGGAACAATTCGAGAACAATATCCTACTCAGGCCCAGACTCCTCTATACTGGGGAGATGGACGTGCCATACGTCCCAATCGGAGAAAGAGGGTAAAGGGTCGCAACAAATCGAGTAGCGACACCTTAGAAAGAGGGTACCAAACGTGACCGAAGAGGCAGTTGAAGAAGTAGTATCGGATTGCATGCACCACTGGGTTATCGACCAACCCAACGGCCCAACCAGCGAGGGAATATGCAAGATTTGCGGCATGACCCAGGAATTCAAGAACTCCATTCAGGGTTCTGGCTGGGACCGCGACGGAGGCCAGGGCAGGCGCGCGAGGCAACAGAAAAAGGCCACATAACGCTTCGCCAAGACCGGCAAGGCAACATAATCAGGGGCGTCACTCAGGTGGCGCCCCTGTTGTTTGCGCCAATTCGAGTGACAACGAGCGGAGTATGAAGAAAGATAG
>Ga0066860_10001378_pt1 | contig 10912 bp, 9 predicted proteins | sample ETN07SmetaG_FD_65601 | JGI IMG/M metagenome (GOLD analysis project Ga0066860, IMG submission 65601) | Marine microbial and viral communities from oxygen minimum zone, Eastern Pacific Ocean - ETNP2014F14-07SV275 | ecosystem: Environmental > Aquatic > Marine > Oceanic ... | reverse complement strand
TGGGTTCCGCCCCAACAAGGTCTTGGTGGGTGCCGACGACGCCGATGCCGCCGAGAAACACGGTCTCCCGCTGCTGGAAGCCCGCGGCATGATCGACGGCAAATCCACGGCCTACGTCTGCCAGAACTACGCCTGCCAACTGCCAGTGACCACTCCCGAGGAGCTGGCGGCGCAGTTGGAAGACTGAAAGCGAGATTCCATCGATATTCCCAGATTTTCAGACGACAGTCCGGCGATTACACTTGGGACTCCAATATAATGGACAGTGCTGTCCATGCCTAACTTACCTTTTGACATCGAACCAGGTTGCTTTGCTTGTAACTGATTCCATCGGCCGTTTGGCAAGCCCACGGCCGGCCTTCCTCGACATAGCCTCGGCGATGGCGCTGATCAATTTTCTGGCGGTTGCATGTCAGCCCTCGTCTCTACCTTCCCTGACGCTACTCGACTCAGACCTCATGCCAGGTAAAGACCGGCCACTGGCCGTCGCAGATTCCAGCGAGGACCGGTGGGTGAATTGAACGTAGTAACCGGCGCCTTTGGCTACACGGGCAGATACATCACCCGAAAACTGCTTTCTGATGGGCGCCAAGTCCGGACCATCACCGGACATCCCGACCGGGCAAACCCGTTTGGAGACCAGGTCAAGGCGTATCCGCTGGACTTCAGTAACCCCAACGAATTAACCGAAAATCTCAGCGGGGCGGCCACCCTCTACAACACCTACTGGGTCCGCTTTCCCCGCAGCGGCGCCACCTTCGACACCGCGGTCGAGAACACCAAGACATTGGTGAACGCGGCGATACAAGCCGGCGTCCAAAAGATAGTCCATATCAGCATCACTAACCCGTCTGCAGACTCGACCCTGGGCTACTTCAGAGGCAAGGCGCTGGTGGAAGAGGCGATCATCGGTTCCGGACTGGCCTACAGCATCATCCGGCCCTCGTTGGTATTTGGGGCCGAAGACGTTCTGATCAACAACATCGCCTGGCTCCTCAGGAAATTTCCGTTCTTCGCCGTTCCCGGAAACGGGGAATATCTGGTCCAACCGGTGCATGTCGAAGATGTGGCCGAAGCGGCGGTCAACTCCGCTGATTCGGGCGAGAACACCATCCAGGACTGCGTTGGTCCCGAAACCTATCCCTACGGCCAACTGATCCGCATGATCGCCGCAAGCATCGGCGCAAAAACAAAGATTGCGCATCTGCCGCCGGCCTTGACCCTGTTGTTCTCCCGGTTGGCTGGATACCTGGTGAAGGATGTGGTGTTGACCCGGGCCGAGATCGATGGCTTGATGGCCGGCCTTCTGGTGTCGGACCGCCCGTCCAACGGTCGGACGAGCTTCAGTCGGTGGCTGGAGGAAAATGGCGACACGCTGGGCCACAGGTACGTTTCAGAGATGGACCGCCATTACCGCTGACGGCAGCCTCAATGCCTGGTAAAATTGTGCCAGTGTTCACATCCAAACCCGTCGGCCATAACCCGGCAGGAGACCTCAAGTTGACCTCTACTAACAAAGACCCAATCTTGATCGTGGTCCAGTTGACCGGCGGCAACGACTATATAAACACGGTCATCCCCTACCAGGACCCTCTGTACTACGACAGCAGGAAGACGGTGAGCATCGCCCAAGACGACGTTTTGCCCATCAACGATAAACTGGCCTTCAACCCGGCTCTGACGGCGATGAAGGACCTCTACGACCAGGGCAAGGTGGCCGTCATCAATGGCATCGGCTACCCCGGCCCCAACCGGTCCCACTTCCGCTCCATGGACATCTGGCACACCTGCGAGCCGGAAAAAGTCGGCACCGAAGGCTGGCTGGGCCGGGCTATTCGAGACCTAGACCCCCAGGCCGAGAACGTGCTCACGGGAGTGAATTTTGGCCGTGGCCTGCCCCGGGCGATGGCCCTGACCGGGGTTCCGGTGGCATCGGTGGCGGTGCTGGAGACCTACGGCGTCCTGACCGGGATATCCGGCGAGCAGGAACGCTCCCAGGCACTGGACCTGTTCTCACGCATGTACTCGCCCATCGTGGGCACCGGGCATGTGATGGACTACCTTGGCTCCACCGGCCTGGACGCGTTGAAGGGCGCCGATATCCTGAAAACCGTCCCCGCCCAATACCAGTCCAGCGTGGAGTACGCGGATTCGGTCATCGGCCGAAACCTGCAGGGCATCGCCAAGGTGCTGACGGCAAACCTGGGCACCCGCATCTTCTACACCCAACAGCCGGGCTACGACACCCATGCCAACCAGGGCCCGGTGCACGGCGTCCTGCTGGAGCACCTGTCCCAGGCCATCAAAGATTTCTATGAAGACCTGAGAGAGCACGACACATCGGAAAATGTCCTGATCTACCTGTTCACCGAATTCGGGCGGCGGGTGAAAGACAACGGCTCGGGCACCGACCACGGCGCCGGCGGGCTGGCCATGGCCATCGGCGACCCGGTCAAGGGCGGCATCTACAGCGAGTTCCCCTCCATGCGCCCGGAAGACCTCGAAGAGGGAGACCTTAAGTACAACATCGACTTCCGCGGCGTTTACGGGACGGTAGCCGAGAAATGGCTAGGCCTGGACGCCACCTCTATTGTCGGCGGCAATTTCGAGCAACTGGACTTCGTGTAGCTAAAGATGTCGGCGGCAATTTCGAGCAACTGGACTTCGTGTAACTTCAGGGGAGACTAATCATGCCAGGGACTGACAAACCTCTGCTGGCGCACCTCTTACGCCGCGCCGGATTCGGGGCCACCTTCCAAGAACTGGACCGCTACTCCGAGCTTGGCTATGAGGCCACGGTGGACGAGCTGCTCAATCCCGAGCGGCAACCGGCCATCGAAGAGGACGTGCTGGAGCGGTACTACATCGACTGGAAGGAAAGCCGCAACATAGAGGGCGCGCTGACCGAGTCCGTGTACCGGATGAACGCCTACGCCGGCGGCCGTCCCCTTCAAGAGAAGATCGCCCTGTTCTGGCATCAGGTTTTCGCCACCGGACTGGCCAAGGTCCTTCACGAGAAGACCATGCTCAACCAGATAGACCTGTTCCGTGAGCAGGGCCTGGGTAACTTCCGGGACCTGCTGCTGGGCCTGGCCAAGGACCCGGCGATGATCTTCTGGCTGGACAACAACTTCAACCACAAGGACGCTCCCAACGAGAACTGGGGCCGGGAATTGCTAGAGTTGTTCTCTCTGGGCGTGGGCATGGACGGCCAGGAGAATTACACCGAAGAAGATGTTCAGAGCGCCGCCCGCGCCTTCACCGGCTGGACCATCGACGACAACAATGTGGCTTCCATCCCCTTCGGTAAAACGCCCTGGCTATTCCGGTACCTTCCCGAAGACCATGACGAGGGCGATAAGACCTTCATGGGCCAGACCGGAAATTTCAACGGCGAAGACATCATCGACATCGTAGTGCGCCAGCCCGCCGCCGCCCGGTTCATCTCGCGTCACCTGTACAACTTCTTCGTGGCCGACGAGCCTCAGGTGCCCGCCTGGCAGCACACCCCGCCCGGCGACCCGGAAGCCATCAGGATATTGGAAGAAGAGTACGTCCGGTCGAACTACGACATACGCTCCATGCTGAAAGTCCTGTTCAATTCGAAGTTCTTCAAGTCAGACCGGGCCCGCTTCGCCAAGGTGAAAAGCCCGGCCGAGGTGGTCGTCGGCACCCTCCACCTGCTGGGCGATTTCAAGTTCCCCAAGATGGGCATCTACGATGTGGCGTTGGGTTGCCGGTACATGGGCCAAGACCTGCTCAACCCGCCGTCCGTTGAAGGCTGGCACACCGGCGAGGAGTGGATCGACTCCGGAAGCCTGGTGGAACGCGTCAATTTCGTGGCCGACCAGGTCAGCGACATCCAACAGCCGGGGGTCCGGGCCATGGTCGACACCCTGCTGGACGGCACGGCCGAATTGGACCCTCTATCGATCATCGACGGCTGCTTGGAGTTGCTGGGACACGTACAACTGCATGAGAAGAACAAAGAGCACCTCGCCGGAGAGGTCCGGTCGATGCTGGAAAAGCGCAGCGGGCTAGTGGCCGGCAGCCCCGAGGACCGTCAGGTGGCCGAGGACACCGTTCTCCATACCATGAAGATGATCGGCTCCAGCCGCGAGTACCAATTCGCCTAATCATGACCACCGAGATTGAACATCCTGTTTCCCAAAACCGGTTGTATCGCTATCACGATGTGATCGGGCTACTGTCTGCAGCCGGGCCCGGGTTCAGTGGGCCGGTGACTGTTATCACCGGGCCGGTTGATGAGCTCTATGTCGCCAACCGCGCCAGCCCCAAACAGCCCGAAGCGGTGCGTATTACCCGCTGCACCAAGGAAGGCGATTTCCTGGAGCATTTCGGTGAATGGGGCGAAGAACCTGGCCAATTCATCTGGGTTACAAGCATCGCCTTCAGCCCCCAGGGAGAGCTATACCTGGCTGACGAAAGCACCCACCAGATCAGTGTTTTCGACGCGAATAATCACTTTGTCCGGAGATTCTGCGAACAAGGAAGTGGCCCATCACAGTTTGACCGTCCGTCGGGTCTGGCGTTCGGGCCAGCCGGAAACCTCTATGTTGTGGACACCTTGAATCACCGGGTGCAGGTCCTGACACTTGAAGGGGATTTCGTCTCTCAATGGGGCGGCCTGGGCGGTGGGGACGGCCAGCTCAACATGCCTTGGGGCATCGCTATCGACACACTGGGCGACGTTTATATCACCGATTGGCGCAACGACCGGGTGCAGAAGTTCGACGCTGAGGGAAAGTTCATCATGGCTTTCGGCAGTTCCGGCGACGGTGAAGGCCAGTTCAACCGCCCCAACGGCATCGCAGTGGATAAAGACGGCGACATCTACGTCTGCGATTGGTTGAACGACCGCGTGCAGATATTCGATCAGACCGGCGCTTTCAAAGACGTGCTCATCGGCCACAGCGGCATGTCAAAATGGGGCCGGACGTTCCTGGACGCCAACCCGGACATCGACCAAAAGCTGGAGCTGGCGACCCAGAACATCGAGATAAAACAGCGTTTCTACCGTCCGGTCTCAGTCCATGTCGACGCTAACGGAAAAGTCTTCGTCGCCGACTGTTATCGGCACCGGGTGCAGATCTATCAGAAGCTCTAACCCTACCTGAGCCGGGAGCCGAAATGAGATATGTCTTCCTGGCGGGCTCGCTGACACTCCTGTTGGGCGCCTGCACCCAAGCGACTCCTACGCCCTCACCGGCTGGGAATCTCGTGTTCGACATGCAGCAAGAGTACCGCCTCGGAGAGCCTGTCGAAGTAGCAATTCGTAACGACTCGAACGTAACTTATTATTTCCAGAGCGAATATCCGGCCTGCTACAATCTGCAATTCTTTGATGACTCACAGGAGATTCGTCCCTACCCCAATGCCGACCCAGTCAGTACTCAGAGTTACCTGTTGCCGGGCGAATTCATAGTTCCAAGGGCACTCACTGCGACCTCATAGTTGAGAAGTCCCTGGACCCGGGCCAATCTGTTGTGCTCTTCACTTGGAAGCAACAGATGTGTATTAAGGACCGTTTCGGATGCACGGAGACCGCTCCGGTAGAGCCTGGGCAATACCAGTTCCAGGGTGAGTTTGCTAATGCACCGGCCGTGATTGGCCCCGGTTCGAATCGAAGGCCGGAGGCAATCACGACCATTACCTGGAACTTCACAGTTCAGTCGCCGTAGATGGGATCTACCTGAGCCGGGAACCAAAGTACTTGTTCACGCGCTCCACGTATTCGCCAGGATGAGTCAAAAAGGCGTCCACGTGGTCCACACCCGGCACCAGCCATAGGGAACTCCCCGTTTCAGCCGCGGCTGCGACCCGCCGGCCGTGCTCCCACGGTATGCGGTCGTCGGCTATCCCGTGTATCACGAAGACCGGATAGCCAAGTTCGGCGACTGATTTCTCCGGGACCAGCGAACCAATATTTATCCCGTAGAACGCCCGGGCCATTAGCTTGGTTGTTGGGATGAATATGGGGATCATCCACTCGGGAAACGGCGTTTTTCGGGCCGATTCCCGGGCGATAAGGTCCGACGCGTCGGCATACGGGCTGTCTGCGGCCACGGCGGTGATCAGCGGCTCCTCAGCCGCCGCCATTATCGACGTCGCTGCACCCATGGAAAAGCCCATCAACCCTATGCGGCTTGGGTCGACGCCCCGTTCTACGAGATAGTCAAAAGCGCCCAATACATCCCACCGCTCAAAATACCCGCCCGAGACTTTGTCGCCCTCGGACGAGCCGTGCCCCCGCAGGTCAAACAGCAGCACGTTGTAACCCAAGTCGACCATCCGGGCTGCCAATTCCACGGCGTTATCCCCGGAGCGGACGCTCCCGATGCCATGGACGAATATCAATCGAGAGCCCGAATCCTCCCCCGGGAGATACCAGCCGCTCAGGGCAACATCCCCACGCCGGGAGAGAAACTCAACATCTTCAAAGACGAGGTTGTAGTCAGTGGGGTGCTCTTCCTGCGGGTCGCGATCGGCCTTGGTGACACCCTGGGCGATCAGGAACGATATCAGGCCATAGATGACTACGACCGCCACCCATGCCACCAGAATTCCCAGCCGGGTCCTTGGGTTTCCCAATATGTTCTGCAAATGCGTCCCTTCTAGCGGCCCGAATCGCCGGGGTGAAATTCCAACAATGGTACCAGTTTCCCGCTGGGGATCGATCCGGGACCAGGGCGGGACTAGGCATGTCAATTCACCTAACATATAATCGGTGTTGATTCATTTGGCCGGGACTATAGCTAAACTTGCCATGGCAACCGGTAGCGGCCCGTGAAACTTATCTACTGAGGGGAAGAACATGCCAGAATCGTCCCAGATTATCTACACCAAGATCGATGAGGCTCCGGCGCTGGCCACCCACTCGCTGCTGCCGATCCTCAAGGCGTTCACCAAGGGGTCCGGTATCGAACTGGAGGCCTGGGATATATCCTTGACTGGCCGCATCATCGCCAATTTCCCGGACAAACTGACCGATGAGCAAAAGATCCCAGATTATCTGACCATGTCCAGCGTGCTGTGCGATGACCCGAAGGCGAACATCATCAAGCTGCCAAATATCAGCGCCTCTATTCCCCAGTTGAAAGGCGCGATCAAAGAATTGCAGGAGAAGGGATACGACATTCCCGATTACCCTGATGATCCTGCAAACGACCAACAGCGCGCACTGTTTCAGCGTTTTTCCAAGGTGCTGGGTAGCGCAGTCAACCCGGTCCTGCGGGAAGGGAACTCGGACCGCCGGTCGGCCATCTCGGTCAAGGAACATGGCAAACGCAATCCCCACCGGATGATGCAGGACTGGCCGGAAGTGTCCAAGACCCGGGTTGCCCACATGACCAGCGGCGATTTCTACGGTAGCGAACAGGCCGTGACAGTCGCGACCGCAGGCTCCGCTTCCATCGAATTCGTCAGCCGCGACGGCCGTACGACCGTCCTCAAATCCGATATCCCTGTGACTGCCGGCGAGATTGCCGATTGTTCCGTGATGAACATACGAGAACTGCGCGAGTTCTTCGCTGAAGAGATGGCGAACGCTAAAAAAGACGGCGTGCTGCTCTCACTGCATCTGAAATCGACCATGATGAAGGTGTCCGATCCGATCATCTTCGGCCATTGCGTGTCGGTCTACTACGAGGACGTGTTCCAGAAACACGCCCCTGAGATGGACGAGCTGGCGGTCAACCCCGACAACGGCATGGCTGAGCTCTACACCAAGATCCAATCTCTGACCGACGAAAAACGAGAGGAGATCGAGGCCGATATCCAGGCGGTTTATAGCGTCCGTCCGGAGCTGATGATGGTGAACTCCCAACGGGGTATCACCAACCTCCATGTGCCGAGCGATGTGATCATCGACGCCACCATGCCCGTGATCGTTCGCGACGGCGGTCGCACATGGGGCCCCGACAACGAGTTGCACGACACCATCGCCATGATCCCCGACCGCTCGTATTCGACCCTGTACCAGGCGATCATCGAAGATTGCCAGAAGAACGGGGCCTACGATCCGTCCGCCATCGGCAGCGTCGCCAACGTGGGTCTGATGGCCCAAAAAGCCGAGGAGTATGGGTCTCACGACAAGACCTTCACTGCCCAGGGCAACGGGTCGATCCGCGTCGTCGACGCATCGGGCGCGACCATGATGGAACAGCGGGTCGAGGAAGGCGACATCTTCCGGATGTGCCAGACCACCGACGCAGCGATCCAAGACTGGGTCAAGCTGGGCGTCAACCGGTCTAGAATCACCGGGTCACCCGCCATCTTCTGGTTGGACCCGAAGCGGGCGCACGACTCTGAGCTGATCAAGAAAGTGGACCAATATCTGCCGACCCACGACACGACCGGGTTGGACATTCGCACCATGCCCACCGTCCAGGCGATGGAGTTCACGATGGCACGCAGCCGGGCCGGCGAGGACACCATCTCAGTCACCGGCAACATCCTGCGTGACTATCTGACCGACCTCTTCCCCATACTGGAATTAGGCACCAGCGCCAAGATGCTTTCGGTCGTACCCCTGCTCAAGGGCGGAGGTATGTTTGAGACCGGCGCCGGCGGGTCGGCACCTCGACATGTACAGCAATTCCTGGACGAAGGCCACCTGCGGTGGGACTCTTTGGGCGAATTCTGCGCGCTGGTCGCTTCCTTCGAGCACCTCGGCGAGAAGTTCAAGAACGACAAGGCTAAGCTCTTGGCTGACACCTTGGACGAAGCGATCTCGAAGCATCTGGACAACAACCGGGCGCCGTCGCGCCGGGTAAACGAGCTCGACACGCGGGGCAGCCATTTCTACCTGGCTATGTACTGGGCGGAAGCGCTGGCCAAGCAGACCAAAGACTCCGAGATGCAATCTCGCTTCGCCGAGGTAGCCAAGCAAATGGCCGCCAACGAAGACAAGATCGTGCAAGAGCTGATCGACGCTCAAGGGCAGCCGGTGGATATCGGCGGTTATTTCCATCCTGACCAAGAGATGTCCGCAAAAGCCATGCGCCCCAGCGCCACTCTAAATGCGATCGTGGACGCCATCTAGCGATAGCGCAATCTAGCAAAAGACCGTATGACCGGCTGGCTGAGACGCGGTCTTCAGCTGGCCGGTTTTTTTATTGGGGATATTAGAACCGGGGTCCATCAGGGTCGGATTCCTCGGGCAAATGCCCGTGTCAGCGTCCTGAGTAGCCAAAAAATCGCGACTCCGGCTAAGTAGCCCACCGGGGCCAGCAGGACAAAGACTCCGCCGCAGAGCAACGAGCCATGGCCGATCCAGTACGTGCTGCATCCCAAGGCTCCCCCAAGCCCGAAAGTGACGAGCCCGATGCCGCCGAGCATGGTTGAAAAGAGCATCCCATGTTTCGTCATTGCAGTCCTTTTCCGCCTTGCCTGATATCCTCTGTAACTGGTTACCGCTGATTGGTTAAGGACTATAACATCCCCTTCGTGATCGCCTTCCATACAGCCGCCCGGCCGGGGTACCGAAGCGCCCGTTTCTCATATATAATAGGCTCGGTTTAGCGTCTTTTGCGATGCATACATCGCCGCTGAGTAACACCGGAACCAACCTAGTTAATGCGAACCACGAAAATCCCTCCGTAGTCCCTCCTAGGTAAGGAAGGATCGGGGGGATTTCTCCCGCCAGGCAAGTTTCTAAACAGAGGAGCTAATACGATATGCGAAGCAAGGTAACAGTTGTCGGTGCAGGCAACGTCGGTGCCACCACCGCACAGAGGATCCACGCGCTGGGCTACACCGACGTGGTGTTGGTCGACGTGGTGGAAGACCTGCCCCAGGGCAAGGCGCTAGACATGCTGGAGTCGGCCCCGGTGATGGGCACCGACGCCAAGATCACCGGTAGCAACGGCTATGAAGAGACCGCCGGTTCCGAAGTGGTGGTCATCACAGCCGGCATCGCCCGCCGCCCCGGAATGAGCCGCGACGACCTGCTATTGACCAACATGCGGATCACTTCTTCGGTCACTGAACAAGTGGTCAAGTACTCCCCCGACTGCATCATCATGCCTGTTACGAACCCCCTGGACGCCATGGTCCAGAATGTCTACGAGGTAAGCGGGTTCCCCAGAAACCGGGTCTTCGGAATGGCCGGCGTCCTAGACACTGCCCGCTTCCGGACCTTTATTGCCGAGGAACTGAATGTCTCGGTGGAAGATGTCCAAGCCTTCGTGCTGGGCGGCCACGGCGACGACATGGTGCCGCTGGTCCGGTTCACCAACGTCGGCGGCATCCCCATCAGCGAACTCATGGCCGAAGAGAAGATTGACCAACTGGTTAAGCGCACCCGCGGCGGCGGCGGCGAGATCGTCGAGCTGCTGAAAGAGGGCAGCGCCTACTACGCCCCATCGGCCGCCATCACCCAGATGGTAGAAGCCGTCCTGCTGGACAAGAAGCGCGTGCTTCCCGCCTGCGTCTACCTGGAGGGCGAGTTCGGCATCAACGGCCTCTGCGTTGGCGTCCCGGTGAAGCTGGGAGCCGGCGGCATGGAACAGGTCATGGAGATCAAACTGACCCCCGAGGAGCAGACGGCGCTCCAGTCCTCCGCAGGCACCGTTCAAGAACTGGTTGATGTGATGAATAAAGCCAAGGCTGAGGCTTAACCAGCCGGGGTCTACAATAGAGAAAACATATTCGGTAAGGAGGGTGGCACATGGCCCGTCGGAGCGACGCTGAGCAACGTTTATTGGAGAAGGCGCGGCGTTATCTGCCGGGCGGCAACGGCGGGAATCTCGCCTTCCCTCAGGAACTGGAATTCTTAGCCTCCCACGGCAAGGGCTCCCACATCTTCGACGTTAGCGGCAACGAGTACGTCGACTGGCTGATGGGGTCAGGCCCAATGGTCTTGGGCCACGCACACCCCGCCGTGACCGAA
>Ga0066860_10001375_pt1 | contig 10923 bp, 11 predicted proteins | sample ETN07SmetaG_FD_65601 | JGI IMG/M metagenome (GOLD analysis project Ga0066860, IMG submission 65601) | Marine microbial and viral communities from oxygen minimum zone, Eastern Pacific Ocean - ETNP2014F14-07SV275 | ecosystem: Environmental > Aquatic > Marine > Oceanic ... | reverse complement strand
CAAAAAAGTAGTTTGCCAGTAATTTTCAATTCCGGCATTTTGAAAATATTGTGCGGCGTTTAGCGCAACAACTCCGCCTAATTTATATCCAGTCCACCAACCAACAACTGCCATAGCCGCGCCAGCCTGCATTGACATACCTTCATTTTCTCCTATTTGTTCAATTCTTAAAGCATCTACAGTGATGTCTTGAGTTGCTGAGGCAATAGCAATGATCAAGCCAACAGCAATCACTGCCCAAAGATTTGCTGCCGGATCAATTGTACTCCAGAAGACTAAGCTAACTAAAATAACAAATTGCATGGTTACGATCCAACCACGACGATGACCTATTTTATTGGTTAACCATGGAATACGAATTCTATCGATGAGTGGGGCCCAGAGGAAATTGATTGCATAAACACCAAATATCAATCCTGCCCAACCAATCGTGCCACGACTAAGACCATCTTCTTTAAGCCAGAGGCTAAGACTACTTCCAATGAGAACCCAGGGGAATCCACTTATAATTCCCAGCAAAAGAATTCGAACCATCCGTCTATCTAAATAAACGGAAAACGTTTCTGAGAGAGATTGTTTTTGTTCTATTTCCATAATCTTTTAATTTTTCCAAAAATTTGGAAAGAACAAGACTAACAGAGCAAATATTTCAAGTCTACCCAATAGCATACCAAGACTTAATACCCATTTTGAAAATGTAGGTATATCTTTAAAACTCCCATTAGGCCCAATTATTTCACCCAAACCAGGTCCAACGTTAGAAATTGATGTAGCTGCTCCAGATATTGAGGTAATAAAATTTAGACCGGAAAAGGACAACAAAATAGCAATAATAAAAAAAATTAAAAAATATAAAAAAATAAAAGAAATTATTGATGATAAGAATTTTTCATTTATTTTTTCATTATTGTAGGAAATTGGAAAAATTCCTCTTGGATAAATAATTTTTTTAATTTGAGTTTTTATAAATAACCATAAAATTTGAATTCTAAATATTTTAATTCCGCATGCGGTAGACCCAGCACATCCACCTATGAACATTAAAATTAGAAAGAAAACTAATGAAAATTCACCCCAAAGATCAAAATTTGAAGTGACATATCCTGTGCCAGACAAGATAGATACCACATTGAAAGCTGAAATTCTTAAGTTGGTTAAAAAATTTTCCTGATTATTAAAAAATAGATAAATAAAAATAATTAAAACCGATATTGCACAAATTTTAAACAGACCTTTAATTTGTATATCTTGAAAAAATATTTTTTTATTTCCTGATATATATTTTAAATAGGCGATAAAAGGAATGCTTCCTGCTAATATGAATATAATTGCTATTATTTCAATAATTGAGTTTTGAAAATATCCAATTGATTTATTATAATTTGAAAAACCTCCAGTGGCAATTGTTGTCATGGAATGAGTAATGCTATCGAAGATATTCATTCCTGCAACAAAGTATGAGGACAAACATAGCATGGTAAGAAATAAATAAATTAAAAAAATTCTCATTGCAATTTCTCGTGTTTTTGGAAGTATTTTTTCTGAAGAATCTCCACTATCAATTTTAAATAATTGCATTCCACCAACTTTCATTAGAGGCATTAATGTTATTGCCATTACAACAATACCTATTCCTCCAAGCCACTGTAATATTGCTCGCCAAAGCAAAATACCTTTGGGTGTTATTAATAAATTATCTATAACACTAGAACCAGTTGTTGTAATTCCCGACATGCTTTCAAAAAAAGCATCACTAAAACTAAAATTCATATTAGAAAAGATAAATGGTAATGATCCAAATGCAGCAACACTTATCCATGACAAAGATGTTAAAAGAAATGCTTGTTGTAAGTTAATTTTTTTACTTTGATCTAAATTAGCTAGGCAGAATAGTATTCCAGCAATTATAGTAATTAGACCGGAGCTAATAAAGGTACTATCAAATTCATTATAAATGAATTGAATTATAATTGGAAAAATCATAGAAAAACCAAGAATGATTTGTAAAATTCCCAAAATAAAAAAAATAGTTTTATTATTATTCATTTTTTTAAAACAATATTTTAAGTTTTATAAATTTCAACACAATATGGACTAAAATTATCTATATTTTTAGTAATAAATTTAATAAATCTGTGTGTAGTGATGGATAAATCAATATTTGAAAAAACAACTGCCTGGCCTTTTGTTGAGGCAAGAAAACTTCTTAAAGAGAGAAAATCTATTTTTGATAAAAAAGGAAAAATCACTCTACAAACTGGTTACGGACCCAGTGGATTACCACATATAGGAACATTTGCAGAAGTAGCAAGAACTTCAATGATAGTTAATGCTTTAAATAATTTAACTGATTTACCAAAAGAGATAATTACGTTTTCTGATGATATGGATGGGTTAAGAAAAATACCAAATAATGTTCCTAATATAGAAATACTTAAAAAAAATTTAGGAAAACCACTAACTAATATTCCAGATCCATTTGACAAATTTTCTAGTTTTGGTGAACATAATAATGAAATGTTAAAAAGTTTTTTGAATAAATTTAAATTTAACTATTCTTTTAAAAGCTCATCAGAATTATACAAATCTGGATATTTTAATGAAACATTAAAATTAATTTTAAATAAGTATCACGATATAATGAATATTATATTGCCAACACTTGGTAAAGAAAGGAAAAAAACTTATAGTCCATTTTTACCTATTTGCCCTGACACTGGAAAAGTTTTAGAAATTCCAATGATTGAAATTTCAAAAGAAAAAAATCAAATAATTTTTGAAAATAATGGAAAGAAACTAGAGAAAAGTATTTTAAATGGTAATTGTAAATTACAGTGGAAGGTTGACTGGGCAATGCGATGGTGCGCACTTGATGTTGATTTTGAGATGTATGGAAAAGATTTAATTGAGAGTGCAATCTTGTCGTACAAAATACTTAAAGTATTAGGCAAAAAAAGTCCAAACGGATTTTCTTATGAATTGTTTTTAGATGAAAAGGGAGAAAAAATTTCAAAATCAAAAGGAAACGGAATAACTATCGAAGAATGGTTAAAGTATGCATCACCCGAAAGCTTATCGCTTTATATGTATCAAAATCCTCAAAGAGCAAAAAAACTGTATCATAAAGTAGTTCCAAAGGCTGTAGATGAATATTTAGATTGTATTGAACAATATGAAACACAAGAAGATTTAAAAAAAATTTTAAACCCAGTTTGGCATGTGCATAATGGAACTCCACCATCAGAAAAAATGATAATGTCGTTTTCTATGTTATTAAATCTTGTAGGGACAAGTAATGCTTCATCCAAGGAACTTTTGTGGAAATTTGTAAAAAAATATAAAAAAAATATAAAAGAGCAAGAAAACCCTATTTTTGACCAACTTATTAATTATGCAATTAAATATTTTGATGATGTAGTTAAACAAAATAAAAAATTTAGAAAACCCAATCAAAAAGAAAAACTAGCATTAAATAATCTTGCAGAAAAATTAAAGGAATGTAATGAAAGTATGGATCCAGAGGCCATTCAAACTATGGTTTATAGTGTTGGTAAGGAAAATGGTTATAAAGAAAATCTTCGAGACTGGTTTAAAATGATTTATGAAGTAATATTTGGCGATGAAAATGGTCCAAGATTAGGTTTTTTTATAAGTTTTTTTGGAGTGAAAGAAACAATTGACTTAATAAAAAATAAAATAAAATAAAATAAAATGTTCTCATTCATTAGACCTGCATTATTTAAAATAAATCCAGAATTAGCTCATGATTTAGCAATAAAATCATTAAAATTTAATTACTTACCAGAATCATTTTTTAAAGTTGAAAATGAAGAAATGCTTGAAATTAATTTATTTAACAAAAAATTTCCCAATCCAATTGGTTTAGCAGCTGGATTTGATAAAAGTGCAGAAGTATATAATGCAATTTTTAAATTTGGATTTGGATTTATTGAAGTTGGTACTATTACACCACTTAAGCAATATGGAAATCCTAAACCAAGAATTTTTAGGCTAGAAAAAGATGAAGCATTAATAAATAGATTAGGTTTCAATAATGATGGTTCTGAAATTATAAAAAAAAGAATTCTAAAAAATAAAAAAAGAGGTATTTTAGGAATTAATATTGGCCCAAATAAACAAACAAAAGATCAAAAAGATGATTTTATTTTAGGATTAAAAAAGTTTAATAATTTAGCCGATTATATTACTATAAATATTTCGTCACCAAATACCGAAAATTTAAGAGATTTCCATGAGGTTAAAAAATTAGTTGAATTATTAAAAATTATTAATGAAGAAAAAGAAAAGGAAAAAATAATAATACCAATAATGTTAAAAATTTCTCCTGATATTAATGATAGTGTAATTGACGAAATATCTGAAATTGCAATTAATAACTCAATATCCGCTTTAATTTTAACTAATACTACAAATAAAAATAGAAATAATTTAATAGAGTTACAAAAAAATGAAATAGGCGGTCTTTCAGGTAAGCCTTTAGAAGATATTTCGAATAATATAATAAAAAAATTTTATAAAAAATTAAATGGAAAAATTATTATTGTTGGTGTAGGTGGTGTGGACTCAGGAAAATCAGCTTACAATAAAATTATATCAGGAGCTTCACTTGTTCAACTTTATACAGGTATGATTTTTAAAGGTCCTGAAATTGTAAAAAATATAAAAAGAGATTTAATTGACCATCTAAAAAATGATGGTGTTAAGAATTTTAAAGAAATTATTGGACAGAGAATCTAGCCTAGTTGAGAAAGTATTGGAAAGCTTTCAAGAATATAATAACCTAGGACTTGTAATTGGTTAGTTAAAATTAAAATACCAGTAAAAAATAGAATTATTCCACTTACTTTAATTATAACCGGTGTCGTTTTTTTTAAATTTTTTGATAAAATTAAAAATTTATGCATACCATAACCTGATAAGATAAAAGGGATAGCCAAACCTAATGAGTAAAAACTGAGTAACAAAATACTTTCAAAAACAGTTTCTTCAATAGCTGCTAAAGCCAATATTGAACCAAGAATAGGACCAATACAAGGTGTCCAACCAAAACCAAAAGCTCCACCAACCAATATTGGAAAAAAAGAATTTTCGTGATATTTTTTTGTATAATATTTTTTTTCCTTGTTAAGTAAGTTTAATTTAATTATTCCAATTAATTGCAAAGAAAATAATATTATTATTATTCCTGCTACCATTCTGAGTTCCTTTGAATATGTAATAAATAATTTTCCTAAAAAAGAAGCAGTTGCCCCAAATATGATGAATATTATTGAAAATCCTAATGAAAAATAAATCGTTTTTAATAGAACTGATTGTTTTTTTTTAACCAATTCATTTAAAGTTTGTCCAGAAATATAAGATATATATCCAGGTATTAAAGGCAAAACACATGGAGATAAAAAACTTATAAAACCAGCTGAAAAAGCGATCAATAAATTTAAAATCACTTAGCTACTTTTAAAAATAATATTATAAATATATTTATTGAGATTTCTATTATTGGTAAATAAATTTTCATACATTGTTAAAATTACAGTTAATCTTGTAGAATATTTATGTCAATGTTAATTTATAAACTTGACGTTGATGAAGACAACATCTATACCCTTGAAAAAAAAAATTTATGTCAAAAAAATGTGAATTAACTGGCAAAATTCCTTTAGCGGGTAATAATGTAAGTCATGCTAACAATAAGACAAGAAGAAGATTTTTGCCTAATTTAAAAAAAGTCACCTTTACAAGTAAATTGTTAAAAAGAAACATTAAATTAAATGTTTCTAATTCAGCAGTTAGGACAGTTGATAAAAAGGGTGGTTTTGATTTATTTATTCAAAATACAAAATCTAAAAACCTTTCTTTAAGAGTAAAAAAAATAAAAAAATCTATAGCAGCCAAAGCTAACTAACATTTTAAATGAATAAGCTATTTGTGATACTTGCAGTTTCAATGGGTGTAGTTGTGCTTACTTCAAATTATTTGGTTCAATATCCAGTTCAGTACTTTGGTTTGTCAGAACTGTTGACCTATGGTGCGTTTAGTTATCCAATTGCTTTTTTAATTACTGATTTAGCAAATAGAGGTTTTGGAAAAATAATTGCTAGAAAAATAGTTTATATAGGCTTTTTTTTAGGTGTTTTTTTTACGATATTTTTTTCAACAAATTTTTCAGATTTAATCTCAGTTAGAATTGCAATTGGATCAGGAACAGCATTTATTATTGCCCAGTCAATAGATATTCAAATATTTGATAAACTTCGAAAAAAACAATGGTTTGTAGCTCCATTAGTATCTTCATTTGTTGGTTCAACTGTCGATACTTTTTTATTTTTTTCTATTTCATTTTACGGAACTGGAATCAATTGGATTAGCCTATCTTTTGGCGATTTAATGGTAAAGTTCTTTATATCTCTTTTAATGCTTGTTCCATTCAAACTCTTATTAGAAACAATCAAAGATAATATTTATAATAAAAGAAAAAATCATTATTTATATAAGAATTTATAGGAAAGTATTTTGTAAGCAAGCTTTGCTACAAGAAAGTTATAAGAATCAAATCCTTTAATAGGAGACAATTCATTAATATCAGCACCAACAATATTTGAATTTTTAAAAGCTATTTTTATAATATCAAGTGTTTCATCCCAAAATAATCCACCAGGTTCTGGAGTACCGGTAGCTGGCATTACACTGGAATCTAATCCATCTACATCAAAAGTTAAGTATACTGTTTTATTTTTTATCAGTTTTTTAAATTTTTTTAGATCCCATTTCTTTTTATTTTTTGACCAAAAAATTTTTATTCTTGAAGAATTTTTATTTAAAAAATAAATTTCACTAGAAGATATGTTTCTAATTCCAAAGGAAATTACCGATATATTTTTATGATCCAAACATCTTCTAATTGCAGAAGCATGCGAAAATTGATTTCCATTATAACTTTCTCTCAAATCGGCATGAGCGTCAAAATGAAGTAAACATAATTTGTCATATTTTTTAGCAAAAGGAGCTATACACCCAGGTGTTATTGTGTGTTCTCCTCCCAAAACTAATGGAAAAATTTTCTTTTTTAAATTTTCTTCATTAATTTTTGAGATTTGTTTTAAAGCTTTAACAATGTTTTTATCTATTTTGAATGGTTTTAAAGTTTTTATACCTATTTTTTTATATGGCTCACAATTTAGTTCTTCATCATATAATTCAACTTGATGTGAAGCTTTAATTATTTCTTTTGGACCATTTTTTGTTCCAGAACCATAACTTACTGTTTTTTCAAGACCAAAAGGTATGACAATAGCTTTTGCTTTAAAGTTAAAATTATTATCAACGCCTAAAAATCCTTTTTTATTAGATAAGTAATTCAATTTTTAACCAAATATTTTTGTAAAGTTTTTTCTTTCTCTTTGTTTCCAAAATCCTCTATGATATGCATCACTCGCTATTAATGGTAAAATACTAGTTGCTTCAGCAAAAACCATTTGTTCTTTTGTAACATCAACTTTACCCCAAGAACTTGCTTCTTTTAATGTTGAGCTACTGCAAGAGCCATCTCGCGTATCAGCTACAGTTATTTGTATAGCATATTTATGCATCTTAGTTTCTTTGCCAAGCAGTTCTGCACAAATTACAGTGTCTTGAACGAAATTTTTCGGCACACCTCCTCCTATCATAAATAACCCAGAATTTTTTGACTGAATTTTAATTTCAGTTAATTCTCTAAATTCGCGAACAGAGTCTATTGTGAGGTGATTTTTTGGATTTTTTTCTTGATGCATTACAAGTCCAAATCCTGCACTGGAATCTGTAAATGCCGGACAAAATATTGGAACATTATTGTCATAGGCAATTTCAATAAGTGAGTTTTTTTTCTTAGAATTTTTTTTAAGATATTTTCCAATTTCATGAATAAATTCTCTTGAAGTATAACTTTTAGGGGGAAGGTTATTAGCGATTTCACAAATAGCCTTATCACATAATTGTAATTCATCCTCATCAATATAAGTATCGAATATACGATCAATATAGTTTTCTCTTAATTTAGTGTCATCTTGAAACTGTGATCCTTGGTAATGTTTAAAGCCAAGTGCTTCAAAAAAGTCCATATCTATTATAGATGCGCCGGTCGCTATAATAGTATCAACCATATTATATTTAATTAAATCTGAGTAAATTTGCATGCATCCTGCTGCTGAAGTTGATCCAGCTAATGTTAAAAAAATAGTACAATTTTTTTCCTGAAGCATTTCATTATAAATCTCCGCTGCTTTTGCAGTATCTCTTGAAGCAAAAGACATCTTGCTCATTGAATCTATTATTTTTCTTGAATCAAAAGAAGTTATATCTATATGTTCGACCGGTTTATTTAATAATAATTTCTTATTATTATGACCAATTTTAGATTTTGAGTCTTTCATTTACGCAACAAGGTAATTACTATCAATATCTTTAGTATATATTGACATAATTGCCTTATCTTCAACTTCGTAAATGTTATCTGAAAAGAAACCATTAAATTTTGTTCTAAAAGTAATTCCATATGCACCAAGTTGACCTAATTCAATATAATCATTTTCTTTAATATTGTTTGGTAGAAGGAAAGGTCCTTTCATATAATCCAAGCTATCACAAGTAGGGCCATAAAAATTGAATGCAGTAAGTTTTTTGGAAATTATACGACCATTAGAAATCATTCTAGAAGGAAATATAAAATTAGGTACGCCAGCATCAAACAAACTTCCATAGGTTCCATCATTGATATAAAGTTTTTGTTTCTTTCTTAAAACTACTTGAACAATAGTAGATCCACTTTCGGCTACCATAGATCTTCCTGGCTCACATAATAATTCTGGATTTGTTTCTAATTTTAAATTTGTTAAACTTTTTTTAATTTCAAACATATAGTTATCCAAAGATTGAGGTCTTAGATCCGGGTAAATAGATGGAAAGCCACCACCAATATTAATAAAGTCTGGAACAATTTTTGTTTTTTTAATTATGTTGCCAATTTCATAAATCCCTTTCGAATAAGATATTGGGTGCATGCATTGGGAACCAACATGAAAACTTAATCCTACTTTTTTTGAATGTTGTTTTGCTAATCTTATTAAACCCAAAGCTTCTGATGCCAATGCACCAAATTTTTTAGATAAATCTATTTCTGCATGCTCATTTGATATGGAAACCCTAACAAATAAATTCAAATCTTTTGCATTTTTTGTGCATTGAATAATTTTCAATAATTCATCTCTACTATCTAAAGCAAAAGATTTTATATTATAATTAAAGTAAGCTTCTGTAATATGATTTCTATTTTTTATTGTATTCATGTAGTAGCAGTTAACTTTTGAGGATATTTTTTTAATTGTTTCAATTTCTTTAATTGAAGCCACATCAAAATTTTTAATTCCACTGTCGATTATAGTTTTTAATACTTTAGGATGAGGATTAGTTTTAACCGCATACAAAACTCTGCCTGGAAAATTTTTTTGAAAATAAGCCGACGCCGTTCTTATAGAACTCGTTCTAATGCAATACACTGGCTCACTAGGCTTTAATCTATTTACTAACTCATTTACGCTTTTAAATTTTTGCATCTATTTATGCCCCTCAAAAAAATTTAAATAAAAAAAATTTCTTAAATATTTTTAAAAAATTTTTATTTTATGCAAATAAGTTAATAAGCAGTTAATGTAAAGTAAAAATTAACATGTTGAAAAGTATTTTTGAGTGTTTATATTTGCTCTATGAGCCTTTCAAAAATAGCATCAAAACTTAGAAAAATAAGTGATTTCAAGGATAAATCACTATTGATAGTCGATGATGATACTCCTTTCAGAGATAGGCTAGCAAGAGCTATGGAAAAGAAGGGGTTTATAGTATCACAAGCACATGGTGTTAAAACCGGAACTCAAAAAGCCATAGAGTTAAGACCTGCTTTCGCTGTTATTGATCTAAGGTTAGATGATGGAAATGGATTGGAAATAGTAAAAGAAATTCAAAAATCAACAAAAGAAAGTAGGGTTATTATGTTAACGGGTTATGGCAATATACCCACAACAGTTGCTGCTATAAAAAATGGTGCAATAGATTATTTGGCAAAACCAGCCGATGCAGATGATGTAGAAAAAGCTTTATTAGCTGATCCAAAACTTAAAGCAGCTCCACCAGAAAATCCAATGTCTGCAGATCGCGTTAAATGGGAACATATTCATAGAGTTTTTGAACTATGTAATAGGAATGTATCAGAAACCGCCAGAAGACTCAAAATGCATCGAAGAACACTTCAAAGAATTTTATCGAAAAGATCTCCTAGATAATTTTATCCAATTTTTTAATCCAGGGATATAAAGCGGTTAATAATAATAATTTAAATAATTCTGCTAATAAAAAGGGTTCAGCACCTAATTTATAGATAGGTTTATCCCATCCTATTAAACTACCCAACCACAATAAACCTAAAATATAAATAAAGCTAGCAGAGACAATTAATCTAGTAAATACTGTAAGCAAGTTTACATAATGTTTCTTGCTCCAGTAAAGTAAATCTCTACGAATTCCCACTAGATAAACTGCTACTAGAAAGCCAATTAAATATCCCATAGTTGGTCCAGTAAAGTAGACTAATCCAATTCCTTTTTCTGGTGAATTAGCAAATACGGGAAGTCCAAAAATTCCTTCTAGCAAATAAAGTGTTACAGTAGCTAAACCAATTTTATATCCAAAAGCTATACCAAAAAATAGAACTACAAAAGTTTGCATAGTCATTGGCACTGGATAAAAAGGAATTTTTATTTTTGCAGAAATAGTTAACAATATTGATCCAATTACAATAATAGATATAGTTTTAACTATTTTATTTAATTGAACTTTACTTATTGCTTCCATATTTAATTATTACAATTATTA
>Ga0066860_10001369_pt1 | contig 10959 bp, 2 predicted proteins | sample ETN07SmetaG_FD_65601 | JGI IMG/M metagenome (GOLD analysis project Ga0066860, IMG submission 65601) | Marine microbial and viral communities from oxygen minimum zone, Eastern Pacific Ocean - ETNP2014F14-07SV275 | ecosystem: Environmental > Aquatic > Marine > Oceanic ... | reverse complement strand
CTCTACGCCTTTTTCAAGCGCAGAGGTATCTATTTTCCCGGTGCGTAATTCGACCACCTTAACGTTGGTCGATACATTGGGCGTCATGGCTTGGTCAACCCAATGAATACTACTTTCGGTCACGGGTGATTTTTCATTCGTGTTATTTTCAGCATTGATCGTTGGCTGAATCATTTCTACACCGGCGATCTCGACAGCAAAGGCAGCGGAAGAATTAGCGCTGTCATTGTTAGCACTGTTTTCGGTTGATGACTCTGCAGGAGTAGCTGTCTCAGTGGCTGTTTCGTCAACCAGTTCCGCCTCTGGCACGCCAGCAATCGCACCATTTTTTAATCGGGTTGCGTTGGCAACTAAGCCATAAAAACGATGCAAGCCAGAACGAAAGCTCTCCGGCGTGGCATTAATATCAGTCACTTCGTAATGATCTAATGACACCAATGGTTGATCACCACTTGGGGGCATAACCGTGAGTGCTTCCAGTGTGATATCAGCCATCGACTGATTCGCCGCGTTGGCTTTAATCGTGTTCGCTATTATTGATGTAAGAGATAAATCACCTGCGGTACGATGTTTCGCTGCCAGCGTGTTTAAACCTGCAGAGCCAATGGTGGCCGTTGGCTCTGTGCTTAGCTGGTTCACGGTAATATCACTTGCGGCAAAGCTATTCAACGTTGCGCGTTCGATGTCTGGCATCTCGGCACTTAGTTCGGACAGGGTGATTTGTTTGAAGCTCACTTCGTCGTCATTACCACGCCACGTTAACCCGGCCAGCAATAGCTCTTTTAAGCCTGCATTTTGCACTGATTCAAGTTCGGCATGTGTACCCTGTAAAGTAATATATCCGACTCGCGCTTCGTTAAGGCCACCGCTCCAGCTCACGTTGTTTACAATCAAGGCTTCCAGCTTGGCATTTTGCTGCTCATCAATGGCGGCCATGACCTGCTTAAGTACAAGTTGACTTAAGCCAGCACTTAAACCTTCGCTATTCATGGCAAAGGATGCATCGTTAATTTCAAGCGCATTTAATGCTAAAGACTGCAACCCTGGCACAGTGATATCCAAAGCGCTGAGTTTAATATCGCCGGTAATATTCGGTTGCGTTAATAGGCTTTTCATATCGCCCGCGAGTGTTAGGGTCACCGGTTGTTTTAAAACAATTGGCGTTGATTCGGTATCAAAGGTTAATGACTCTAACGTGACATCTAATGCCACCGGTGTGCTTGCTTCTGTGCCACTCTTAAACATGCCGGTAGAAAATTCACTCAACTGCACAGCTACGCTTAATCCTGATTGTTCCCAGCGTACGCGGTTATTTATGAGCGCTATATCATCGACTTGCAGCGTCCAGCCTTCAGGTAGCGGGCCGTTTTCAGAGGCTTCCGAGCTGTCTTCTTCCTGAGTACTTTCCTTGGAATCGTCGCTTGCAGGGATAGCAACACCAGCAATACTGAGCCCTTCTTTTGATTGCGCACCGCGGAAGACCAGACCGTTAACACCCACAGATTGGATATGAATCGTTTTTGAAAATAACGCTGCAAGGTTGACGTTGATGCCGACAAAATCAGCACCGACTTCCGTCGTGGTGTCTCCGGTTGGGTAATTGGCTATCACATCACGTAATTGCACTTCGCCTGTGAGTGGCGATAGCGTCCAGCCTTTGATCAGCAATGAGCGGTTTTCACCTTGGTCAGCGTACCAAGACTCAACATAGCGCAACGCAAAAAATGGGAATGCAAAAAACAAGACAAGATATAAAACGACGATTATCCCGGACGTAATAAGAAAACCCCGTGCCCATTCATTGTCAATACGGCGTGGGGTTTTGGGATACTTTTTTTTGGCTTTATCATGCTGTTTATTACTCTCTGGCTTAACTTTCACAAATAATCCTATTCACTTAAAAATCACTTAATACTATAAATTTGGTTCGTTATTGCCCCCAAAGGGCGTCGCGTAAACCACTGGCACGTAACACTTGGGTGTTTAGCCCTTGCGCCCAACATACATCCCCGGCTTGACAACAAAAAGACAGCTTTGCACGGGTGATGGCAGTGTAAATGAGTTCACGCGTGATTACTTGCTGCCACTGTTCGGGGAGCAGCAACAGAACATCCCGAAATTCAGACCCCTGGCTTTTGTGTACGGTGATGGCAAAGGCAGTTTCATGGCTGGGCAAGCGCCCCGGCGACATGTAGCGCACGCCGCCATCTGCCGCTCTGAAAGCAACTCGCTCTATTAAGTGAGTGTCTGAGTCTTCAAGCTTAACCAAGATGCCAATGTCGCCGTTAAACAGGCCGAGGTCATAGTCGTTGCGTGTAATCATTACGGCTCGGCCAGGGTACCATTGTTGCGTGGTTCCTTTGAGTAGCCCGGCGTTACTTAACAGACGCTCAATTTGACGATTAGTTTCTTCTACCCCCCAATTGCCTTTGCGCAATGCGACCAATACCTGAAACTCATCAAAGGCGTTTAAGATTTCTTCAGCGGAGGCATTCTCCTGAACCAAAGTGCAATAATTGCGATAACCTTCGAGTACTTTACGTTGCCAGCTTTTGCCTTCCGGTACCAACCATTGAACGTCGTCAAAGTGATTGAATGCAGTGGCCGCTGCATTTTGGTCGCCCGCATTTACTGCCCGAGCTAACGCACCAATGCCGCTGTCGGCGCTAAAGCGATGCGACTTTCGTAATTGCACCACTGCGTTTTGCATCGGCAAGTGCGCGCCTGCTGATGCTGCAGAGCCTTGTAGTAAATAGGAGTATAATTCTATTCCTACAAGCTTGGATAAATAGGTAGAGAACGCGGGTGTAAATCCGTGGTCTGTTCCGGCGTCACATAAGTCGGCCAATACACTGCCCGCTTCAACTGAGGCCAGCTGATCGCGATCTCCCAATAAGATGATGCGAGTACTTGGGCTAAGGGCGCTAAATAAATGCGCCATCATGGGCAGGTCGATCATTGAAGCTTCATCAACCACGACACAATCAAACGGCAAATGACGTTTATCATTGTAGCGAAAACCGCGCGGACTCCACCCTAATAAACGATGCAAGGTGTAGCTGTCAGTTGGAATTCCGTGCATCCCTGTCGTGTCTGCCATTTGTGATCGCGCTTGACGAATCGATTCGGTCATACGTGCAGCCGCTTTGCCGGTAGGCGCTGCCAGTGCAATACGTAAAGCCGGCGTCTGGCTTAACAGTGCGCTCAGTAACTTGGTCACTGTGGTGGTTTTACCTGTGCCCGGCCCACCAGTAATAACGGTAACAGGTTGCGTACACGCAACGGCGGCGGCGATAGCTTGCCAGTCTATTTTCAGGTCATTTATATCTAGGTCATTTATTGCTAGATCATTTATTGCTTGCGGATCAGTTTTTGGCTCTTGGTTAGTCTTCGGAAATAATATCTGTAAATAATTGGCTAACGCCTCAATATGTTGAGACGACTCCTGCACACCATTGTCATCAAGGTTCGTAAGGCTTAAACGAGAGGACAGCTGGTTTAGTACCAACTGCTCGTAAGAAAAGTACCGGCTGAGATAGAGACGATTGTTATTTAATACAAAAAGGGGCGTGCGAGTTTGCTGGTGCTTAACTCCCTCGATGTTCGTATCAGAATTTTGCTGTGTGTTTTTATCATCGTCTATCTTTACGACCTGACAACAGCTCATATTCTCAGCAGACATCACATGACGCACTGTTTCGTCACTGACTTCTGGTAATACCCAGCGGTTAATATCAATACAGACTTGGCCACGCCCAAGCACGAAGCTGCAACTGCACGCGGCAAACAATAATGCAGTCAGGGCAGTATCGGAAGTATTGCCAGCGTCGATCTCGTACTCCACGGCTTGACGCGCTAAATGCCAATCTACCGGACGAATACGTTCGTCATCTAGCCAGTGCTTTAGCAATATTTGTGCTTGCGCTAACAATGGCATTAATGGCTTATCAAGCGAGTGGCGGTTCATACGCTGGCCTCCACGTCTCGGCTTCGCAATAACACCGAGCGCCATTTTTCAAGTTGCTCTATATCCACCGGTGTATAACAAATTCCTGAGTCTGAAGTTGCGTCACTAAAGTGATCGCCCATGCCACGTAGGTATAAATACAAGCTTCCGCCTAAGTGTTTTTCCGGTGAGTAATCCGCTAAACGCTGGCTTAACATTTGATCAAGTGCAATGGTGTAAATCCATGACTGCAAATCGTATTTATGATCGCGCATCGACTCAACCAAATAACTGGGTAAATAGTCGTTTGCGGTTAACCCTAGATAGTTCGATTTATAATCTGCAACGTAATAACGCCCCTGCCATTCAAAGATTAAGTCGATAAAACCTTTAAGGTAGCCCGTCAGTGGCTGAAATTGAAAACGGTTATCACCGCCTAACAGCGCGTCGATGGTTGATGCCTCAAGTAACCCAACAGGTAAGTAGAATTCCATTTCATCCAAACGATTATGTTTCTCTAGCTGGCTTAGCGAAAATGGTAAATCAGACTGTACGCCGGGAATTATTTGTTGAACCACGCTAGTCATCCATTGAGCAACGTCTTCCGTCGGATGCTCTGCGAGGCCATATAGGGTGAGCTGTTTTTCACAGATTTCGAGTAACTGGGCTTGATCATTAAAATCCCAGTATTCAAAGATGGCGTGCAAACAGGTTCCGGGGTTTGCGCCTTTTGGAAACTGAAGCGCCATTGGCTGTGTATGCTTGCCTGCTGTTTTATCATTTGCATCAATGATGTTGTCGATACCAGCTTCCCAGTCAAATGCTTGAGCAAGATCTGAAGATGATTGCTCAAGGCTCAAATGACCAGAATTATGTGATCCGCTTGCGCTGTGTGCCGCCAATTGGCTATAGCTACCTACTCGCCAAGCGTCGCGCCATTCAATATTTGCAGTGGCGGGTTTCACCGGTTGCGGTGGTATTTCTAATTCGTTTTGACCTATTTCTGGCCGTACTTGCCATTGCGGTCGCGAACCTATGTAAACACCGTTAATCGTTAATTTTAATGGGTCTGCATCGACGCCTAATAAGTACCCTAACGCTGATGACGGCCAAATGGCTTTTTTACTGCGACCATCCATTGCACGACTCAACCACAAATAACACCCAAACTTGGCACGAGTGAGCGCCACGTAGAGTATGCGCATTTTTTCAGCAAGTATGTCGCGCTGCTGCAATTTAAAGGCATCTTCATTAGGCGCTAAATCACGCACTACTTTAATACCGTCATAGTACGTGTTATCGGTTTCTTTACTGTGACGCTCTGCTTTATCAGCCCAAAGATATGGCAAAAATACCATGGGGTATTCTAAGCCTTTGGATTTATGAATGGTGACAATATTGACTAAACGTTCGTCGGTTTCGAGGCGCAGTTGGGCTTCTTCTCCGGACGGAATTTCGCCACTAATGCGCTCTGATAACCAACGAACTAAGGCTTGGTGTCCGCGCAGTTTTCGGCTTTGGGTTTGCAGCATTTCGCCAAGATGCAAAATATTGGTGATGATGCGCTCGCCGTCGGGCTGTTTGCGGAGCCTTACCGCTCTTTCAATACCTACTGAGCCTTTAGTTTCTAATCCTTTATCTGCCAACCATTGCATGATCAACGCCATGATACCGCGACGTTGCCACAACATTTGATATTCGTGAATAGCCGCGAGTTGGCTTTCCCAAGCGCTTTCATTAATTTGCAGTGCTGCTAATTGCTCGGCACTCATGCCCCAGCTATAAGTGGCTAATGCTCGGCGTACGCCGGCTTCATTTCCGGGGTGCATAATGGCTTCGAGTATGGCGAGTAAATCAAATGCCTCATTTGATTCAAATACACTATCACGGGTTAAAAACACGCTACCAATATGTTTGGCGGTTAATGCTCGGCGTATCAATGCCGCTTGCGGGCGAGAATACACCAGTACCGCACAATCACCGGCCACCAATGCGGTTTGTTTTTTTCCTTTAGAAACGGTTGCCGCTCCAGCCAGCACGGCAGATATTTGCTCAGCGCACTCTTCAGCAATTCTTACTTCGGCCTCTCGTTTTGATTCTTCTTCGCCGCCGTCAATCCATATTTGTAATGGTGAGTCGGGCGTTTCGCATTGCCATTTAGGGGCTTGTTTATCATGGAGCGCACCGGACTTTACCGGATGAAATTGAATATGCCGTTTAAACAAAAACGGATTATCGTTGTTTTTCCAGAGCGAGTTTACCGCCGAGATAAGTGCGCTATCACTGCGATAGTTAGTATCTAATGTAAAACTGCGTTCGTCGGGTATTTGGTCACGGGCTTTCATGTAGGTAAAAATGTCAGCACCACGAAACGCATAAATCGCCTGTTTAGGGTCACCGATCATGATCAGGCCGTAACCCGGCTTATCATTAGTAGCAACTTCGATTGTGTGATCTAATTCTTCTGCACCTTCTGGACTTACTATAGCTGGGTAAATGGTATTAAAAATTCGGTACTGTGTTGGGTCGGTATCTTGAAATTCATCAATCATGGCCACCGGATATAAGGTACGAATTTTTTTAGCTAAGTCTTCACCACGCTCAGACTGTAATGCGTCATCAAGTAATCGCAGTAAATCGTCACTGGTCATGACGGCGGCTTGGTCGAGCAACTCAATATAGCGCTGATAGATGTGTTTAAACCAATACACTTCAAGGGCCACTTGATAATCCGCCACTGCTGACATGAGGCCATCAATGGTGGTAATTAACAAATGACGTGGCGGCTCACCCGATTTTGTTTTATCCGCTAAGCCTGCGGTACTGAAGCGATCTATATTTTTGGGGAGCGGCAGTAAGGTCTCACCATGTAAGTAATAACCGACTTGCTCTTTCCAATTAGGGTAGTTTTTTTTACTGTAACTGCGTTTATCAATATCGGCTGAAAATATAAGATCATCTATTCCATCCGACCCAAGCGCCGCCCACGCTTCTCGTGCCTGAGTTTTTAAGCGCGTGATGGTTTCCCACAGTTCGTCAGTGGTTTTTTCCACCTTAGGTTGAATGGTGAGATCGGGCTTAGATGTCCAACTGCGGAAGTGCTCTAACAAGGCCTGTGGGTTTTTCCACTTGGCGGTTAATACCTGTAATTTATCTACCGTTTCTGGGTAACAGGTTTGTCGCCAGACATCTTCACAAGCACGCTGTAAAAACTCCTGCCCTTCAGTTTCCATGGCGACGTTAAAGCCAACACCACTGTCAAAGGCAAATCGCTTCAACATTTGCGCACAAAAACGGTGAATCGTGAAAATTGAGGACTCATCCATTTGTGCAAGGTTCACTTGCAACCAGTCACGTTGGTCTTTAATCGGTAAGCCTGTTTCTTTGAGCCACCGTGCGATGTCTTTATCTGGAATGTTTCCACTTAATGCCAAGTGGCTGTCATCAACGTTTTCAGCATGATTAACAGCAAGACTTTCCGCAGCCAATATCGACTCAAACGCATCACGTAAGCCACTGCGAATACGCCCTCGCAGTTCTTCAGTAGCCGCTTTGGTAAAAGTCACGACTAAAATATCGGTACAACCTAAGCGCCCATTTATTTCCGTTGGGGCATCACCGTGGCCCAAGATTAAACGACGATATAGCTGGTTAATCGTGTAAGTTTTACCAGTACCGGCACTGGCTTCAATCAGCGATTGGCCTTGCAGTGGAAAACTATGAATATCGAGGGGCTTCATTATTCGTCGTCTCCTACTAAGCAGGTTTGGGGCAGTGCCCACAGCCATTGGGATTGTTCAAGCCAGAATTCATAGCCGCTTTCATTCCCGCCTGAAACATCCGTGGTTAATAATTGCTGCGCAAGCTCTGGGCGACACAGTTGCATGGCGGTACGGTTAAATTCTGAGAATTCATTCTCTGCTGCTGCCACGATTAACTTTTCTTTTTTATCGTCTGCCGCTTGGCTAAGTGCCCACATTAATCCGGGCATCACTGGCTGCGGCACTTGCCAAGCATCACGGTAATATTGAATGCACTGGTCTATATAGGCGAGAGCTTCGCTTTGGCTTGGGGCGTTAAATTCAAATTCTTGTAAGCGCCCTTTTGTTTTATCTCGACCGATAACGATCGCAGACGAAATACGCTCAGGTTGCGCTGCAGCCACTAAAGCCAAATCTAACCACGCACTAAGTAAATGCTGCCCACGTAGTTCACCCGCACGCCAGTGCACCAGTTGACGATGAAAACACTGCGTTAATTCACCACTGATTTGGCAGTGTACTGATTCACCGGTGGTGAGAATTATTTCGCGTGTGAGTGTGAGCGATGTGTCTTCTGGGTCGGTGTCATTAATAGGCTGAGTGCATAAACCTTGCAAACGCTCGACTAACTCACCCAGTTCACTGGCGAAGCTTTCACTTTGTAGCACGCCCAGTCCATTCACGGGTAAGTGCCCTAAGGCTTGCTCTCGTGCCGTAAAGCCATGAGTGGTTTGTGCAGAGTCTGTAATTTGATCTTCCACCCACTGGGTACGCAATATGGCATTTTCGAGATTGTTAGGCGCGAAAGTTTCTTCGTTGTTACTGTCTTTGAAATACAGCTCAGGGGATAAGCGTAAACGACGACGTAAAAAGAAATCCGCCGGTTTTAATAAAGCGTCTTTGACATCTGACCACAATACTTGATTCAGGCTGAATTCTTCAGGTAAAGCTAAGGGTGATTCATAAAATGGCAAAGATTGTGAATCAGAAAACGCCGCATTCGCCACACTTGACCAAAGATTGTGAAAGCTGACGATGCCTGTACCAGTTTCTTCTGGCATACCGTTTTGTTCGTGTAAGAAGGTGCGACGATTAAACGGCTGTAGCGGTAACTCTTCAATCAGCCACTCTCTTAGGTTTTCACGGCTTTGCTTGGCGGGGTATTTTTCGTCGCCTTCAAGGCAATAAGCATCACCAACGTAGTCGAGTAGTTCGTTAATTAATACCGAAGGTTGCAGCTCGTGATTTTCTCGTGCGTCTCGGCCACGATAACTGATATAAAAATAATTCTGCGCTGAGCATAAAGCTTCTAATACTAAGTATCTATCGTCTTCCCGACGAGAACGATCACCCCGCCGTGCCTTGCCCGTGACCATTAAATCAAACCCTACCGGCGTAACTGGGCGTGGATAATCTTGGTCATTCATGCCCAGTAAGCATACGGCTTTAAATGGGATAGAACGCATCGGCATTAAGGTACAAAAGTTCACTGGCCCGGCAAGAAAACGCTGCCAACCGCCCTGCTGCGCAAGATTTTCATTAAACCAGCTTCGCACCACTTGGGGTGATAAATCGGCTGAAAAATCCGCGTCACTTAATTGTTCTTGCCAGCGCATCACGGCATCACGCACTCGTTGTAACTGTACACCTTCGTCTAAGTCTGGCGCGTACATATCGTCAATCAATTCAGGAATTGCCGACATCCACTCTGAAGTTGCATGTGATTCAGATAAATAGCTCTGCCATTTTACCAGCGTGTCGATCAAGGATAATAAATTACCGAGTAATTCACTGGCATTCCCTTCCACCCCAAACACGGGCCAATCGTCTTGCCAATGCATGTCGTCAGAATCTGGCAACATCATTCCAAGCAATAATTGACGTAAACCTTTACGCCAACTGTTTTGACTGAACCCCGGAAACCCTAACGCTTTGCGATGTTCGTCATCTAACCCCCAGCGTACACCCGCACGCTCTAGCCAGTCGCGAATAATATCGAGATCGGCTTCGGCAATATTAAAACGCGCACGTATCGCTTCGACATCAAGCCAGTCGAGTACGTCGGTTAATTGCAAACGTGAGTCGCATAAACTGAGTAATCCAAGCACGCTGTCGAGCAGTGGGTTTTCTTGAACCTGAGATTGGTCAGCAATCGCCCAAGGAATACGTTGTTTTTCTGGAGCGCTGGCAAAGACCGCATCAATGTATGGCGCGTATTGGTCGATGTCGGGCACCATCACCACCACGTCGCGGGGTTTTAATTCGGGATTATGGGTAAACCAATGCAAGAGTTGATCATGTAAGCGCTGCACTTCACGTAATGGACTGTGCGCTGCAATGACTCGTAAGCTGTCATCGTGATTGACGATGCTTTGTTTAAATTTACTGTGTTTTAACGCCGCTGGTGTGTAGGCCTGAGCTTGCGGATCATTAAGGTCTAATAAATCCGCCTGAATACGCTGCAATAATGTCGGCGCATCTGTATTTAATACATCCGCGTAGGCTTCAATATCTTGTAGGCGGCCTTCGGCGGCGGTTTCATGCACGAGTGTTAAAAAGTCGCGCCCTAGTCGCCCCCAGGATGCCAATACGGGGTTGCCTCGATCTAGATATTCAGCGGCGTCTGGACTTTGTTTAAGAATGCGTGCTCGCTGGCGATCATCAACAATATCACCCCAGTAATTACGGCATGGGTTGAGTAAAAAGAAGTGAACATCAATACGCTCGGAAATGGCGTTAAGCACATCCCAATATCCGCCCGGTAACGCCGCAATGCCGAAGACAAATAAACGCTCAGGCAGCTCAGATAGGCGATCACCATAGTGCGTAACCAATTGCTCAAGCGAGAGGGTTAAACGCGCTCGGTGATCCAAGCTGTGATTTAAACGTTGGCTATCAGCCACCAGCGCGCGCCAGACAATGGGTTGCCATGGATGTGCGCTGACATCGGTATCTGCGATGTCGTTTTCGCCCTTCTCCCAGGCTAATAACCAATCGGGGCGATACACCAAGTATTGATCAAATACGTCCGCAATTTTGTGCGCTAATTCGTACAGTTTAAGGCCATGTGGATCGTCTTTGAGGTAGGTCGCAATGGCTTGGCATTGAGTTTCATTTTCAGGCTGGCTAGCAATAACAAGCAGAAGGCGCATCAGCTTCCACGCCATAGCTTGCTTCTCGAAGTGCGAGCGTTCTGGCAATTCCGGCTTGAGTGTATTGAACACCTTCCAGACGTACGCCGACGGCAACGGA
>Ga0066860_10001356_pt1 | contig 11030 bp, 9 predicted proteins | sample ETN07SmetaG_FD_65601 | JGI IMG/M metagenome (GOLD analysis project Ga0066860, IMG submission 65601) | Marine microbial and viral communities from oxygen minimum zone, Eastern Pacific Ocean - ETNP2014F14-07SV275 | ecosystem: Environmental > Aquatic > Marine > Oceanic ... | reverse complement strand
GAGCGATGATCTGAGGCGGAAACCGGTGGCGTTTGTAGCTGATCTTTTGTGTCTGCATCGACACCGCCTACGCCCAGATCAATGAACCAGCAACCTCAGGACCGTTAATGTGACAACACCCTTTCAGACCTTTGGTTAAGAAGCACATACTTCAGCGAAAAGCTGACGTGGAAAGGTAGGCCTCTTCCCGTGGCGCAACTTATTCGGCCGGAACCATAGCGGCTATTCCGCGTTTGCAACACTAACAGAAGGAGAACGATGATGACGTCACAGCGCCAAGCGACTGCAAATTTGGTTCACAATGGAGAATATTCCGATCTCCGGTTCGTCAATATGATGTCTGCCCATCATGCGATGGCGGTATCAATGGCCGAGGTTGCGGTGGAAAAAGGCGAGCACAGCGAACTCGTCCAGTTCGCAAAGACCATGATCGAAGATCAGAAGAAAGAAATCGAAACGCTTGATGGCATAATCGAAGACCTTGATGGCCCTGATGAAGTCGCGACAGAGACCCATCCCCGTGAGCGCAGCATGCTCGGGATGGACAGCCCAGAAGAACTCGCAAAAAAGGCACCCTTCGACAAAGCATTCATTGATTCACAACTGCCGCACCATGCCTCTGCAATTGAAATGGCAGCGGTCGCTCTGAAACAGAGCTCCAACAACGACATCAAGAAGCTTTCGAGGAGCATTATCGATACTCAGGCCCAAGAGATCGGCAAAATGATCGACTGGCGCCATAGCTGGTACGGTGGAAAGGGCTGATTTTGCCAGCAAGATAGCCTTCCTGTGATCTGGCCTACTGTTTGATGTCACATCCACTGGGCCAGCACGCCTCAGAAAATGTGCAAGGGTCCAGCGGTAAGAAGGCTTTTATAGTTCGCGCCGATAGGTAACCTTGCTTGGGCATAAGGGATACCAGATTCATGACGACATTGATCGCCATCATTTTGATCTTTGCATTCTCAATGCTGTTCACCGCAGCATTGCGCGCAAGCGGTACGGGTCCGAGCACCTATCCTCAGAAGCGCCCTATACTCGGGGGCAGTGATCCTGAGACCCATGCATGGCAACGTTTCCACGTCCGATACTACACTATGACGCTGCTGTTCGTCGCCTTCGAGATGGAAATGATGTTCATGTATCCTTGGGCCGTGGTTTTCGTAGAGGAAGGCCCCAAGGCGCTGGCAGAGATGGGCATGTTCTTGGTCATTCTATCGGTCGGGATCGTCTATGGCTGGCGGGAGGGTATTTTTCGGTGGGAATGAGCTGGCTTGCAAGAATGGCAGAGCTGGCCGAAGTGCCGGTGTTTGTAGCCTTTGGCGAGGGTGCCCCTGCCGATGCTGCGAGCGTGCTGGTTAAAACCCCCGGATTGCGCGTTGTTGAGACGCCGCGAGCCGCAGCGGTTTTGTTGGTTGTAGGCACGATACCAGAGGCTCTTATACCTCCACTACACCGCCTGCATGACCAGTTGCCGCACCCCCGCGCCAGCGTTCTCTGGCATTCACGGAATGAGTTGCCAGGCGCTACGAGAGTAGAAGAAATAGCGACCATTGGCGCTTTTCTAAGGGTAATTCACAGAGATCTGCTGGCTGGCAACCTTAAGACCGAACCCGACATTTTGCCAGATGCCCCGCCAAACGAGTGGCGCGGGATTGGTCCACATGGTCAGGGCGGTAAAGGCATGATGGGCGGCACGCCTTACGGAAGGACGATGGCAATGACAGCCGCCGATCTGCGGGATGGGCTGGAGCTTGATGCCTACACCGCAGATTTCGGTCCTTTTCTCCCCATGCTCCCGCCCGGGCTCGTCCTGACCCTCACTCTCCAAGGTGACATGATACAGAAAGTTGCGGTTGCGCATCCGCCGTTCGAAACCCAAGAAAAACGCGGTTGGGTTCTACTCAATCTTCTGGGACTGCCAGCCCTGGCTGAACGGATGTTACGCGCCACCAACATCGGCAATGCGACCCTTAAACGGCTGATCCGCTTATCGGGCGCGCAGGCAGCAATCCCCGAAGGGTTGGGCCGCACTCATGACGGATCGGACGTACGCACGCGCTTTGACCTGCTGATCGGCACTTCAGAACCCATCTTCAACCTGCACGTCCAGCAAACAGGCCTTGATGATCTATTGATCGGTCTGGAATGGCACGAAGCCATGCTGGTTTTGAACAGCTTTGACAACGCATCGCTGCGCGCCATCTGCGCCAATACCTCTAATCCTGAGCCCGGTGCCATGGCGGGCGGCATGGATCACGGCGTCCATGCAGGGCACATGTCATGAGCGTCGCCCTCACCCTGATGATAATGCTCGTATTCATGACCGTCGGCATGCTTATCGCTGCGGTTCTGGACACGTTGTTCTACCGATGGCTGGCCGGACGCACTGGGGGCAGTTTGCTAACTCCGCTCTATGCCGCCGCGGCGGAAGTGTCTCGGCAACGAATTTCGACCGAGGCGCCAGACAGAATGAACTGGTTCCTGTCCATCTCGGGTTTTCTGACGCTCGGTGCGATTGGTCTCGCTGTCGTACCGCTCGGGCCACAGTCTGCAGTGATTGGCCTCGAAACCAGTGTGGTGCTGTGGGGGGCGTGCGAGTCCCTCGTGGTTGTGCTTGTGTTTTTGCACGGCTGGTCACCCAATTCCCCACTCGCCCTGATCGGGGCCTATCGCTACGTCGCTATTGGGCTGCCGATCATGCTGCTAAGCATGTTTGTCCTGATCGCCGCCGCACTGCCTGCAGAGTCGCTTGATCTACGCGCTATCGTGACGTCGCAAGAAGACCTATGGAATGTGATCCGCCAACCGCTTGGGCTGCCCCTCTTCATATTGTTGGGACTGTCACTTACGCTGCGCGGGCCACTCGACTACGCCGATGGTGCTGATCTTGCAGGCGGCACGTCCATCGAAGATTCAGGCGCTAACCGGGCCGGTTGGCAGGTGGCGAGATTGTCCATGTTAGTTGGCTTCTCTGCCGTGGCCGCCTCGGCGTTTCTGGGCGGGTATCTCGGCCCGGTCCTTCCTGCTGTTGTCTGGCTCGCGTTCAAAACACTAACCATCATGGCTGTCATCATCGCCCTGTCTCATCTGCTGGCGCGTATGCCCGTAGCACGGTTGCTCGGGCTGATCTGGAAGGTCCTGCTGCCAATTGCCTTCTTGGACTTGTTGCTGGCCGGACTGGTGGCGCTGGCATGACGGATATTACTTTTTATATCCTTTCGGCGCTCGCCATCTGGAGCGGTTGGCGGGTTTTTCAGGTCGACTCGATGATCCGTGCAACATTCGCGCTGATGGTTTCGTTCATCTGTGTCGGTGCCATCGCGCTATTGATGTCTGCCGATTACATCGGCGTCGCCACGGTCTTTATGATGGCGGTCGAGATGATGGTCATGGGTCTTTTCATGGTGATGTTCATGATGAACCCGGCAGGCCTGAACCCGATGCAGATGGTGCATCAATACCGTCTATCGATAGGAGCGGGCATTGTAGCTTTCATCGGCCTCACAGTCGCGGTGCTGGAAACTGACCTACCGCATAATCCCCTGCCTCCGGGTCAGGATACCATGCGTGATCTGGGCATCAACCTGCTGGGCAGCTCGATGCTGATATTCGAGACCGCAGGGGTGACGCTATTGGCGACCATGCTCGGCGCTGTCATCTTATCGAGCCGCCGTGGCCGGTTTGGCGTGTCGGACGCGGGTGCTATTCCCCCAGGGCTTCATCCGGGCGGGACACCTGCGGGTCGCAAGGTGGAGGAAGGCGGTGGCCACGGAGGGCACGGCGGCCATGGTGGTCATGGGGGTCATGACAAGATGACCGACAAGAAGGACGGCGACCAAGGCACTGGCCATATGGGTCACGAGATGGCCGACGACGACCCGGCGTTGTCAGCAGAGCATACGGGTCACGTGGGACACACAACCGGCGCTGACCCCGAAGGCGCCGATCCAAAGAAGCCCAGACAAGAGCCAGCACCGGACCCGCATAAAGGTCACGGCACCAAGCTGAAGAAGGAGCATTGATATGACTTTGACGGCCATATTGATTGTCGCGTCGGCGCTCTTTGGCATCGGTCTGTTCGGTGCGTTGTCACAGAAATCCTTTGTAATGCTGATGATGGGCTTGGAGTTGATGCTAAATGGCACCCTGCTCGCGGCTGTCGGGTTTTGGGCCTTTACCCTCGAGGGGGCGCCTGAGGGGCAATTGCTTGCGATCCTGATCATGGCGGTGATGGCAGTCGAGCTGGCAATTGGCTTTGCTCTTGTTGTTGCCATCTATCGCAAGCGTCAAGCGGACGTGATTGAAGCGCTCGGGACGCTGAAAGAATGACGCTTTGGCTGCTCCCCTTTCTGCCGATTTTGTCAGGCGCGATCATCGCGGTGATGGGTGATCGGTCGCGTGGCTGGCTTGGAGGGTTGGCAGTGGCCGTGCTTGGTGGGACTTTCGTCATGGCGATGGCTGCCGTCACACAAGAATGGACCGCGTACTTGATCTGGTCGGATGCACTCCGGCTTACCGCCTCGCTCACGCCGATCTCAGCGGCGGTTGCTCTCATGGTTCCCGCCATAGCACTTGCTGTTGTCCTTCACGCCACACAGCATGAACAAGCGCGTGGGCTGGGGCGGCTAACTGGCATCATGATCCTGTTCACAGGCGGCATGGAATTGGTTGTCGTCGCCGATGATCTTTTGACGCTGCTTATCGGCTGGGAGCTAATTGGCGCCTGTTCCTGGGCGCTGATCTCGCACAAGTGGCACGACATCGAAAATCCGCGTTCGGGCCTTTATGCTTTCGTGATGACGCGGTTCGGTGATCTTGGACTTTTTGCCGCTGCGATGGCGCTCTATTCCGCCACGGGGTCTTTCGATTATGCCGGCATTGCAACGCTCGAAGGCACGGCTCAGGAGATCGTGGCCTTTGGAATCCTTCTTTCGGCGGCCTCAAAGGCCGGACAGGTTCCCTTCTCGCCTTGGCTGTTTCGGGCGATGGCTGGCCCCAGTTCGGTCTCGGCGCTTCTCCATGCGGCGACGCTGGTGGCAGCCGGTGCCTATATCATCGCGCGTCTTGAGCCAGCCTTGTCCCTCGCTCCCGGGTTTAGCGTCGCGGCGATCTTGATCGGGTTGATCACTGCTCTGGCGGGTGGCGTCACCGGGGTTTTGCAGAACCACGCTAAACGGCTGCTTGCGGCGTCCACTTCGGCCCAACTCGGATTTATGTTCGTTGCAGTCGGCGCGGGGTATCCGGGGATCGCGGTACTGCACTTGATTGTCCACGCCACATTCAAAGCGCCGCTTTTCCTTTCGGCTGGCCTCGCAGGGGATGCTGCGGGGAGCTACCGCTTGGATAAAATGATGCTGGGCCAATCGATGCCAATCGTCGGGGGGCTTACAGCTATAGCAGCAGTCGGGCTTGCCGGGATGCCACCTGCGGGAGGTGGTTGGAGTAAAGAAGAGATCATTAAAGCGGTTGAACATACTGGGTATTGGCTACCAATCGCAGTGATGCTCGGCGGCGCACTGAGCGCGGCCTATACGACGCGCTTCTTATTGCTGGAATTTAGCTGGCGCGGCAATGACCAGCGGTCAATCGAGGTGCCTGACAGGATGGAAACCATCGGACTGGGTATCCTCGGCGCATTGACACTGGCAACAAGCCTACTGTGGTATCCGCCCCTGGCTGAGGCACTTGCCGCCTTATTGGACATGACGCTCCCCAAAGGCAGCCCTTTGATGCTTGGCCTTTCGCTGACCTTTATCGCCGCCGGTGTCTTGGGCGGCGTCTATCTGGTGCGGCAGCATCCTATGCTCGGAACAAGCGGTGCCACTGCTGCCGCCTCAAATTGGCTCGGGCTGCCCAAGTTGATCACCATCGCCGTTGTGCGACCCTTAGATGCGCTTGCCCGTACAACGGCTTGGATTGACGACACTCTCATTGACGCGGGGCCTCGTGGGGTCGCTTTCATTGGCCGCAAAGGAGCGGCTTTTATCGCGGAGGTGGACAACCGTGTTGTTGATCAGGGTATCCGCAACACTGCTGCATTTGGCGACTGGCTTGCTCAGGTCAGCGACCGCTTCGGGGAGACGATCTCTGATGGCATACCCGAAGGCAGTGCGCGCCTGACCGGTATGTTAGGCCGCGACACTCGCCGCCTGCAAACCGGACTTTCCCACCACTATTACGCTTACATTATCGGCGGCGTCATCGCCGTGATCGCCATTCTCGCTGCAGGAGCATGACATGCTGACACTCACCATCCTAATCCCGATGCTGGGCGCCCTGGCTCTGACCGTTCTGCCCAGTCTCGGCCATGCCGCTGCCCGCATCATCGCGGTCGCAACCTCGACATTGTCGTTCTTGCTGCTTTTAATCGTCTGGTACCAGTTTGACACAAGCTCAGCGGCCCCTGCCTTTCAGGCCTATGCGGAGGCCCCTTGGATACCCGCGCTCGGTGTCTTCTGGCGCGTGGGCGTGGATGGCATGTCATTGGCGCTCTCGTTGATGAGCGGCGTCCTCTTTATCGCTTGCATCGCATGGCCGATGGAGAACCCTGAACGTCCCCGCGCCTACTATGCATGGTTTCTGTTTCTGGAGTCGGTGTCGCTGGGCCTATTCATGGTCCTTGATCTACTGATCTTCTATGTCTTCTTTGATCTCAGCCTCGTCGGGATGTTCTTCCTTATCGGACGGTGGGGCCATGGTGACGCCCAAGGTGCGGCGCTCAAGTTCTTTATCTATACATTAGCGGGGTCCCTCGCGATCTTGCTGGCAATTATCGGGCTGGTGCTGACGGTTGACCCAATCACGTTTGACATGCGCGCCTTGATAGCTGCGCAGCCATTGGCAGGGATGGATTTGCGGGGCGGTTTGATCCTTTTGGGCTTCGTTCTGGGGTTTGCCGTCAAGGCCCCTCTGTTTCCAGTTCACACCTGGTTGCCACCTGCGCACGTCATGGCACCGGGGCCGGTGTCGGCCATCCTCGCTGGCGTCTTGCTGAAGATGGGGACCTATGGGCTTGTGCGGATCCCCTTTCAGATGATGCGCGAAACCTTCGCCGATTATGCATTGCCGCTGGCGATTGTGGCACTCGCTTCTATCCTGTGGGGAGCCATTGTCGCCTTGGGGCAAACCGACCTAAAACGGCGCATCGCCTACACTTCGGTCAATCATATGGGCTATACCGTCTTGGGCATCGCCGCCGCAGGAGCATTGTTGAACGGCGCAGAAGGTGCGCGCGAAATGGCTTTGACCGGTGCGGTGGTCGAAATGGTAGCGCACGGGCTAATCACCGGCGCGCTTTTCTTGATTGCCGGTGGCTTCTGGGCGCGCAGTGGGACCTATGACATGGATGCTTACGGCGGGCTGGCTAAAGTGGCTCCTCGCTTGACAACCGCTGCAGTGATTGCGGCTTTTGCCAGCCTGGGGTTGCCGGGGTTAGCCGGTTTTGTGGCGGAAGTGCAGATCTTTGTCGGCACCTTTGCCGTCTTTCCGGTGATCGCTGCGATTGGTCTGCTGGGCATTCTCATTACTGCCGCACTCTTTCTGCGGTTGCTGCAACAGGTGTTCTTTGGTGACCTGCCAAAAGCGCGTGAGGGGTTTGCCGATGTCAGCTTACTTGAAGGCAGCATTCTTGCAGCGATCTTGGCGCTGGTCATTCTGATCGGCATCTATCCGCGCTGGTTGCTTGATCTGATCGGCAGCGCATCCTCTGCCATAATAGGGAGCTGACTGGTGCCAATCGGCGACGTATCCCCTGAGATCGCGATCATCGTGGCGGCAGTGTTAGCGCTGCTGTTTGCGGCCTTTGCGCCCCGACGAATGCAGGCCGGGTCGGCATTCATCGCCCTCGCAGGCATTGCCGTCGCCATTGTTTTGGTTCTGGGGCAGTTGGGGGAAACCCGGTTCACCTTTTCAGGAGCTTGGGCGCTGGACGGAGCGAGCCTTTGGGCGCGATTGATGATCCTGCTGGGCACGGCCTTTTGTATTCTGCTGGCGCCGGGCTGGTTCCGCACCGATCCACGCCATGGAGAATATTACACGATCCTCCTGCTTGGTGCGCTTGGGGCTATGGCAATGGCCGGTGCCGGAGACCTGTTACAACTCACTATCGCGGTGCTGCTGTCTTCAGTCACCGGCTACACGCTGGCCGCGTGGCACCGCGACTGGGCGCTGTCCGTCGAAGCTGGCATGAAATATTTCCTCATGGGCGCGCTGGCAAACGCATTGCTGATTACCGGGGTCACCTTAATGCTGGGACTCTTGGGGAACACCGGATACGCAGATATTGCCGCATCATTAAGGCTCGGCACTGGGCTTTCTCCGCTGCTCTTCGTCGGATTTGCGCTAACCCTAACCGGTGTCGCGTTCAAACTGGGTGCAGTACCCGCGCATGCATGGTTGCCCGATGTAGCCGAAGGCGCACCGGTCCCTTCAGCCGCATTCCTGACGGTCGTGCCCAAGATCGGCGCGGCCATAGCATTGGCCCGCCTCGTGCAGCTTGTGCCCCCCGAATTCCTTGGCCTGCGCCCGCTGATCGCGATTTTAGCCGCAGCGACGATGACCTTGGGCAATCTGGCCGCCTTTTGGCAAGATGATATCCGCCGGCTAATCGGTTGGTCCTCGGTGGCACAGGCAGGCTACTTATTGATGGCCGTCACCGTTCTGGGGCTTAGCCCAGATGCGCTGAGTGCCCTTTTGGTCTTCATAGCCAGTTATGCGATGGGCAATCTCGCTGCCTTCGCAGTCGTGGCATACCTACGCGGGCGCACGGCTATCGCCGACTACGACGGCTTGGCCAAGCGGCGCCCGCTCGTGGCGACGGTATTGGTGGTCTCCTTCCTCTCTTTGGTGGGCATTCCGCCAACAGTCGGATTTCTGGGCAAACTTGCCCTGTTCATGACCACGATAGACGGCGGCTATACTTGGCTCGCCGTGGTGGCCGCCGCAAATACCGTTGCATCGTTGTTCTATTATGCGGGGGTCATGGGCCGCGCATATTTCAACGCGCCACCTGAGGAGGTCGCTGTGCTTGATCGCCCAAGTGGTGTGGCAGTGTTGATCGGGGGCATTTTCATAATCGGCGGAGCCGTGTTGGCTGGAAGCGCGTTCACAGCCTTTCAACTCAGCCAGCTATTGCCGGGATAACTGCATCATGTGGCAAATTTAACAAGATTTCATAGGATAAACGAGATGAAGGACTGCCTCATCATCGGTGGCGGGCCAGCGGGTCTTACGGTGTTGTCACGTTAACGGGCCTGAGGTTGCTGGTTCACCGATCTGGGCGTAGGCGGTGTCGATGCAGACTGTCGCGTAGCCCTTAATTGTGAGATGGGAAATCCAACGAAATCAACGGCTGAGCTTTGCCCTTAAATATGAGATTTTGCCTTTAATTCTGATATTTTTGCCCTTAAACGTGAGACAGGGTTCACAGACATTTGCGGCAAATATCGATGAATGATGATGGCGAAGACTCCGTTGCCGTTGGTGCTGAAGAGGCGCGCAGGGCCGCGGTGCTGCGCCCTCTTGTTCAGGCATATCTCAATGGGACTGGCAGCCTGGAACGTGGCATCAATGACGCCGTTTGGGAGCTTGGTGTCAGCAGGGCGACGGTCTGGCGTTGGATAAAACGGTTGGCGGAAGAGGGTGGGCGCACCAGCGCTCTGGCTCCGCGGAAACGGGGCCGCCCGACCGGGACGATGTTAATATCCAGCAAAGTCGAAGCGGTAATCGAGGAGCACCTTCGCCGCTATTTCTTGCGCCGGGAGCGTTCGAGCTTGTCGCGCGTCGTGACAGAAATCCGCAGCGCTTGCTGGCAGGAGGGCTTGCAACCGCCGACACGGCGAACGGTTCAGCGTCGTCTGGATGCGATGGATGCCCGCGAAGTTGCGAAGGCACGAGAGGGCGCAAAGGCGGCCCGCCAGAAATTTGCGCCGGTCACAGGTGAGAACAAGGCCAGTATGCCACTGGAGATCGTCCAAATTGATCATACACCGGCGGACATCATTCTTGTCGACGGCTTTGAACGCAAACCAATTGGGCGGCCTTGGGTCACGCTGGCGATCGACGTCGCAACGCGGATGGTGACCGGATATTACACCTCTCTCGAGGCACCTTCGCGTCTGTCAGTGGCGCTTTGCCTGACACAGGCGGTGGCCCTCAAGGAGGAACTTCTTGCGGAATTGGCGTGCGATGTTCCTTGGCCGGCACAGGGCAAACCGCACAGCATCCACGTCGATAACGGTCGCGATTTCCGGTCGCGCGCCTTTCGGTCGGCCTGTGCGGATTGGGGGATCGATCTGGTCTATCGACCGCCAGCAAGTCCTCACTTCGGTGGTCACATCGAACGGTTGATCGGCACCATGATGGGGGCCGTTCACCTGTTGCCGGAAACAACGCAATCCTCGATCGCGGCAAAGGGCGACTATGACGCCGAAAGCAAGGCCACGATGACGTTGAGCGAATTCGATCGCTGGTTTGCTCTGGAAATCTGCCGTTACAACAACAGCATTCATTCAAGTCTTGGCTGCACGCCCGTTGCCAAATGGGAGGCGCTCTCAGAGCAAATGACAGGCGACATCCCCTTCGAGATGGAAGCCTTTCAGGTGAGCTTCCTGCCGAGTGAACTGCGCAAGATCAGGCGTGACGGCATCCATCTGTTCCAGATAAGGTACTGGTCCGATGCCCTTGCAGGCCACATTGGGCGCGGGGATGGAAAGGTGGTCGTTCGCTACGATCCTCGCGATATCTCAATGATCTGGGTCGAACTGGACGATGGCCGGTATGTTGAGGCGCGGTACAGAAACCTGGAAATTCCGCCCGTCTCGCTCTGGGAATATCGCGAAGCGATGAGGAAGGCCCGTGCCCTTGGCAAGTCCGGGTCTAATGAGCTGGTGCTGGCTGAGCTGATCCGACAGCAACGCCAGATCGAAGCTGAAAGCCGGGGCCTGACGAAGGCCGAACGCAGAACCCGTGAAAGAAAAGGGACATTGAAGGGCACGAACTCGGCCGTCTCGACAACCGAAGGGCTGCGC
>Ga0066860_10001354_pt1 | contig 11035 bp, 11 predicted proteins | sample ETN07SmetaG_FD_65601 | JGI IMG/M metagenome (GOLD analysis project Ga0066860, IMG submission 65601) | Marine microbial and viral communities from oxygen minimum zone, Eastern Pacific Ocean - ETNP2014F14-07SV275 | ecosystem: Environmental > Aquatic > Marine > Oceanic ... | reverse complement strand
GATAGGGTGGAGAAAAGCATAACAAAGCTGTATCCCCGAGCGGTTTGAGAATAATATATATGGACCGGGCATACGACCGCAGCTAAAAGAGCAAGTTGCGCTACCGTCTTAGACAGGAAGATTTGTCTGGCTATCTTGTATATGAACCAAAGACTGACAATGCCAGCAGCAAATGCGGGGAATCTGATAGCCAGAGTATTTTCTTCACCAAAAAACAAAACCATCATGCGCAGTATGATGGTGTGAAAAACATGGTGGCCTCCAGCTCCATGAGAATAGTTAGTAACGATATAATTGAGCGGAGTATAGACCCAATCCAGTAATACCTGGTTTTCATCGCCTCCACCCAGAGCTCGACCCAATTGATGAGCTCTGAGAGAAATCCCAAGAAAAAATAGAGTCACTAGAATTAACATAAATACTTCAAAAGAGTTTGTTTAGTGCGGTATTGCTTATATGCGGCTCACGGAATGAGAGGTGTTGAATGGCACTCCTAATACTATTCCTTAACGGGGCTCTGGGGAAGCAACTTAAGCCAGGTTTGTCTTCAATAACCCAGAGTCAACCCCTAACTCTGCAACTTTTTTGTGGGGAATTTCCACCGATCAGGTCAGTGGCCCACAGGGGGGATATTGGCGCTAGCAAAATGAAATACGGTATTTTTAATAAATATTTTAAACCGTAAAACTATCCCGACCCATCACTTCTCCGGGTCGGATTTGAACTCGTAGCCTTTTTCGCGGTGGGTGATGATGTGTTTGGGAGATTGGGGTTTCTTCTCAAAATATTTGCGCAGGCGAGCTATGAAATTATCCACTGTGCGGGTTTCAGTCTGTGGATCATAACCCCAGACTTTTTCCAGCAATTCCTCACGAGTCACAATATTCCCCTTATTCTTAACCAGCAGTTTCATCAGTAACGCTTCTTTAGCCGTCAGGTAGAATTCACCGGAGCATCCCTTGGCTTTGCCGCTGGCAAAATTGATCCACATATCACCGAACTGAAAAACCTCCTGATCATGCACCGGCTCCTTATACCATTCCCAGCGGCGCAGGATTCCTTTGACCCTCAGCAGGAGTTCCGGTAAGTGGAACGGCTTGGTCAAATAGTCATCGGCCCCGGCTTGCAATCCCAGTTCCCGGTCTTCATCCGTGGACTTGGCAGAAAGCATCAAAATCGGGAACCGCATGTTTGTCTTACGAATTCTCCTGGCCACCTCCAGTCCGCTCACCTTGGGGAGCATGATATCGAGGATCATTAGATCAAATTCCTCTTTCCCCAGAAGATCCAGAGCCGACTGACCGTTATCAACAAGAGTGACCCGATAACCCTCCCGCTCCAGGTTGAACTGTAGTCCCTTGGCAAGATGCGCTTCGTCTTCGACCACAACAATTTTTTTGCCGTTATTATCCATCACTCATCCAAGTCCTGTTCTCACAGCTGTTCCAGGGAAACCTCAACTTCCCGGCTGACCGGAAGCAGGACAGAAAATATCGAGCCTTTGCCCCTTCCCGAACTGGAAACTTTCAACCGGCCTTTATGGTTTTTAATAATTTCACTGGAAATGAACAAACCCAACCCAGCTCCTTCAATATTCTGCGTGTCCTTGTTCTGCACCCGGTAAAACTTTCTGAAAATCTTTTTCATATCCTTTTTATCAAAACCAATTCCCCGGTCTTCAAAATCCACTTCCCAGTATTTGCCAATTTTATGCAGGTGTATATTCAACGAGGAACCCACAGGAGAATACCGCAACGCATTGCCAACGAGGTTATTAAACACCATGCGCAAGGCCCTTTTATCCAGACTCAGCGTGGGAGAAGCCTCCAGTTTCAAATCTACAGAACACTTTTTTTCCTCAAACTGGCGTTTATGCCCATTGACCACATCCGCAAGAAAATCACCCAGATTCACCGGCTGAAACTGCAATGCCATGCTCCTGGGGTCGGCTTTGCTCGATTGCAGGATGTTATCGACCAACCCGGAAAGACGTTTTGTGTCCGACAACATGATTTCGACAAAATCATTCCTTTCATCATTCGAAACATCCTGGTATTTCATGGTTTCGAGGTAAAGCTGAATGGAGGCAAGCGGGGATTTCAACTCATGCGAAACACTGGCAACAAAATTGCTTTGCATCTGGTTCAGGCGATTTTGCTTGTTCCAGTAAACAAAGATCACATAGACCCCGGCAAGAATCAGGAGCATCAGGAAACAACCCTCAAACAAAATCAGCCACTGAACTTTGGCTGTGAACAAATCCGGACGGATTTTCTGGGCAAACTCCTTGATTGCCAGGTTATTTTCCAGATACCAGTTGATCCAAACCGCCATGAGCACGATCCAGGCGATCTGAACCCCTATAAACACCATGATAGGGTGAAACAAAGCCCGTAATTTACCCATGGCTCCCTCTAATTCGTCTTCCCATTCCGATAATCATGCTTTTTTTACAACCTCCTGATTTCTACCACTTTACCAAGTTCGAAGCCTAAATTGAAAGCCTAATTACCGGCGTAGCCGCCGGTGGCAGTGCGGCGGTGACGCTAACGCGACCGCCAAAAACAGAGGAGACAAATGGGCAAGGCCAAATCAAACCGAGATAGCTCTTTGCTAGCCAACAAAAGTTATTGTACCCTTTCAGGGCATGAGGGTTAAGGAAGAGATATAACGCACACTGGCCCCACGCCTAGTGGCTAGTGGGGTATTACATAAGTTTTACAAACGGTTTGGCTGAGTCAGGCTATTATGAAGCTGTTGAAAAACCTTAATGGAGCTTTTTCATGACTAGTGATTCCGCTGAGAAATACCAAATTAAATTTAATCCGGTCGCCACATCCGTTCTCGTCATCGTACATGTCATGGCGCTATTTGCTTTTTTTCCGTTTGCGTTTTCCTGGAGCGCGGTAGCCGTAATGTTTTTTCTGTACTGGCTCACCTCATCACTGGGCATTTGCTTAGGCTATCATCGCTATCTCACACATCGAGGTTTTACCCTGCCAAAATGGCTGGGATATACAATTATCTTGTTTGGATCTCTGGCCTGCCAGAACGGCCCCGTCAAATGGGTCGGGCAACACCGTATGCACCATGCAGGTTCAGACACGCCGGAAGATCCGCACAATGTCAAAAAGGGTTTCTGGTGGGCACACCTTTTCTGGATGTTTAATACCCACCCCAAGTTTGATGACAAACAAGTGCTTCGCGACTACACCAAAGATTTTTGTGAAGACAAGTTTTACAAGTTCCTCGATGACTACTTTATTTTAGTTCAAGTTGTCCTGGGATTCATCTTACTTGCCATTGGCGGGATTCCCTGGGTCATTTGGGGAATATTCGTCCGTCTAGTGGTGTCTTACCATTCCACCTGGCTGGTGAACAGTGCCGCACATTATTTTGGCTACGTGACCTTTCCGCTCAAAGATGATCTCTCCACCAATTGCTGGTGGGTAGGGCTTTTGGCCTGGGGCGAAGGCTGGCACAACAACCATCATGCATTTCCCAAGTCTGCCCGGCATGGTTTGCGACCCTGGGAAATTGATATGACCTGGTGGGCTCTTTGCGTTCTGGAAAAACTCGGCCTCGCCAAAGACATTAAAGTGGCCCAGTTGATCCCCAACCCGGACCGCCATGAAAAAGAAGCCCCAGCGTTTATCGGAAAAGTCATCACTCAGTCGGCCTAACTCTCGCCTTCCGTAAATTTAATAAAAAGCCGCACCTTTGAAGGTGCGGCTTTTTTTGTTCATTGCCTCCTAGACATAGGGCCTAGACAACTCTTTGTTAGCCAAGGAGAGCGTTATCCATTAGGTCCAGCATCACGCTAGCGCCTAGTAGTTGAATTCTATGTGGTAGCCGGAGTATTTGCGCAGGTTGATCACTCGGGTCGCGAAAATCAAATACTGACCCTTGATGCCGGTCAAGCAGTCTGTGAATTCCGGAATTTTATCGAGATTATGGCTGGTGATTTTCTCGGGAACCGATTCAACCGGATAAACCAGTTGCTGAACTTGCTCACCCTCCACAGCATAACCTTTTAAAGCTTCCGGAAAGAGTTGCTGCGCCTCATCGCGAAGGATGAGTAGGTCCACCTCTTCCACTTCCCCCTTCAGCATTTTGCGCCAATTGGTTTTGTCCGCAAAATGTTTCGCCAGAGCTACTTCAATCTGGCCTGAAAGGATCCGCTCAGGAACCCTGGCGATGATCAATCCTCTTATAGCCCCTTGGTCGATCCAGCGGTCAGGAATATTGGTGTGCCGGGTTATGCCGACCTTCACTCCACTGGTCAACGAAAGGTAAACAAAGTGATCGATGTTACAATGGGTGCGCCAGAACTCGCGATCGGCCTCATTTCCTTTTTCGTGTACACATAGTTCCGGGCGAAACGAACACATGGCATTTTGCGGAAGATCCCGGGAGCAGACAAAACAATAGCCCTGGTCATAGGATTTGCGGGTCTTCCGCCCGCATTCGATGCAGGTTATGGTACCTGTCCATTTTAATCCCATGGGCTTACCGATATGCGGATTCAAGGGGTAGGAGGTTTTATCCAGATTTAAAAAATATGTAACCGGATTCTGGGCTTCCGCGTTCATCTTTCGAAGCTGACCCAAAAGTTTCATTTAAGCATCTCCATGAATTAACGACCCTTTTTCTGGTCGGCTCTGGATAAAAAAAAGTCCAGAGCAGCCACCGCCAATAAAACTGCTACCACCACCGTTATCGAATCAAAAACCAGAAAACTGATTAAAAATAGAAGGAAGTAAAGAAAAATTCTAAGGACTTTATTTCGATCTGCGAGGGTCATGGCGCGATTATAAAACACCTGCTTGGGCACTGCAAAAATCAAAGGAGCAAAAAAATACCCCCCCCCAATTGTGGGAGAAAAACAATTCGCTCCTAAATTTTGAGTCCACCACAAAATTATCCCAGCCCTGCAGGTTTACATAGAACGATGTAAATCACGAAAAATCAACAATTTTTCAGCCTTTCTCCACATAACCACCTGAAACCCCTTTAAAATTAACACAATTGGGACATTAGAAATGTTGAAATAGGTTTACATTATGATGTAGACTTTAAGTGGGGAGAACAAATAAAATCAACAACATCCGTTTAGGGATATTTTTTAAAAGCCTTTTTTATTTGTTCCGATATGAGTTTAAACGAACCGCTTGCTTCCCTTCCCAACACCTTCTATAAGTTGCGGGAAGTGGTCACTGACCCGGACAGCGATTTTGATGACATTGCTGAAATAATCGGCGTGGACCCTTCTCTGACCCTGCGTCTCTTAAAAATTGTCAACAGTGCATTTTATGGCTTTCGCGGAGAAATTGAAACGATTTCCCACGCAATGGGAGTTGTCGGAACAGAACAATTGATGCAGTTGGTTTTGGCCACAACGGTGGTCGAGCAATTCAAGGGCATTCCCAAAGACCTGGTAGACATGAATTATTTCTGGCGGCACAGTGTTGCCTGCGGGTTATCTGCCCGGGCCATTCACCGGGCGCGCGGGGAATATGATGGAGAAAGTATTTTTGTGGCAGGCCTCCTGCACGATATCGGCCGCTTGGTGATGTGCCTCAAAGTTCCCGATCAACTCAAAATTGTTTTAGACTTTGCAGAAAAAAGTGGCGACCGCTGGTATAAAGCCGAAGCCAAATACTTTGGCTTTGATCACGGGGGTGTCGGTGGAGCTCTTCTCAGAGCCTGGAATCTCCCGGTAAAATTACAAGAAGCTGTTGCCCATCACCACTTTCCTTCATCGGCTAACAATTTTCCCCTTGAAGCCGCAATCGTTCATTTGGCAGATAGAATCAGTCACCAGGTTATTTTAGACCCTGACCGCGATACGGAAAAATACTTTTATGAGAAAGATGCGTGGGATGCGGTTCAGTTATCTGAAGACTCGCATCTGCAACAGATTATAGAGCAGACAGAGGCTCAATTAGAAGAAGTCAGCCAGATTTTTCTTCAAACCGCATAAAACAGTTCTTCGAACGCCCCCCGCAAAAAGCCCTTTCCATCTATACCCTGTCCACATAAAGCAAAACAACCGAAACGTCAACAAAAATTTACAGGAGATAAATTTTAAGACTTGAATTGTTTCTTGACATAGGGGACACTATCAAGATTAAGAGCGACAGTGATCTTTGAACAACAAGGAGAATCTTAATGGAAGACTTAACAATTTCTAAAGGTTGGTTTCAGGATAAGGATGATGAACCCCCGGAGGCAAAAAAGAAGTTTTGTGAGCACAGGGCCAACACTGTCACCCTGGACTACGAACTCGGAGTCGAGTATTGCTCTTTTTGCGGAGCTTTAGCCCATTACAATTCTGATCTGGACAAGCTGGAGTGGGCTCTGCCTGAGTATTTGAAAAAACAAAATTACAACTAAGTCGGAACTCTTTTCATTCCCATATTAAAAACCCCCTGGCTGACCCAGCCAAGGGGTTTTTTGTTTTTATCTTACTTGTAAATTAAATTGCTTTAGGGCAAAAAGACCAAAAATATTTTGAAGCACAGCATGGAGATGACGGCCGTAAACGGAATGGTCGAGATCCAGGAAATTGCGATCATTCTAATAATGCCCAAATTCAGCGTTGGCAAGCCCCTGGCCAGCCCCACTCCAATCACCGACCCCACCAGAGTATGCGTTGTAGAAATAGGCAGGCCCATTTTAGAACAAATTAAAACAACTGTTGCGGCACCAAATGTGGCAGCAAATCCCCTGGAGGGTGTGAGTTCCGTAATTTTTTCTCCAATCGTTGCCATGACCTTGGCCCCCCAAACCATCAACCCAAATACGATGAATCCCCCGCCTAATCCTAATATCCAAGTAGGCATGGGCACATTCATATGTACCTGTCCATCTTTGAGAATTGCCACCACAGCCGCCAAAGGCCCCACGGCATTGGCCACATCGTTGGAGCCATGGGCAAATGCTACATAAAAAGCGGTTAAAATCTGCAGGTACTTAAATACATTTTCTGTTTCATGAAATTGTTTTTTGAGATCCCAGGAAGGGTTGTAAGGAATTTTTCTTGCCAAATATTTCGTAATTATAAATGTCAGAGCTCCCACCATAAGGGAAATGACCAGAGCCCGGGTAAAGGAAAGATCCATGTGAAGATTTTTCAGTCCCTTATAAACCATGGCGTTGGTAAGAATCACGAATACAAAAAACACCATATAAGGAAGCAGATTTTTGGCATAAATTAGTGGAGTTCGTTTGCCGAAAACAGCTTTGCTAATAAACTTAAATAGGAGAAAAGCAAAGAGACCGCCCATAACCGGTGAAACCACCCAGCTCAAAACCACCATGCCGATTTTTCCCCAGTTGATTACATCCATGCCTCCGGCGATGACACCAAACCCCACAACGCCTCCCACAATGGAATGGGTCGTAGAAACAGGCCACCCCAGATAACTGGCAATGTGCAACCAGAGCGCCGCCGCAACCAAAGCGGAAATCATGCCATAAACCAAATGATAAGGAACCGCCTCAAACATTAGCGGGTCAAGCATTCCCTTGCGGATGGTGTTGGAAACTTCACCCCCGACAAAAAAAGCACCGACAAATTCCGCTACGGCGGCAATCAAAATTGCCTGGCGAAATGTCAGTGATTTTGAGCCTACACTTGTCCCCATGGCATTGGCAACATCATTCGCCCCAATATTGCACGCCATATAGATACAAGCGATCACAGCGAATGAAAGCAGGAAGGTGTCTAAATCCAAACCAAGGCTCCTTGCCAAGGGTTAAAACAGGGGAAATTGAATTACTGAGAAAGGAACATCCTGAGAGTTTTACCGATTTGTTCTGTCTTGTCTGCTACAGCACCCAGTTTTTTTATCACTTCGTTCCAAAGCAACAAATCTGCCGCAGCTAAATCATCGCCCAAGGAAAACAGCTTTTTTGCCAAAGCAAACTGCTTGCGGTCAGCCTCCCATTCCGCGGTACCGAGTTCTTGGGTGGCTTTTTCTACTTTTTCCGCTTCAGCGCCGCCAAAAGAAGCCTCCAGCAAAGCTTCCAACTCGGAAATCAGGTCGCAACCCATATGCGCTGTTTCGACAATGTGAGCCACCAATTCCTTCAAGGAGGACCTGATTTCATCCGGCGTATCCAGGTTTTTAATACGCAGTAAAACCGCCAAATCCTCCACCGCGTCCGCAATGTCATCCTGCGCAGAAAGGAGACGCATGAAATCTTTTTTATCAACCGGCAAAAACATGCTTTGGCGCATATGGATGCGGATATTGTCCTTGATGATGTCGGCCTCATGTTCCAGCTTCACGATCAATTCAGAAATTTTTTGAACCGAATCGTAGTCCTTCTTATCCAGCGCGTCAAACAGGGGCTTGACTTGCTCCACGCAGGCACGGACCTTGTCCATATGGCTCGCAAGGGGCTTGAACGGCGATTTCGCAAACATTGAAAGGAAAGATCTCATCTGACCTCCTTAGGTCGTAAAAGTTAAGCACGCTAAACTTATTCTATTTGCCGGCAAGTTTCAACCCCCTTTAAGGAATAAAAAATACAGTTTCACAACAGGCCTGAAAAACCAGCCACTAGGCGTGGGGCCAACTAGCAATAACTTTTGCTGGCAAAAAAAGAGTTATCTCGGCTCAAAGAGTAATTGCTAGTTCCCCCGGTGGCTCACCAGCACTAGACGTAGGGCCAGTGAGTAATAGGTTGACTCGATTTAATAAACTCCTGCTATCTACCCATGATCGCAAACCAATCTTCCAAGCTTTGAATCTGAAGGTTGGAGTTTGACTGGCGGACATCCCCCATTTCACCAGAAGGCTTTCCGCCATAATTATGCCCCGGATATAAAATGACATGGTCTTCAATCTTGGACAGCCGCCGGGTGAGGGTATGGAACAATTCTTCACTATTTCCTCCGGGCAAATCCACCCGCCCGCATCCTTGCAAAAAAAGAGTATCGCCGGCGATAAGGCTATCGGCCACCCGGAAACACTGGGACCCAGGTGTATGCCCCGGAGTGTGCAAAAAACTAATCTCAACGGAACCCAATTTTAGCTTGTCCTCTCCATCCACCTGCTTCATGTCGGACATGGATATTCCCGTGACCTTCCTCAATCCTTCCGCCTCATGTTTGTTAACATAAACCGGTACGGGATGCTTTTCCATCAATTCAGCCAATCCGGTAATTTCAATGCCAAAAATTTCTCCCCCCACATGGTCAGGATGGTAATGGGTCACCAAAGCACCGGTAAGCTTCATGCCATCCTCTTCAACAACTTTGAGAATCCCATCAATATCCCACGCCGGGTCGACCACCACACATTCGCGAGTTTCCTGATCTCCGATCAAGTATAAAAAATTGGCCATCGAACGTGCCGAGGGGTCCCGGGTACCTAAATCGACTCCCGACAACAACTGTTTAAAATAAATCGGACTTTTTTCTGACAAGGTTTCCCCCTATCCCATCTAAAAAGTTAATATTGTATTCAGCAAGTGTGCAAGGCGAACCCCCGCCTGCGTTAGCCTGAGGTTAATAACCTCCCGGCCTCTTTTTATATAAGCTTTAGACAAGCCTCCCTTATCAACACGATAGGCCACTTTTAAAGCCAGGCTTCTGGACTCGTTGGCCCAGTCAGAAACCGTTGACAAACTCCAGGCTGAAACCTCCTCCTCTGACACCCTTCCATTCAAGCGGGCGGCATATTTTAACAGACTTTCCCGGGCCACGCCCGGTGGGAACAGGCTCCGCGCCTTCGGTGGTGGCGTGTGGCGCCTTTCATTTACCTGCGGAGGTTCTCCGCCCTCTAGCGAGGGAGGCAGATAGCAATGGCTCGTCAAGCCGTCAACACACTCTGACGGCGAGATAAACATATTGCCATTTGCCTGCGGAGGTTCTCCGTCCCAGTCGATCAACCCTCCATCCCATAAATAATGCAGACTGACATCTTTCCCTTTATAAAGAAAGCGGAGGGTTCCCCCGCCACGGTCTTTTAAATTCCCCAGATGGAGGGGTTGGTGCACATCTCCAACAAAATGCACCAGAAATTTCAGCGCATCCTTCTTCCTTTCCCGTAAAGAGGTAGAACGCAAGATACCCGAAAATTCATGAATTTTCTCCGTAACACAGGCTCCATCCGGGCAATCCCTTTCAGCGTTATAAGTCCACTCCCCTTCTTCAATATTGGTGTAATGCCAGGAGCTTTCTTCTTTTCGTTTTTTCCGGGTCCTATCTGCCCAGGTTGCCACATCTGCCAGGCTGTTTATGTTAAACTTTTTGGCGATTAATTCTTTAACCTCCGGTTTCAAGTGGCCATCAGCAATAAGACCGATAACACTGTGACCCTGAGGCCCCCAAGCGGCAGAATCCGGAACGTTTACAACCAGCGATATTAAAACCATGCAGAATTGAAACCGAACACCCATACTTTTCCTATTTTCCACCCTGTTTTTCAATCCGATTTCAAACGGAATCCAAATTGAACAAACTCGCTTCAATTTATCATACTGGAAGGTTTTGGATACTCATTACTTTTCTATCCATAATTCTCGGGATTATGGCCATTGGCGCGGGATTTTTTGACAGGAGTGGTAACGTCTCACACCGAATATCCAGGCTCTGGTGCCGACTTCTTTGCAAACTGAACGGTATCAATGTTGAAATTAACGGCTTGGAAAATATTCTCCCTGACAGGCCACAAATTTTCGTTTCCAACCATCAGGGATATTTTGATATCTTCGCGTTGTCCGGATATCTTCCTGTGCAAATAAGATGGATCGCCAAATCAAGCCTGTTCAGGATTCCATTTTTAGGGCAGGCGATGATGGCGGCGGGTTACATCCCTGTTGAAAGGGATAATCGCAAAAAAGCTTATGAAGCTTTTAACAAGACCTTGGAAAAAATAAAGGAAGGGTGCTCGATAATCATTTTCCCCGAGGGCACACGCTCTGAAGACGGAGAAATAGGCCCGTTTAAAAAAGGCAGCAATTTGATAGCCAGCCGATCCAAAAGTCCTATGGTACCCATTACCATTATAGGAAGCGGTGA
>Ga0066860_10001353_pt1 | contig 11036 bp, 11 predicted proteins | sample ETN07SmetaG_FD_65601 | JGI IMG/M metagenome (GOLD analysis project Ga0066860, IMG submission 65601) | Marine microbial and viral communities from oxygen minimum zone, Eastern Pacific Ocean - ETNP2014F14-07SV275 | ecosystem: Environmental > Aquatic > Marine > Oceanic ... | reverse complement strand
CATAGAATTATTGATGGCAAAGATTCGGTTTCATTTTTAAAATGTATTAAGGAAAATCTAGAAGATCCTAGAAGACTTTTTTTAGATCTTTAAAATATGTCAGAAAAATTTCAAGCAGTTGTTATAGGTGGAGGTCCAGGGGGCTATGTTTGCGCAATTAGATTATCACAATTAGGCATTAAAACTGCATGCGTAGAATCAAAAGATGCTTTAGGAGGAACTTGTTTAAATATAGGATGCATACCATCTAAAAATTTACTTAATTTTTCAGAAAAATTTTATAGTGCAAAAAATTTTTCAAACCTAGGTATAGAAGTTGGAAAAGTTAAGTTGAATCTTGACAAAGTGATGAAAAATAAAGATAAAGCAGTAGATGTTTTAACTAAGGGGATCGAATTCTTATTTAAAAAAAATAAAGTTACTTATTATAAAGGCACAGCTAGTCTTAAATCTTCTAATCAAATTTCTGTAACTAGCTCGAAGAATAAAGAAATTATTATTGAGACTGAAAATGTAATAATTAGCACAGGTTCAGAACCAGTGTCATTACCAGGCATAAAATTTGATGAAAAAGTCATTGTATCTTCAACAGGAGCTTTATCTCTTAATACAGTTCCAAAAAAAATGGTTGTAATTGGAGGAGGTTATATAGGATTAGAAATGGGATCGGTTTGGTCAAGATTAGGATCTGAAGTCCACGTTATAGAATTTCTTGATCATATTACACCAGGCATGGACAAAGAAATATCAAAAGAATTTATGAAAATCTTGCAAAAACAAGGAATAAATTTTCATTTAGAAACAAAAGTAGAGTCTATAAAAAAAAATAATAAAGGAGTTATTATTTTAACTAGCGACAAAAATAAAAAAAAAATTAATTTTAATTGTGATGTAGCATTAATTTCTGTAGGAAGAAAACCAAATACAAAAAATTTAAATTTATCATCTGTGGGAGTTGTTCTAGATGAAAAGAAAAGAATAAAAACAGACAAGAATTTTAAAACTAATATAAAAAATATTTATGCAATAGGAGATGTTATTGAAGGTCCTATGCTTGCCCATAAAGCAGAAGAAGAAGGAATTGCTGTAGCAGAATTGCTTGCAGGTCAATCCGGACATGTTAATTATGATGTTATACCAGGAGTTATTTATACGTCCCCAGAAGTTGCATCAGTTGGAAAAACAGAAGAACAATTAAAAGAATTAAAAGTAAAATATAAAGTAGGTAAATTTCCATTTTTAGCAAACTCAAGAGCTAAAGCAATTAATGAACCAGAAGGATTTGTAAAAATTCTTGCAGATGAAAAAACAGATAAAGTAATAGGCGTTCATATAATAGGACCTCATGCAGGAGAAATAATTGCTGAAACGGCAATTGCAATGGAATTTGGGGCAAGTTCCGAAGATATTGCTAGAACTTGTCATGCGCATCCAACTTTTTCAGAAGCTGTAAAAGAAGCAGCGTTATCAGTAGATAAAAGAGCAATACACTCTTAAAATATTTTCATAGTATTAAAATATGAAAGTACCGATTCTTTTACCAAATATCTTTAATCATCCATTTACTTATGAGACCACACTAAATTTGAAAGTTGGAAACTATGTGGTTGTACCATTTGGGAAATCAAAGATTACAGGTGTAGTTTGGAATGAGTTTGAAAAAAAAACAAATAAGAAATTTTCAATTAAAAAAGTTTTGTCAAAAATAGAAGTTCCTGCTTTAAAAAAAAATACAATTGAATTTCTAAATTGGTTTGCAGAATACAATATGGTCCCTAAAGGAATGGCTTTAAAATTATTATTACTAAGCAATAATGCTATAGAAAAATTTCCTGATAAAAACTATGAAAAATTTAAAAATAAAATAATAAAAAATCAAATTAAACTTTCAAGGGAGCAAAAAATATGTTTAGAAAAAATGAATATTTCTAACCAAAAATTTAGAGTACATGTATTACAAGGCACTACAGGATCTGGTAAAACCATGGTTTATTTTAAGGCTCTAAAACAATTGATTACGAAGGGTTTTCAAGGATTAATTATGCTACCTGAAATTGGCTTAACAAGCCAATTTGAGAAAAAATTTATGGAATTTTTTGGTTTTATGCCAGCGATCTGGCATTCAGGTGTTACAAAAAAAAATAAAAAAATAATTTGGAGCGGCATTGTTAATGAAAAAATTAAAGTTGTTATAGGAGCAAGATCTTCATTATTTTTGCCATTTAAAAAACTAGGTTTAATAATTGTTGATGAAGAACATGATCAATCATATAAGCAGGATGAGGGTGTAATTTACAATGCAAGAGATATGGCAATTTCAAGAGCATCTTTTGAAAATATTCCAGTAAATTTAATAACAGCTGTACCCTCAATAGAAACATTCGATAATATTAAAAAAGGGAAATATAGTTTATCAAAACTAAACAAAAGATATCAAGACGCTTCATTGCCAAAATATGAAATTATTAATTTAAATAATACAAAATTAGAAACTCAATCGTGGTTATCAAAAGAAATAATAGAAAAAGTTAATGTTCATCTTGAAAGAAAAGATCAGGTATTATTTTTTTTAAACAGAAGGGGATTCTCGCCACACGTATTGTGTAAAAAATGTTTTAAAAGCTATTCATGTCCAAATTGTTCTATAAATTTAGTTTATCATAAGCATAAACAAAATTTATTATGTCACTACTGTGGTTATAAAACTTTGCTTGATAGAAATTGTGATAAAGAAGAAATATGTGAATTTGTTTTTAGTGGACCAGGTGTTGAAAGAATTTCAGAAGAAGTAAAAAAAAAATTTCCTTCTAAAAAAATATCTATTTTTTCAAGTGATACTATGAATAAAAAAAATTCTTCAGAAATATTAGAAAAAATTATAAATAATGAAATTCAAATTTTAATTGGAACTCAACTTATTTCTAAAGGTTTTCATTTTCCAAATTTAAATTGCATTGTTATAGTTGATATAGACCTGTCTTCACAAGGGCACGATTTAAGAGGAGCTGAAAAAAATTTACAATTATACCATCAACTAGCTGGTAGAGCGGGAAGAACAGGAAAACCTGCAACAGTTTATTTTCAAACGTATAATTTAAATACAAAGATGATCTCAGATATTACAAATAAAAACCCTGATATATTTTTAGATAAGGAACTTGAGCTAAGAAGATCAAATAATCTTCCACCATTTCAAAGATTTATTGCATTAATAATTACAGGTAAGGATGAAAAAAATCTTGAAAAAGAATCATTTAGATTTAAAAATTTTATCGAGAAATCAATCGAGGGTAAATTGCTCGGGCCAGTTAACGCACCTATATTTAGATTGAAAAGTAAATTTAGGGTGAGATTATTAGTCAGGGGAAAAAAGTCGCTTAAGGTTCAAAGCTCATTAATTAAAGCTATCTCAAAATTCAAATTTTCAGGCGGAATGAAACTGACAGTTGATGTTGATCCAATAAACTTCAATTAATTGACAAAAAATAACACTTTTAGTCAATGTGTGACTTGAAGACATTAGGGTCATATGTTAATTAAATTCAAATTTTAATAATTCTTCAATTAATAATAAGGGATATAAATTGAGCAAAAAGCAAAGTTTTTCAGATACATCAGCTGGCAGATATTCTCTAGCGCTTTATGAATTGGCTGAGGAAGCTAATGCTTTGGATGAAATAGAAAAACATTCATCTTCTATAATTAAATTAATATCAAGTAGTGATGAGTTTAATTCTCTTATAAAAGATCCAACTAATCAAAAAGAAGATCAGCTAAATGTAATATTAAAAATATCTGAAAATTATAAATTAAATAATTTATTAACTAAATTTTTAAGTTTTTTGATATCAAAAAGAAGATTATTTTATGTTGAAAAAATATTAAAGGATTTTATTGAAACTTGTTCAAAAAAAAGAGGTGAAATAAAAGCAGTGTTAACTGCAGCAAAAGAACTTACAGAAAATGAAATCAATAGTATTAAAGAAGATTTAACTAAAAGTTTTAGTTCAAAAATAAAATTAAATTACAAATATGACCCAAGTTTAATCGGAGGTTTGATTGTGCAGGTAGGAAGCACAATGGTTGACACTTCCATTAAAAATAAATTACAACAAATAGAAAATAGAATGATAGAGGCCTAAGTGGAAATAAATCCTTCAGAAGTAACAAAGATATTAAAAGAACAAATAAAAAAATTTGGAAATAAAGCAGAAGTAACAGAAGTTGGTCAGGTTTTATCTGTAGGAGATGGTATTGCTAGAATATATGGGCTTGACAATGTTCAAGCTGGAGAAATGGTAGAATTTGCTGATGGTTCTAAAGGAATGGCTTTAAACTTAGAAAGCGACAATGTTGGAGTTGTAATTTTTGGAGAAGATAGAAATATCAAAGAGGGAGATATTGTTAAAAGAACAGGTTCAATTGTTGACGTACCTGTTGGTAAAGAATTATTAGGTAGAGTTGTTGATGGATTAGGAAATCCAATAGATGGAAAAAGTGCTTTAGATAAAAAACTGAAAAGAAACAGAGTTGAAGTTAAGGCACCAGGTATTATTCCAAGAAGATCAGTATCAGAACCAGTGCAAACAGGTTTAAAAGCAATTGATAGTTTAATTCCAATTGGAAGAGGTCAACGAGAATTAATTATCGGAGATAGACAAACTGGAAAAACAGCAGTTGCTATTGATACAATTATTAATCAAAAAGAAATTAATCAGTCAGGAGATGAGAAACAAAAATTATATTGTATATATGTAGCTATAGGTCAAAAAAGATCAACCGTTGCTCAAATTGTAAAAACTTTAGAAGATGCTGGAGCTATGGAATATACAACTATTGTTTCAGCAACAGCATCAGATCCGGCACCATTGCAGTTTCTTGCACCATACGCTGGATGTACAATTGGTGAATATTTTAGAGACAATGGTATGCATGCTTTAATTGTTTATGATGATTTATCAAAACAAGCAGTAGCGTATAGACAAATGTCACTTTTATTAAGAAGACCTCCAGGACGAGAAGCCTATCCAGGAGATGTGTTTTATTTACATAGTAGATTGTTAGAGAGAGCAGCAAAATTAAATGATGAAAATGGTGGTGGATCTTTAACAGCATTACCAATTATAGAAACTCAAGCTGGAGACGTAGCAGCTTATATTCCAACCAATGTTATTTCTATTACTGATGGTCAAATATTTTTAGAAACAGAGCTATTTAATCAAGGTATTAGACCTGCTGTGAATGTTGGTTTGTCAGTTTCAAGGGTTGGTTCGGCCGCACAAACAAAAGCAATGAAAAAAGTTGCAGGATCGATAAAATTAGAACTTGCACAGTATAGAGAAATGGCAGCTTTTGCTCAATTTGGCTCTGATTTAGATGCTTCTACTCAAAGATTATTAAATAGAGGCTCAAAGTTAACAGAATTACTAAAACAAAAACAATATTCACCAATGTCAGTAGCCGAACAAGTGATCTCAGTATTTTGCGGAGTTAAAGGTTATTTAGATGACATTGATTTAAAAGATATAAGTGAATTTGAAAATAAAATTTTGTCCAAGTGCAAATCTGAGAACCCGGAAATTTTGAATACAATTAAAAAAACTGGAAAATTAGAAGAAGAAACCGAAAAATTACTTAAAAAAATAATCGAAGAATTGAAAAAAAATTTTAAATCTTAATATGCCAAGTTTAGATGATCTTAGAAAAAGGATTAAAAGTGTTAAATCAACACAAAAGATTACAAAGGCTATGAAAATGGTAGCTGCAGCAAAATTAAGAAAAGCACAAGAAAATGCGGAAAAAGGAAGACCATATTCTGAAAAGATGCATAATATAATATTAAATTTGTCAAACAGCATTACAGATAAAGAAAATGCTCCTAAGCTATTAGTTGGCACAGGTAATGAAAAGGTTCATTTATGTATTGTGTTAACAGCAGACAGAGGTTTGTGTGGAGGATTTAATACGAATATAGTAAAAAAAGCAAAATTTTTTTTTAAAAAAATAGAATCAGAAGGAAAAAGTTTAAAAATTATTACCGTAGGGTCTAAGGGATATGATCAATTGAAAAGAATATATGGAAATCAAATAATTGAAAAAATTTCTTTTAAAGATTCAAAAGTTGCAAATTATTTAGATGCAGAGATTGTTGGTAAAAGAATTATTGAACTATTTGAGAAAAAGGATTTTGATATCTGTACAATTTTTTATAATCAATTTAAAAATGTAATTACACAAATTCCTCAAGAACAACAAATCATTCCTCTTAAATCCAGTGAAGTTAAAGAAAACTCAGTAGATGACAATTATGAATTTGAACCAGAAGAAGATGAAATTTTATCGAATTTATTACCAAAAAATATTTCAACACAAATATTTAAAGCAATGTTAGAAAATTCTGCTAGCGAACAAGGTTCTAGAATGAGTGCAATGGATAGTGCAACCCGAAATGCTGGCGAATTGGTCGACAAACTAACTATTAATTATAATAGAAGTAGACAAGCGGCCATTACAAAAGAATTAATTGAAATAATATCAGGAGCAGAAAGTTTATAAATTATGAGCAATAAAGGAAAAGTAACACAAGTTATTGGTGCAGTTGTAGATGTAAAATTTGAAGAAAAACTTCCCAAAATATTAACTGCATTAGAATGTAAAATAAGAGATAGCAGATTAGTTTTAGAGGTTGCTCAACACCTTGGTGAATCAAGTGTACGAACAATCGCAATGGATGGAACAGAAGGCCTTAAAAGAGGTGATGAGGTAATAGATACTGGAAACCCAATAAGAGTTCCAGTAGGACCTGAAACATTAGGAAGAATTATTAATGTGATAGGTGAGCCTATTGATGAAAAAGGTGAAATTAAAACTAAAGAAAGATGGTCAATTCATAGACCGGCACCTGCTTTTACAGATCAATCAACCGAAACAGAAATTTTAGTAACAGGAATTAAAGTAGTAGATTTATTGGCACCATATGCCAAAGGAGGAAAAATTGGATTATTTGGAGGTGCTGGCGTTGGTAAAACGGTTATCATTATGGAACTAATTAATAATATTGCAAAAGCTCATGGCGGATTTTCTGTTTTTGCGGGTGTTGGTGAAAGAACTAGAGAAGGGAATGATCTTTATCATGAAATGATAGAATCTGGAGTAATTAAACCAGATGGAAAAGGTTCTAAGGCAGCACTGATATATGGTCAAATGAATGAACCTCCAGGAGCAAGATTAAGAGTAGGTTTAACAGGCTTAACAGTAGCTGAATATTTTAGAGACCAAGAAGGCCAAGACGTATTATTCTTTATCGATAATATTTTTAGATTTACTCAAGCTGGATCAGAAGTGTCAGCTCTTCTGGGTCGAATACCTTCTGCGGTTGGATATCAACCAACTCTTGCAACAGATATGGGCAACCTACAAGAAAGAATTACCACAACTCACAAAGGATCGATTACATCAGTTCAGGCAATATACGTTCCAGCTGATGACCTAACAGATCCTGCGCCAGCAACCTCATTTGCACACTTAGATGCAACAACGGTTTTATCAAGACAAATAGCAGAACTTGGAATTTATCCAGCTGTAGATCCATTAGACTCTACTTCAAGAATTTTGGACCCAAGAATAGTAGGTGATGAGCATTATAGGGTTGCTAGAGAAGTTCAAAAAATTTTACAAACTTATAAATCTTTACAAGATATTATAGCAATTTTAGGTATGGATGAATTATCCGAAGAGGACAAATTAACAGTTACTAGAGCTAGAAAAATTCAAAGATTTTTATCTCAACCATTCTTTGTAGCTGAAGTCTTTACTGGTTCACCAGGAAAACTTGTTGATTTAGAATCTACAATTAAAGGCTTTGATGCAATTTGCAAAGGCGAATATGATCATTTTCCAGAAGCAGCTTTTTATATGGTAGGTACAATTGAAGAAGTAGTTGAAAAAGCTGAAAAAATGGCAAAAGAAGCTGCCGCATAATGAGCAACGTTTTTAAAGTTGAAATAGTAAATCCTGAAAAATCTTTTTTATCAAGAGAAGATGCAACTGAAGTAGTTGTGCCTGCTTTTGAAGGCGAAATGGGGATTTTAAAAGATCATATATCTATAATTTCATTTTTAAAACCAGGCTTATTAAAAGTTATAGACGCCGCAGCTGTTGAAGAAACTTATTATGTTGAAGATGGAATAATAGAGTTTAAAAATAATTGTTTATCAATACTAACAAGTAATATTTTTGATATAAAAAAAATAGATAAAAATAAGGTAAGAGATATTTTGATCGCAGCTGAAAAAGAATCAAAAAATCAAGATATGTCTGATCAAGCAAAATATTTAGTTGATCATAAAATTGAAGTTTTAAAATCTTTAACTTTAAATTAGTCTAATATTTTTTTTATTTCAGATTTAAGTTTTTTATAAACTTCAAGTTTAAAATGTACAGCTATATCAGTTAAATTTTCTGGATCTATCCACTTCCAATCTAAAAACTCAGGGTGTTTAGTTTTAATATTAACTTCTGAATCATTTCCAATAAACTTCATGATAAACCATTTTTGTTTTTGACCTTTGTATTTTCCTTTCCAAATAATACCTATTAAGTGATCAGGTAAAATATAAGTTAATTTTTCTTCTATTTCTTTAATAGGTTTTACACTAACAATACTTGTTTCTTCCTTTAACTCTCTTAAAGCAGCAGTATAATAATCTTCTCCTTTATTAATACCACCTTGCGGCATTTGCCAGAAATTTTTAGGATTATCTATTCTTTTTGCAACAAATATTTTATTTTCATTATTTAATATAACTAATCCAACACCACTTCTAAGTGGCAGGTGTTTGTATTTTTCATTCATGCTTATCCGTTAAGAAGTTTGACAGCAAAATTTAACTGATTATCAGTATCTGTGTTAATTACAAAAGCATCTGAACTTTCTTCGACTTCAATATCGGGAGTTACGCCTACTTCTGATATTGATTTGCCTGATGGTAAATAATATTTAGAAATTGTTAATCTAATTGCACCTTTATTTTTTAATGGAATTATTGACTGTACCGATCCTTTGCCATAACTATTTTCACCAACAAGAATAGCTCTTTTGTGATCTTTTAAAGCTCCTGCTACAATTTCAGAAGCTGAAGCAGAGCCTTCATTTATTAGAACGATTAAAGTTTTTCCTTTAGTTAAATCGCCTTTTTTGGCAAACCATCTTCTATTTTCAGATATTTTTCTACCTTTTGTTGAAACTATTTCTCCATTTTCAAGAAAAAAATCTGAAATTTTTATTGCTTGAGATAATAAACCTCCAGGATTGTTTCTTAAGTCCAAGATATAACCTTTGATATCTTTTTTTTTATTAAATTCTTTAATTTTATCTTTAATTTGATCTCCACTGTTTTCATTAAAAGATGTTAGTCTTAAATAACCAACGCTCTTATCTATATATTTAGATTTTACAGATGCAATTTTTATGATTTCTCTAGTTATTTTAAAAATAATTGCTTTTTTAACACCTCTTCTTCTTACTGTAATTTTAATATCTGATCCCACAGGACCTCTCATTATCTGAACAGCTTCAGTTAGCGATTTGCCTTGAACTTGAATATCATTTATTTTTACAATGTAATCGCCAGCTTTTACACCTGCTCTTGAAGCTGGAGAATTATCAATTGGAGAAATAACTTTTACAACGCCATGCTCCATGCCAACTTCAATTCCAAGTCCCCCAAACTTCCCACTAGTTTCTGTTTGCATATCCTTAAATACTTCTGGTGACATATAAGCAGAGTAAGGATCTAATGATTGTAAAACGCCGTTAATAGCGGCATCCATTGCATCGCTTTGATTAACGTTTTCTACATATTCTTTATCAATTTTATTTAAAACTTCGCTAAATAGATCAATTTTTTCATAAATATTTTTTTCTGTTTCAGCAAAACTTTTATTTAAAATTAAAAAAAAATATAAAAATATTATAATAATTTTCATATCAAAACTTTTTCTTTTGGCATTAATTCTGACCACATCTTTTCAAGTTCATAAAATTTTCTTTTTTCTGGATTAAATATATGAACTATAACATCTATTCCGTCTATTAACTTCCAATCATTACTTTCATTGCCTTCAATTTTACAATTTGGTATTCCGCTAATTTTGAACTTTTCTAAAACAATTTCAGATAATGCTTGCATATGTCTTGATGAAGTTCCGCTAGCAATTATTAAATAGTCTGCTATTGAACTTTTATTTTCTAAATCTATACTTACAATGTCTAATGCTTTATTGGAATCTAAAGTATTTATGATTATTTTTTTTAAATCAAATATTTTATCCATTAATTATAAAAATCTTATCAAATTTTCCTTAATTGAGAAGATGAAATATTAACTTTCTTAAATTTAATAAATTTCAAGATCTTTTGATTTAATCGTTTAAATGTAACTGATTTTAAAGATTTAGCTTTATATCCTTGTCTATCAAATACCAATATATTACATTTTTGTGAAATTAACTTCCATTTATGCCATTTGTGAAAATTAATAAGATTGTCTGCTCCCATTATAAAATAAATATCTAATTTTTTATTACTTTTTTTAAGGTAATTAATTAAATCAATTGTTTTGTTTGATCTTATTTTTTCTTCATAAAATTGAATTTTTATAAATTTATTTTTTTTTGTAATTTTTTTTGCAAATTTAATTCTAGAATTTAAATCCAAATTACTTTTTTTTTTAAAGGGATTTTTCTTTGTAATAGCCCAAATAATATTATTGAGATTAAATCTTTTTTTTGCTTCTTTCGATATTTTTAAGTGACCTTTGTGTGCAGGATCAAAAGTTCCTCCTAGAATACCGATTTTTTTTATTTTTAAAAACAATTTACTTCCTAGTTTGACCTTTACCAATAATTTCATATTTATATGAAATTAGTTGCCCTAACCCTACGGGTCCTCTTGGAGGAAGGTTGCTTGTTGAAATTCCAACTTCACCGCCGAAACCAAATTCTCCACCATCAGCGAATTGAGTTGAAGCATTATG
>Ga0066860_10001342_pt1 | contig 11077 bp, 10 predicted proteins | sample ETN07SmetaG_FD_65601 | JGI IMG/M metagenome (GOLD analysis project Ga0066860, IMG submission 65601) | Marine microbial and viral communities from oxygen minimum zone, Eastern Pacific Ocean - ETNP2014F14-07SV275 | ecosystem: Environmental > Aquatic > Marine > Oceanic ... | reverse complement strand
AATCCGCGTATCTACTATGGCGAAAACACGTTACATCACATTGTGGCAAATTCCGCGACCGAAGAACTTGACTACCAGACGTCTGGCGACGACTTGATACGCAATAGATACGATGGAACTGGCGGCGTTCGGATGAATTCGATATTCCGTAAGTTGGCCTACACTTGGCAAGTTGGCGACTTCAACTTGTTGATCAGCAATCAGATTACCGGCGATAGTCGACTCCAGTATCGCCGATCAATTGAGGAACGTATCGCGACGGTTGCGCCTTTCCTCATCTTGGACGCCGACCCGTATATCGTCGTCGAAAACGGAAAGCTGACCTGGTTACAGGATGCTTACACCGCGACCGACATGTTCCCTTACTCGGACCCTTCGGGTGACATCGAAACCGGAACGTTCAACTATATGCGAAATAGCGTCAAAATCACGATGGACGCTTATAACGGCGACCTGACGTTCTACATTTGGGACACGACCGACCCGATCATCCAGACCTACGCCAAGATTTTCCCAGACCTGTTCACCGACGGCTCTGAGATGCCCGCGGGTCTGCGAGAGCATGTCCGTTACCCACTGGATTTTTTCGCGGTACAAGCGGAAAAATATATCAAGTATCATATGCAGGATCCGCAGAACTTCTACAACAATGTTGACTTGTGGGAAACGCCCAACGAGAAATTCGGCCAGTCGGACATTTTCCAGCCAGTCCGCCCGTACTACGTAATAATGAAACTCCCTGGCGAGGAGAAAGAGGAGTTCGTTCTCCTATTCCCCTACACTCCGAGTCAGCGCAAGAACCTCATAGGTTGGATGGCCGCGCGCAGTGATGGAGAGCATTACGGCAAGCTACTCGCGTTCAATTTCCCGAAAGACCTGAATGTGGACGGCCCCGAGCAGGTTGAGGCCAGAATCGACAACGACCAGGACATCTCTGCTTGGTTTACATTGAGATGCTCGGCTGGTTCGGTGTGTATACGTGGCAACCTCTTGGTCATACCTATCGGCAACGGTCTTCTGTACGCCGAGCCTGTATACATCAGGGCCGAGGGTGTCAACTTCCCTGAATTGAAGCGCGTCATTCTCAGCACAGCCGACAAGGTCGTGATGGAAGACTCGCTGGGACTGGCGCTGGCGGAGCTAACCGGCGATCGATCGTTCGCCGCAGGCAGCGGCGATTCGCCATCATCGGCAGGGCCAACCACGACGACTCCTGGCGCAACGACGCCAGCAAGCTCCGATACGGTCGAGGGTCAGATAGGGAACGTTTCAGATGCGTTGGACAGCATTAAATTAGATATCGAAACATTGGAAGAGGCGCTTGAACGCCTGAAAGAACTCACCGGAGGGCAATAATATGACCACAGAATGGATGGATAAAGAAAGCAAATACTACATGTTCGTTGTGCGCCGCCAGCCGGTTGTCATCGCGCGCGGCCAAGGCACTCGGGTATGGGACGTTGAAGACAAAGAGTACCTGGACTTCACGTCGGGTTGGGCTGTAAACAATGTCGGACACGCCAACTCGGTCGTCGCGGACGCTATCGCAGAACAGGCGCGCACACTGCTTCAGACATCGAACCAGTTCTACACCATTCCTCAGCTTCAATTGGCGGAGATTCTGGTGGAGAACAGCGCTTTGGACAAGGTGTTCTTCTGCAACAGCGGCGCCGAAGCCAACGAAGGGGCGATGAAGCTGGCCCGCCGGTATGGCGCTCAGAAACGCAACGGCGCGTTTGAGATTGTCACAGCGCTCAATTCGTTCCACGGGAGAACTATGGCGAACGTGTCAGCCACTGGACAGCCGCACTACCAGGAGCTATTTCAGCCAATCCCTCCGGGATTCTCCCATGTGCCATTCGATGACATCGAAGCGCTGAAAGGCGCCATCACGGATCGCACAGTCGCCGTGATGCTGGAACCCGTGCAGGCCGAAGGCGGAGTTAATATTCCATCTGAGGGCTATCTTCAGAATGTTCGGGACTTTTGCGACGAGAACGAGCTGCTTTTGATCTTTGACGAAGTGCAAACCGGGATCGGACGTCTGGGCACGTTGTTCGGCTATCAGTCATTCGGCGTTGAACCCGATATCATGACCCTCGCCAAAGGCCTCGGCGGCGGCGTGCCAATCGGCGCGTTCATGGCTACGGACGAAGCGATGGCCTTCCAACCCGGAGATCACGGTTCCACGTTCGGCGGCAATGCGCTGACCTGCGCTGCTGCCTACGCTTCTACCAAATACATCCTCGACAACGATGTGGTCGACAACGCTGCTACTGTTGGAGCGTACCTCGGCCAGGGACTGAACGACCTGATGTCCCGCTACGACTTCATCACTGAAGTCAGGGGCATGGGCTGCCTTTGGGCAATGCTCTTCGATTCGGACATTACTCCTGCTGTCGTGGGCGCCTGCAACGACGCTGGCATACTTCTGAACCCGCTCAGGCCTAACGCTGTTCGCCTCATGCCTCCTCTAACCGTCACTAAAGGGGAGATTGATGAGGCGTTGGAGAGGCTGGAGACTGGCATCAAGGTCGCGACGGCTTAACCCACTGATGGTCAAGAACGTGTCCACTGGTGATTGAACTGTCGGTGGACACGCCGCATCACGCCCGTGAAAGGGAATCAAAATTGAATTGGCGCGAGTTGCAAGAAAAGGGCGTGACGCTGGTCGGCGGGGCCGTGTCAGGCGGTCTCGATAGTTGCACTGTGACACACTGGCTGCGGAGCAAAGGGTTCCGCGTGCAAGGATTCACAGTTGATCTGGGCCAGCCCGATGAGGAAAATCTGGACGCGATCACTGATAGGATGATCGCCTGCGGCGCCGAGGATTCGATTATCATTCCTGGTCGAGGGCCGCTGGCAGAGGCAGGGCTGAAAGTCATCCAATCCCAAGCCCGCTATGAGGGCGGTTATTGGAACACGACCGGCATAGCCAGACCGGTCACTGTAGCAGCCATACTTCCTGAAATGTCGAAGCGCGATGTCGGAACGCTGTTTCACGGAGCCACCGGTCGCGGCAATGACCAGGTGAGGTTTCAACTGGCGACCAACATGCTAAACCCCGACATGGAAGTCTACGCCCCGTGGCGCGACCCAGAATTTATAGCTGAATTTCCGGGCCGTCAACAGATGCTGGACTACTGTGAAGCCAACTCTCTGCCGATCCGGCCTGCAAGAGAGTCTCGTTACTCCACCGATGCGAACTTTCTGGGCCTGACGCATGAAGCTGGCGATCTTGAGGACGTCACCATCTCGCCAACCTTTGTTGAACCGGGAATGGGCGTCTGGCCGTGGGATGCCCCAAACCAGACCCAGGTGGTCACGATTCGCTGGGAATTCGGAGTGCCGGTGTCAATCGACGGTAATGCGCTGGGACTGGAAGAGATATTCGAGACCGCCAACTCCATTGGCGGCAAACACGGTGTCGGAATCGGCGACCATGTCGTCGAAAATCGATTCGTCGGCGTCAAGTCGCGGGGAATCTATGAAGCCCCTGCGATGGAGCTATTGGGGAGCAGCTACGAGTTCCTGCTCCAGTTTGTTCTGGACCGTCGAGCGCGGGAGTTTTTTGACTACACATCTGGCGTCATCAGCCTTCAGATATATCAAGGCTACTGGCTAGACTTGGCAACTCGATCCGCTCTGGCCGCTCTTGAGCCAATCACCAGACTCGTCACCGGAACCATCTCTGTGCGGCTCCACAAAGGCAAGGTATTTTTCGACACCGCCGAGGACACTCAGGAAGCGATGCCCCACTCACTGTACACCGACGACAGTTCGATGGAGGCAATGGGGACATACGACCACACAGACGCCGAAGGCTTCGTCAAAGTGCTGGGAATCTCTGCGAAGAATCTCGCCAATCGACAGCTAGGCTCCTGATTCGGTATCTCTCTCTGCAAAAGGACATCTGATGACAATGGCACCCATTCCCGCCGCCCTCGAGGAGATAACACCGTCGTGGCTGACGGGCGCATTGGCGCCACAACTTGCTTCAGAAAGCGTCACCGTGACTAATGTTGAATCAGACCCCATCGCGCTGGGTGTAGGGTTCGCGGGAGGTTTAGGCCGATTATCAGTTGAGTATGACCGTGACTCAGAGTCCGCCCCCAAAACATTGATCGCGAAATTGCCTTCGGCCCATGCGCCTACCAGGAATTTGCTGACCACCCTCGGGGTATACGAACGAGAAGTCCGGTTTTACCAAAGCGTGGCCTCTGAGATACCGATGCGAACGCCAAAATGCTTTGTGGCTTCGTTCGATTCTGAGTCAAAGGGGTTCATTCTGCTGCTCGAAGACTTGGGAGCGATGCGTTCACCAGACCAGACTGTCGGTTGCGCAGTCGATGACGCCAAACTCGCAGTCGAGACATTGGCAAAACTCCATGGGTCCATTTGGAACAGTCCGCTGTTGGGAGAATGGAACTGGGCGCCAAAATGGGATGCAGGGGCTGAAGTGTTCGCCAGTAGCTTTCCTGGTTGGTGGGCCAGATTACAACAGAATTTTCCATCCGCTATTTCAGACGAATTTCGAAAAACGGCTGAGATGGTCACGCCTCACGTAGCGTCGATCAAATCAAGGTTATCGCGGCGCCCTGTCACGCTGTGCCATGGCGATTATCGCCTCGCCAATATGTTTTTCGACGACACTGATAAAGTGAGCCCGTTGGTCGTATTCGATTGGCAAGCAGTGAGGGTTGGCCGCGCTCCATACGATCTGGCATACTTCCTCGGCGGATCGATGACGGTCGAAGACCGGCGCGCGCACGAACGTCAACTGAAGGCGACATATTACGCTAGCCTGATTCAAGCCGGAGTGACCAACTATTCGGAGCATGAGTTTGAAGAGGATTACGGCTACGCGCTTTTAGACCTCGTCAGCTTCACCGCATTGGTCGGCGGCAATTTGAGCTTCGATAATGAGCAAGCACAGAATCTCATGATAGGATTAATCAGCCGAGTTGCCGATACACTATCTTACGTTGACGCTGAACGTTTGATTGCCAATCTACCGTGAGATATTTGAATTGATCAAATTTGTGGCCTAGTAACATCTGGTCAACCCGACAATATCATAATTCGAATATTGGGGTTCCGCTAAATGAACGTATCGACTGACCCAGATGTCAGAACCCAGATCGTCGCCACTGTGCGCGATTTCGTCAAAAACGAAGTCGCGCCTATCGCCCGACAATACGACGACGAGGACCTCTATCCTCATCACCTCATAGACCCCATGCGGGAAATGGGCTTGTTCGGCATAACTATTCCCGAAGAATTTGGCGGGTTAGGCCTCGACCATACAACCTTCGCCATGATCTTCGAAGAGTTGAGCAAAGGCTGGATGAGCGTCAGTGGCATTATCGGGACGCATCATGTCATGGCTCATATCGTCGCCGGTTACGGCACACAAGATCAGAAAGAGAGCATACTGCCGCGCCTCGCCACCGGGGAACTTCGAGGCGCCCTGGGACTCACGGAACCGGAGGCTGGAAGCGACGTTCAAAACATTCAGACCACTGCGGTTCGGGACGGTGAGGAATATGTGCTGAATGGCAGCAAAATGTTTATAACTAACGCCGAAAATGGAAACGCCCTTGCTGTTCTCGCCAAAACCGATCCTGACTCGGAGCCTCGACACCGAGGAATGAGTTGCTTTATCGTCGAGAAACCAGCGACTGGTCTCAAGATCGGCCAACATCTCGACAAACTGGGATACAGAGGACTGGACTCCGCGGAAGTTCTGTTCCAGGACTGCCGGGTATCTACCGATGCGCTGGTGGGAGGAGTCGAGGGCCAAGGATTCAAGCAAGTGATGTTCGGCCTTGAAGGCGGGCGAATCAACGTCGCAGCCCGTGCCGTGGGCGTGGCCACAGCCGCATTCGAAGCCGCAATAAAATACGCTCAACAGCGTCAGACGTTCGGCCAACCGATAGCTCAACACCAGGCGATCCAGTTGAAACTCGCTGACATGGCGACCAAAATTCAGGCGGCGCGACTGTTGACGTATGAAGCTGCCGCAAAGAAAGACAAAGGCGAGCGGATCGACCTTGAAGTTGGAATGGCGAAGCTATTTGCCAGCGAGATGTGCGGCGAAGTGACGCTAGAAGCCATGAGAATTCACGGTGGCTACGGCTACATCAAGGATTTTGACGTCGAGCGTTATTACCGTGACGCGCCGCTCATGATAATCGGAGAGGGAACAAACGAGATTCAGAAATTGGTCATTGCCAGACGGCTGTTAGAAAAATACTCGATCTGATTGCCTGAATCTCCTCGATTCTAACGGAGACAAATAAATGATCCACGACGGCAGAGATAAATTTGGCGGTTACCTGGAGGACTTTGTGCCAGGAGACGTGTTCAAGCACTGGCCCGGCAAGACGGTGACGGAAATGGACAACCACTTATTCTCCTTAATCACGCTGAATGATAATCCCTTACACACTGACGCCCACTATATGTCGAAGCATCAACATGGACAGATTCTGGTCAATGGGGCGTACGTGTTGAGTCTGGTTGTTGGGATGAGCGTTCGCGACACCTCCGGCAAAGCGATCGCGAATCTTGAATACGAAAAAATCACACACGACGGCCCCGTGTTTCAGGGGGACACTATCTACGCGGAAAGCGAAATTCTGGAGGTAAGAGAATCCCGAAGCAGGCCGGACCGTGGGATTGTTTACCTCGAAAGTCGGGGAATCAATCAGCGCGAAGAGCAGGTGTTGACGCTTCGTCGCCGATTCCTCGTCAGCAAACGCCAGGACTGAATTATGGGTCTCAAAGAGGTCTCTTCCGACTACACGGTTTCCCTGCATTATGATCGCCGGCTCTACAGACAGGATATCGAAGGCTCGATCGCCCATGCTCGGATGCTGGCTAAACAGGAAATAATCGAGCACGCTGACGCCTCTGCGATTGTGGACGGCCTAAGTCGTATCCGTGAGGACATCGAATCCAATGAGTTCCCCTGGCGACCGGAACACGAAGACATCCATATGAACATTGAGCTACGGCTCCACGAGCTTATAGGCGAGCCTGCGCTCAAGCTCCATACCGCAAGATCGCGCAACGATCAGGTGGCTCTGGATATGCGGATGTACATGAAAGAGATCATCAGCGAAACGCTCAATGCGCTGCACGGCCTCCGTCGCTCATTGGTCCAACTGGCGGATGATAACACCGAGGTCGTCATGCCCGGATACACCCATCTCCAGAGGGCGCAGCCTGTCCTGTTCGCGCACCACATGCTCGCGTACTTCGAGATGTTTGGCCGGGACCAGTTGAGATTCCAGCAAGCATACGAACGCGCCGACGTGATGCCGCTGGGTAGCGGCGCCCTGGCAGGCCTCCCCTATCCGTTGGACCGAGAATTTGTGCGTCGGGAGCTGGGTTTCGCTCAAATTTCTGACAACAGCATGGACGCGGTGTCAGACCGCGATTTTATGCTCGATTTTCTGTCAGCCGCCTCGATTTGCGCCATGCACATCTCGAGATTTGCCGAGGAATTAGTGCTGTGGTCAACAGACGAGTTCGACTTCGTACGCCTAAGCGACGACTACACGACGGGCAGCAGCATCATGCCTCAGAAACGGAACCCGGACTTCGCTGAAATCGCCCGCGGCAAGACTGGGCGCGTCTATGGCAACCTGTTCGGTCTGCTCACAACCCTGAAAGGCTTGCCACTCACCTACAACCGCGATCTCCAAGAGGACAAAGAAGGGCTGTTCGACACTGTTGACACGCTCATACCAACGTTGACGATATTCGCTGATATGCTGAGCAAGATGAGCCTGAACAAAACTCGATTGCTGGACGCCGCACAAGGCAGCTACGTTTTGGCAACCGACATCGCCGATTATCTAGTTTCCCAGGGTGTGCCGTTTCGCGAGGCGCACCGGATCGTGTCTGCACTATCTCAGGATTTGGCAGCGCAAGGTCGCCAGTTCCACGAGCTGACGTTGGAAGAATATAAGAAGTCTTCACCGTTTTTCGATGCGGATGTCTTGAAGATCACGGTGGAGTCATCGGTGAGTGCCAGAAACGTGCCTGGAGGCACCAGTTTCGAGTCAGTAAGCGGGGCAATAATTGCGGCGAAAGCTCAGTTGGAGGGCAAGAATCGTGCCTAGCAATCGCATACAAATAGCGCCGTCAATTCTCTCGGCAGACTTCGCTCGGCTGGGCGATCAAGTTGCCGAGGCCGAGCTAGCAGGCGCCGACTGTATCCACATCGACGTGATGGACGGACAATTTGTCCCGCCAATCACGTTCGGGCCAATCATCGCCGACTCCATTCGAGACCGAGTGTCCATACCTCTGGAAATTCACATGATGACCCTACATCCAGAAAATCATATCAGACAACTAGTCGATGCTGGCGTTGACAGGATAATTGTTCACGTAGAAGCCTGCCCTCACGTTCACGCCGTCGTGCAACAGATCAAATCGTCAAAGGTCGAAGCTGGCGTCGCGATCAACCCCGGCACCTCGCTATCAGCCGCTGAAGAGATTCTGCCCGATCTGGACCAACTGCTCATCATGACCGTGAATCCAGGTTACGGCGGGCAGTCGTTCATTCCAAGCTCAATCCCAAAAATCGAACGGGCGCGACGAATGATAGAGGCCATCGGCAGATCCATTACACTTGAAGTCGACGGCGGAATCAACACGACTACCGCTTCCATCGCTGTTGATGCCGGTGCGACTTTGCTGGTGGCCGGAAGCGCAGTGTTCACGCACGACTCATCGGTCGCCGAAGCGATGTCCACGTTGCGCCGTGCGATCGATGCTCCGACTTTTCCCGTTGACCACTGATCCGATCAAACGCGACACCGGCGCTGGCTGGGACGAGATGTCGGAAGCCTACCAGCGAGACAGCGACATTTCGCTGGACGATGTCCATTATGCGCCCTTCGCGATGGGCGAAAGTGAACTCAACCTGCTAGGCTCGGTGGAGGGGAAATTCATTCTTGAACTTGCCTGCGGCGCCGCCCAGAACTCTATAGCCTTGACCAAATGGGGCGCCAAATGCGTCGGCATGGACATCTCCCCCAAACAACTTCGTCAAGCGGCGAAATATTGCGCCCAGGAATCGGCACAAGTAGGCCTGGTGCGTGGCGACATGGAACGACCTTCAATGTTCGCGCCAGGTAGTTTCGACGTCATAATTTCGTCGTTCGGTTGGGAGTTCATTCCAGACCTGTCGGCCTGTTTCAAATCTTGCAATTCATTGCTAATACCTGGCGGCACTCTCCTTGTCTGCACTGCACATCCTCTGAACGCTTTCGAGTGGGACGACCGCGAGGGCGCCGCGCTAGTTACAGACTACTTTAGCCCTCCTGTAGAAGTTTGGGAGGCCCCGGTCGCTGATGGGCATGGCCCGGGAATGACATTCTTTCGCACGTACAGTGAAATGTTCGATCTGTTGACCAGGTCGGGTTTCTCGGTGGAACGAGTGGTGGAGCCTTTCCCGCATTACTTGACCGATGAAATGGACGCCGGAGGCGGCAAGTCTCCGTATGTTGGATCATATTGGAGTGCCAGCCGTGAACGATTGTCGAGGATGCCGTTCGCCATAATCTATCTGGCACGGAAAACGGCGTGACAGCGCAGGCAGCATCTCGGCACGCCGTTTTAGGTTTGGCGTTATTTCTTGCAACAGCCTGTGGGCGAGGCGCGGACAGCGGCCGGCGTCCGTCTTTGACGGCTGCCGCTGCTACAGTCGCCGCGATCACGCCAACAGCTCCCCTGCGTGCTCAGGCGATCGTTGCACTGCGATCAACACCAACCCGCCCGCCAGAAACCAACACTTACGCCGACGCCTGCCCCATCTTCATCGCCCGCGGCAACACCCATGACCCCTCCTTAGACTTCGACGCCTACATTGACGTCGACTACATAGCCTACTCCCACGCCAACCGTAACGCCGCTACCAACTGCTACGGTTATCCCGACGATGCGACCTGCAATTCAGACAACGGCCGCGGCCAATATCCGACCTTTTAAACCTAACGCATGGAGCGCGGCCGATGGTTATTGCCTCCGCACATGGGGGGAGGGACACTACGTCGATCACGCAGGGTCAAAGCTCGTTCCCGAGTTGGGCTATCGACAGCCCGACCCAGAATGACGTCGACGAACTTTTTTATGTCGACGTCCTGCTTGACGGAGCCGTTTTGGACAGATGAATAAGCGACGGACTCCGGTCCGACAGTTCAGGTGTGTTCACGGATTGGGACAGATTGGACAGCCCGGCTCGGATAGAGCCGGGCCAACACACGTTCACGCTGATTGTGGACTCGACTGACCTGGTCGCCGAGACCGATGAATCTGACAACACTTTCCAGACTGGTGTCATCGTTGTCGCTGCGCCTGATCCACAAATCCCACCGCCAATTCCAAACCGTCTGCCTGGTTCGGCGCCCGTCGCGCCTCCAGGCTTGCCTGCCCCGATCATTGCGTCTGCGTATTCCGGCGCTAAACTTCAAGGGCCGTTGTCTATGAACGGGCTGAGCTACATACGTCACGCTCTCGAAAATCAAGGTTTGGCATCCACGCCAGACAACGTGCACACAAAGCTCTACTACGATGGGAAACTCGTGAGCAAAGAGTTCCGGTCTGGAGCCATCATGGACAATCAGGTAACTCGAAGCGAATGGGCCGGCTTGAGTGAAGTGGTGAGGTTGACTCCAGGCGAGCACACCCTCAAACTTCTTGTGGACCCGCACAATTTGATCGACGAGTCCGATGAAACTAATAACAGCTACGAGGTCACATTCATGTGGGGCGGCGGCGAGGTTCCTGTCTTGCAATTGCCTCGGCCCTCGCCTCCTCCTGATCTTCCAGACCCACCGTTGCTGCCGAATCTCGTTCCATGCCTGAGGTTCGGCTCGGATGGCGCGTTGATCGTTTCGAACCGCCAGGATACTTTCAAGGATAGCCAACTCATCGTCAGCGAACCCGTTTATATCGACGTCGTTGTTCGTAACGAAAGTTCTGTTGATCTTGCGAGCTCTTACGAGGTCTTGTTATTTTTCGACGACCAACTCGTAGAAACCCTGGGGGCCAAAAACGG
>Ga0066860_10001341_pt1 | contig 11083 bp, 7 predicted proteins | sample ETN07SmetaG_FD_65601 | JGI IMG/M metagenome (GOLD analysis project Ga0066860, IMG submission 65601) | Marine microbial and viral communities from oxygen minimum zone, Eastern Pacific Ocean - ETNP2014F14-07SV275 | ecosystem: Environmental > Aquatic > Marine > Oceanic ... | reverse complement strand
ATTTTGCGTTAAGTCCGATCGAGACTTCCTCTCCCTCATACTCAAGGGACATTTCCTCAACAGCTGCTCCCAAATCCGTATTATCTGAAACCAGCGTCAGGGTGCCTTTGCGGATTTCGAACCGGACCATTTTCGACTTTTCATCTGCTAATAGAGCCACACGCTTCAGGGCATGGGTCAGGTCATCCTTGTTGGCTTTGGCCTTCAGGTTATTGTCCCCTGGAATCACTTGCCGGTAATTGGGAAATTTTCCGTCTATTTTGCGGGACACAATCACCTGTTTACCACAAATGAAAGCCAGGTGATTATCCTGGGAAGAGAACCCGAACGTTTCGTCTTCGTCCTCCATTAATTTCAGCAACTCCGACAACGCTTTCTTAGGCAAAAGGAAACTTAAGGTTTCCCCTTTTGCAACATTTGACTTGACCGGTCGGGAAATCATCGCTAACCGGTGCCCATCGGTACCCACTAGGTTTACGCTGTCCCCTTCCGACTCCAGCAACAAACCATTCAACGCCTGCCGGGTCTCATCGGGAGAAACCGAGAAAAAGGTTTTACGAATCATTTCCTTCAAAATTTTGCCATCAAATTCCAACAACGGTTTGTCACTGTATTCCGGCATAGGCGGAAAATCCTCCGGGGGAAGCCCGGGCAACCGGAATTTCGATTTTCCACACTTTAAAGTGATCCAGTTATTTTCTTCTTTTTTCAGATGGATTTCTTCATCAGGGAGTTCCCGGACAATGTCAAAAAGTTTTCTGGCATTGAGCGTCACGGCCCCGGGTGCGATCACATTCGCCGCATAATGGCCCAAAGTACCGATTTCCAAATCGGTGGCTCGAATACTGATGGTGTCTTTCTCGGCGGAAAGGTGCAGGTGGGAAAGAATGGGCATCGCCCCTTTTGGTTCAACGATTCCCTGAACTTTGTGCACACCGTTCAGAAGAACATCCCGGCTTATTCTGACTTCCATGAAACTCCTCAAGGTAAGTAATAGCCCGTTTTCAGGCTTGAAGATTTTTAGCACAATTGCAAATATCTGTCAAAGAGAAATAAAGATTCCAACCTCACTGAGAAAATCACCCGTAAAACTCTTCACTCAAACAACTTTTTTAAAACATTACATACACACCTAACGCCCGGATGTTTTGAAAAATCTTACCTAAAAAAAGCATGGTTTCCCAATAGGTTTACACAGCTTAAATTTTACTATTTAAACACCAATAATATTGGTATATTTTCCAGTACCCCTAGCTGAATACATTTTATCTTTTCGGAGGTTTTTACGAAGACCGAGCAGCGGAGCTGGTCCCGTGAAGAGGGCTGGTCTGGCGACCCCACGTCAGAGACCTTAAAAGATGCCCAACTGGTTTTGCTCTTTGGCCATCCCTCAAACTTGAAAAATGAAAGTCTTTTTAAAGAAATTCGCCAGTCTTATCCTAACGCCTATATCCTGAGTGGTTCCACCGCAGGAGAAATTTTAAAAACCCGCGTTTATGATGATTCGCTTGTGGCTACAGCGATCTGGTTTGAAAACACCGTCCTTAAACCCACACATTTAAAGATCAAAGATCGAAAAGACAGTTTATCCATTGGAGAAGAACTGGTGAATACGCTGGATCATGAAGAATTATGTCATGTCTTTGTTCTGGCTGATGGATTGAATGTTAATGGAACCGAACTTATCAAGGGAATGGTGAAACATTTACCGGAAGGCGTAAAAGTTACCGGAGGCCTGACGGGAGATGGAGGAGAATTTAAGGAGACCCTGACCGGTGCCAACCAGATGCCTGAAAGTAAAAATGTGGTGGCCCTAGGGTTTTACGGAACCCGCTTGAAAGTCCATTGTGGTTCCATGAGTGGATTTGAGCCTTTCGGTCCCGAACGCAAGATCACCCGTTCTGAAAACAATATTCTTTATGAGCTGGACGGGGAACCGGCCTTTGGATTATATAAAAAATATCTCGGGGACCGCCTGCAAGATCTGCCCACCCAATGTTTCTATTTTCCCCTCTATTACAAAACCTCGAAAATGGAAAAGGGCATTGTGCGCACGATTTTGGGAGTGGACGAAGAAACCGGGAGCATGACCTTTGCGGGCGACCTGGAACAGGGAGGCACCGCGCGTCTCATGAAAACCAATATAGACAACCTTGTCAGCGGGGCCGAAGAAGCCGCCAAAGCATGCCAGAGCGCGGGAGCTACCTCCCCCGGTGCAGCAATTCTCATGAGTTGTATTGGAAGAAAAATTATCATGAAACAACAAGTGGAAGAGGAAATCGAAGCGGTTGAAGGAATATTCGGCCCTCAAACCACCTTGACCGGGTTTTATTCCTATGGTGAGATCGCTCCCATTGAAAATTCCATGGATCCTCACCTGCATAATCAGACCATGTCGATCACCACCTTTTCCGAAACTTGATTTTCTCAAAATGAAACATAAATTGCTCCTTCGGCAGATCAAAAAGTATCTGGGCGGACTGGAAAATATCCCTCCCCAATGGGAAGGCTTCCTCAATGCCGTGGATGATGCCTACCATACAAACGATGATGATTATGCCTTGCTCGAACACACCATGGATGTGTCCGCCGTGGAGATTCTTGAAAAAGGTACGAAGATTGAGTGGCTCTCCCGCCTGCCCGATGAAACCCCACATCCTGTTCTGCGTATTTCCAAAGAAGGAGAACTGCTTTACTTCAATCAGGCAAGCCTGAAGTTGCTGCAATTATCGAACGCGGATCCCTCGAGCCACTACCGCTTCATTGGCAAAAACTGGCCCGTGGCGCGCTTGATCACCACACCAATAGAACGATTGAATTGGAGTTTTCCGGGCGTTTTTTTTCTATCACTTTTTCTCCTGTTGACGAACACAACTACGTAAATGTCTATGGGTTTGATATTACCGAACGGAAACTGGCGGAAAATTACCTTCTCGACCATAACATTATATTAGGGGACCTCGTTGCGGGAAAACCTTTCCAGGAAGTCTTGGATAGCTTGTGCGAAAAAATGGAAAAATGTAGCGAAGGACTGTTAAGTTCCATTCTTATTCTGGATAAATCAAAAAAATTTCTTCAACACGGTTCTGCTCCCAGCCTGCCTGCGGGATATGTTAGAAAAATGAGCCAGGTTGTCCCGGGTCCAAAAGTGGGCTCATGCGGTACGGCCGCTTTCTTAAAACGCACAATTGTGGTGGAAAACATTTCCCTTGACCCTCTTTGGGAGGACTATAAGGAGATTGCTCTTGAATATGGCCATAAAGCCTGCTGGTCCATCCCCATTATGGATTTTGAGGAAAATGTATTGGGCACCTTCGCCGTTTATTATACCCAGCCCCGCAAGCCCACTCCAGCAGAGATGGAGCTGATCAAGACTTCTGCCAATTTAGCGGCACTGGCAATACACAATCATAATGTGAAGGACGATTTGAAAAATTATGCTGAGGAGCTAAAAAGAAGTAATAGCGACTTGAGAGATTTTGCCCATATCGCCTCGCATGATTTGCAGGAACCCTTAAGGAAAATATCCATATTCAGCGATCGCCTGCAGGAAGCCAAGTCCCAATTGAGCGAACAACACCGGGACTATCTCTCAAGAATGGGAAATGCCGCCCATCGAATGCAGGCGCTGATTGATGACCTGCTTCAACTTTCCCAGATAACCGCCAAGGGAAAACCTTTCAAAAAAGTGGACCTGTCCGAAATTTCCCGTGAAGTCATCGAAGATCTTGAAACACGGCTCACGGAAACCCAAGGCAAGATCACCCTCGGCGACCTGCCCATTCTTGATGCCGACCCTTCCCAGATGCGTCAACTTTTGCAAAACCTTATTGAAAACGCCTTGAAGTACCACAAACCAGACATCCCCCCCGTTATCCATCTGGACTGCCAACCCAGCCAAAACGGGTGCTGGGAAATTTCTGTGCAAGATAACGGAATCGGGCTGGATGAAAAGTTTTCGGAGCGGATTTTCGTCCCTCTGGAAAGACTGCACGGAAGATCGGCTTATGAAGGAACGGGAATTGGCCTGGCTATCTGCAAGAAAATTGTTTCCCGGCATGGGGGCAGGATAACTGTAAAAAGCCAGCTGGGAGAAGGGTCCACATTCACCATCACTCTTCCCAAGAGCCAACCCACTTAACCCGCATATTGCAGAGGGTTGTAAATCACCCCAGCTACCCCATGCGGGCTAAACTTTGGCTGGCCCGTCAACCGGACTTTTTAGCAATTTTCGCCCAGGTGTCGCGGAGGGTTACGGTCCTGTTGAAAACCGGAGCCCCAGGAGCGGAATCCTCATTATCCACGCAAAAATATCCCAGCCGTAAAAACTGAAACCGGTCTCCCCCCACCGCGTCCTTCAAAAAGGGTTCAATAAACGCGCCCTGGATAATCTCCAGAGAATCTGGATTCAAGCTTGTTTTCAGGTCAGGGCATTCTTTCTCGTCTGCCGGATTTTCTTTGAGAAAAAGGTGGTTGTACAATCTCACTTTGGCGCGCTGGGCATGGGCCGCAGTAAGCCAGTGCAGAGTGCCTTTCACCTTACGGCCCTCCTGGGAAGAACCGCTTTTGGTTTCCGGGTCGTAAGTACAATGTAGCTCAAGCACCTCTCCCGTTTTTTCATCCTTAATCACCTGTTCGCATTTGATAATGTAAGCATGCTTCAACCGCACCTCCCTGCCCGGAGCAAGGCGGAAAAACTTTTTAGGAGGATCTTCCATAAAATCATCCCGTTCAATATAAAGAACTCGGGAAAAAGGAATTTTGCGAGATCCCGCCTCGGAGTCTTCCGGGTTGTTCTCGGCAATCAGTTCTTCCACCTGATTTTCCGGGTAATTCTCAATCACCACTTTCAACGGTCGAATCACCGCCATCACTCGGGGTGATGTCCGATTTAAATTTTCCCGAACGCAATGTTCCAGCAAAGCAAAATCTACCGTGCTGTTGCTTTTGGAGACTCCGATCCGCTCACAAAAATCACGAATTGCCTCCGGGGGGTAACCCCTACGGCGCATGCCCGATAAAGTCGGCATACGTGGATCGTTCCACCCGCTCACATGCTTCTCTTCCACCAACTGCAAAAGCTTGCGCTTGCTCAATATTGTGTAATTCAGGTTGAGGCGGGCAAATTCTATTTGCTGGGGACAATAGATATCCAGCTCTTTCAGGAACCAGTCATAAAGAGGCCGATGATCCTCAAACTCCAGGGTACAGATTGAGTGGGTGATCCGCTCCAGGGAATCCGATTGACCGTGCGTGAAATCATACATGGGATAAATGCACCACTTATCTCCGGTACGGTGGTGGGTTGCTTTTAAAATTCGGTACAGCACCGGGTCACGCAAATTCAAATTCCCTGATGCCATGTCAATTTTGGCCCGCAAGACCCTTTCGCCTTCCGCAAACTCACCGGCCCGCATCCGTTTAAACAAATCCAAATTTTCTTCCACCGGCCTGTCACGGTGGGGGCTGTCCCGTCCCGGTTCGGAAAGCGTACCACGGTATTCACGAATTTGTTCCGGGCTCAACGCATCCACATATGCTTTGCCTTTCTCAATCAACCGGACCGCATATTCGTAGAGCTGATCAAAATTTTCTGACGAGTAATGCAATCGGTTTTCCCAATCAAACCCCAGCCATCGCACATCTTCCATAATGGCTTTTACATATTCTTCTTCTTCCTTGCTGGGGTTGGTGTCATCAAATCGCAAGTTACATTTTCCGGAATATTGCGCCGCCAGGCCGAAGTTCAGGCAAATGGACTTGGCATGGCCGATATGCAGATATCCGTTAGGTTCAGGAGGGAAACGGGTATGAACCCGCCCATCATATTTCCCGGTTTTTAAATCTTCCTCGATAATGTTCTGGATAAAATGGTTCGAGGATTCTGAATCGTCCATTTGCAAAATCTTTCCGCCAGCATAACGCTGGACTCAATCTGCACGTGATATTCTTCCCTCCAGCAGAGACGGAACCTTTTACTTCCTCTCCCTTGAAGGGAGAGGATTGAGGTGAGGGTGATTTAATAATACTTCAACCCACACACAGAAATACTCGTGCAATACACAGGCTAGTGGTATTTTAAGGTAAAAATAGTTTTCCCTAAATGTCAGATAATACGTTTGAATGACCAGTAATCGCAAATTTATAATTCTCCTGATTTTCATAATCGCAGTAGTGTCCAGCTTCTGGCTGGTTTCCCGCTACCCGGCTTTGGATATTAAAGCCGCCCTCTCCGGCAGTGAAGCCTTTGAAGACCCGCTCACTCACCAGGCTCACTTTCATGCTCCGCGCAAAGCAGATTTTATTACGCGGGTGGTTTATACCACCCTGAACTGGTATGAAACCAACTGGCGCGGAATGGCGTTTGGCCTGGTTCTCGCCGCCGGATTCTATACCCTGCTCAAAACCATTCCCCGCCAGTCTTCGGATCGGCGCTTCCGCAACAGTTTTATGGGCATGTTTGTCGGTACTCCGCTGGGAGTCTGTGTCAATTGTGTCGCGCCTATCGCCAAAGGCATGTATGAAGCCGGCAGTAAAATGGAAACCGCGTTAGCTGTCATGTTCAGCTCCCCCACCCTGAACATTGTCGTCCTCACTATGCTGTTCTCGATTTTTCCTTTTTATATGGCGGTGATGAAACTGGTGGCAACTTTTATTTTGATCCTGATTATCGTTCCCCTGATTTCGGAGAAAAGGCGAACCGCACCGGAAAATCAAGTCTGTGAAATCGATCCTGCCGCAACCTACGACCTCAACCACGAATCATGGGCGATGGCTTTCAAATCTGCCAGCCGGGATTACTGGAAAAGTTTGTGCTACATCTTTACCCGCACCGTCCCCCTGATGTTGCTGGCTGGCGTGTTCGGGGCTCTGGCCAGCCATCTCTGGAGCTTTGACAAGTTAGTCGGAGCACCTGTCAACCTGGCCAGTCTGAGCCTGCTCTCCTTTATGGGAACGCTCATGCCCCTGCCTATCGCGTTCGACCTCATGCTGGCGCAGGCCATGATGATGTCGGGGCTTTCCCCTGCATTCGTCACCACGCTTGTGTTTACCTTTGGCACGTTCAGTATCTATTCCGCCATGATCATCGCCCGTACTTTCTCTGTTTTTCTGGCGGTAAAATTATTTTTCATCGTCTTTGCCATCGGCATCGGCCTGGGATATGCTGCCAACAATTTCGTTGAATACCGGCATGTTAAATGGTTGACACAATACGACCAGATCATCTCAACCCCTGATCGGACCCCCTCTGCCCTCTCTACCCGACCGGAAGTCAAAGTTCCTGAAAAAACTGATTCGCCTACGGCCCCCATCATCTTTAAACAGGACAATCTGGAGATTCGTGCGCTGGCACACAGGCCACGCAACAAACAAACCGGCAAACCATTCACACAACGCCTGGGAACGGACATGGGAATCACTTATTCCAATTCCCTGACACCAAAAATATTTCTCGACCCTTTGTTTTTCGGCAGGGGCATAGCTTCCGGTGATTTTAATCTCGATGGCTGGGCGGATATCGCGGTGGCCACGAATAACGGATTCGAACTCTACCAGAACATGAATGGCACCCGATTTAAAAAGGTATTCAGCGGAGTCGAAATGTTGAACGGGAAACAGGGAATCAACATCGCCCTGGTGGACTTGAATAATGACGGCTGGCTCGATATTTTCCTGACTACTTTTAACGAAGGGAATTTCGTGGTGCTCAATCCCCTGCCCGATGATGGCAAGGTAAAAGTTCTTCGGGTTCCCAACGGCGGGGCTCTCTTAACCAGCGCATCGGCCTTCGCCGACCTCAACCGGGATGGTTTCCCCGATATCATCAACGGAAATTATTTTTTAGGCGTTTTCACCCGCAAACCAGTAGGACAAGCCGCCGACCAATGGATTCTCAATCACAATCTGGAATTCAAATCGCAAATCCTGGATGGAATTCCCGGACAAACCCACAGCGTCCTGCTTTCGGATATCAACGCAGACGGAATTCCCGATCTAATAATCGGTAACGACTACCGGGTCGCGGATACCTATTACCACGGAAGTTTAAGCAAAGGATTCAAAAAAATCCGCCAGCAGGACGGCATCATCCCCCTGACTACGCAGAACACCATGAGCATCGATACCGCCGATTTCAATAATGACCTGATCCCGGATATTTATCTCGCCAATATAGGAATGTCGCGCGGACTGGATGTGGTTTCCAATATCTTCGGCAATACCATGCAAAATACCGGGCTGGAATTTTGCGAGTCCGGCAAAACCCTGCTTGACCGAAAAACCTGCCACCAACTCAACCAACTAACTACGTTGTTGAATCCGGAAAAGCAGGATATCACCGAACACTGCACCCGCCTGGAAAACCCGCAATGGATAAAAGAATGTATGATCACACGCATGATTCTCGTGGCTTCAAGCAGAAAGATGCCATCTCTCTGTGAGAAAATTTTAGACCCTTTTGCTCTCAACCGTACTTATTGCCAAAAATTTTTCCAGGCTGAGCATCTTGAATTTTTGCGGGATGATGAAATCCCCATGCAGACTCAGTTCAATCTTCTGTTATCAGGCCAGGCTGACCATACTTTTCGGGATGTCTCGGAACAGGCAAAAATCTCCACCGCCGAGTGGAGTTGGAACGCCCGGTTCGCCGACCTCGATAACGATGAATGGCAGGACCTTTTTGTGGTCAACGGGGTACCCATCACCCAGGAGTTTGCCGCGAATAATTTTTTCCATAATCAAAATGGTAAATCCTTCGCTCCGGCCGAAACAAAATTTGGCCTGGACGACCACGACCACAGCTCGTCCTACACCTACATCGACATCGACCGGGATGGAGATCTTGATATTATCGCCAACACTCTATATGGCCCGTTCAAGGTATATACCAATAATAATACCCAGGGAAACAGCGTGACTATCAAACTGGTCGATGAACAAGGCAACCGGTTCTGCCTGGGTTGCACAATCATCATCCGCTATGGGCCAGATGGCACACGCCACCAGATGCGTGAGATCAAAACCGGCGGCGGGTTCCATTCCTACGACGCGCCTGTCGCCCATTTTGGTCTGGGAGAATATGAAACCATCTACCAAATTGAAATAACCTGGTCCACAGGAGAAACCTCAATACTAAAACATAACTTCCCCGCCAACCACGAATACACTACTAGGCGTAGGGCCAGTACTGCATTGCCCGTCAAGTAGGCCAAGCCCTCAAGCGCAATACTTTTAATGTTCCCCCTGACAAGGGGGATAGAGGGGGTTCGGTTTGTCATGCTGAGCTTGTCGAAACATCTCGGCTCAATTAAGCTCTTGCTATATCCCCTCCTACGGGAGTGGGTGGCTAGCAAATAGTATGGACGGCTTAAAGGACTCTTGCTATATTCCTTATATGTCACTTTGGTTAATTGTAGGTCTTGGCGGATTTTTCGGGGCAATTTTACGATACTGGGTCAGCGGGTGGATTCAGGGTGGATTCGCCACCTTCCCTTTTGGTACTCTCGGGGTAAACTTTATTGGCAGTCTGCTACTGGCACTGATCATGTACGCCTCCGAATATCGAGGCCTTTTTGGCGAAGAAACACGGGTATTTCTGACCATCGGCGTCCTGGGTTCGTTCACCACCATGTCAACCCTCAGCTATGAGTCGATGAAACTTTTGGAGCAGGGCGAGCATATGCTATTCGGACTCAACCTTGTGGGAACCGTCACGCTCTGCCTGCTGGCCGTTTATCTGGGAAAAGTTTTAATCACCGTTATGGGACTGAAATAAAATGAAAAAAGAATCCGATGCTGTCCTTTTGAGAATTTTTATCGGTGAGTCAGATAAATATAACGGCGTACCGCTTTCCAAGTATCTGGTCGAATTTTTCAAGAAGGAGGGTTTGGCAGGAGCTACCGTTTTAAGGGGGATCAGCGGATTCGGGAAATCCAGCAAACTGCATACGACATCCATATTGAGGTTATCAGACGACCTCCCGATTGTGGTAGAAGTGGTGGACCGGAAAGAAAATATCGAACGCGTTAAACCGAAACTGGATGACGTGATCGAAGAAGGACTGATCACCGAAGAGGAAGTAAAAATCATCCTCTACGAAGGCCGGCCAGCGGCCGGTGGCAAATAACCGTGATATTCTTCCTCAGCTTTTACCCTTCCAGGGCATGAAGGCAAATGAAGAGAGATATCACGTGTGCCCCGCAAGGGTAGATAACTTTTGCTGGTGAACATAGTAAACTCGGCGTGAGAGACCCTCCCTAATCGCTTTTGATCGAGACACAGTTTAGTACGCGCCTGTAGCTCAGCTGGATAGAGCAACGGACTTCTAATCCGACCGTCTTTAATTCCTTGACATCTTCCCCAACCTTCCTTATCCTTCCCTAGACTACTTATAAGGCTATATCACTGGGTTTCCCGTGACAGACCAAAATTCCCTAAATATCCCGTTTTTGCTCCAAGGGGTGGGACAGGAGTGGGACTGGAACCAAATCAGACGTTCTGGGGCATTGAGAGGCTCGTATGACGACTTGGAAGAAAACCAAATACGTTGGGGTGCGTTGCAGAGAATCGGAAACTAGGAGGCATAGAGGCCGTCCCGAAAAGTATTATTCGATTCGCTACAAGCTGGCCGGGAAAACTGTTGAGGAGGGGGTCGGTTGGGAATCGGCTGGCATCACTCCGCAATATTGCTCCAATTTACGAGGTGCGCTTGTTCAAAACGCCAAGACTGGGCAAGGCACTCATTCCCTTCGGGAAAAACGAGATAAAGATGCGGCGAGAAAACGGGCAGAGAAAAGCCAAAGTGTAACCCTTGAAAGAGCCTTTCAGGAGTTTCTTTCAACAAGGCAATTAAAGGCCAGAACTATAAAAGACTATCAGAGGTTCATGGATTCGGTTTTCAAGGATTGGGGCAAAAGGCCAATTAAGGACATCACCCGTGACATGGTGAGCCGGAAGCATAAGCATCTGGGGAATACGGTTGGAGCGGCTCAAGCGAACCAAGCCTTCCGATTTATGCGGGGTCTTTTAAATTACTGTGCCGCCAAGTTTGAGGATGTGGATGGCTCTCCGCTGGTGAAACAC
>Ga0066860_10001337_pt1 | contig 11100 bp, 13 predicted proteins | sample ETN07SmetaG_FD_65601 | JGI IMG/M metagenome (GOLD analysis project Ga0066860, IMG submission 65601) | Marine microbial and viral communities from oxygen minimum zone, Eastern Pacific Ocean - ETNP2014F14-07SV275 | ecosystem: Environmental > Aquatic > Marine > Oceanic ... | reverse complement strand
CCAACGGCGATCCCTGAGGAGCCATTCAGCAACAACTGCGGGATACGTGCCGGCAACACCGTCGGCTCCTGCTGAGAGCCATCAAAATTGTCTGCGTAATCAACAGTCTCAGCTTCGATATCCTCAAGCAGGCTGTCTGTAGTTAAAGACTGAAGCCGCGATTCGGTATATCGCATAGCCGCAGGCGGATCATTATCGACCGAGCCAAAATTGCCATGACCATCAATCAATGGCATTTGCATGGAAAAATCCTGGGCCATGCGAACCAGGGCGTCATAGACAGCGGTATCTCCATGGGGGTGATATTTCCCCAAAACCTCACCAACAACACGCGCACACTTTCGATAAGGTCTGTCGCTGGTCAGACCCAACTCATACATCGCGTAAAGGATGCGCCTATGAACCGGCTTTAGACCATCGCGGGCATCAGGCAAAGCACGCCCAACGATCACACTCATCGCGTACTCCAGATAGGAGCGCGACATCTCATTGCGCAGATCCGTATGGATGATTCGATCGTCGGACTCGCCGGGACCGCCGCTAATGGGTCCGACTGGATCCGCCATTAATAAAGCTAGTTGCCAGCCATAAGGCTATCTCGGCAACTGATGAATTGAGCCACCAATATCAACAAAATCCACCGCTGCCACTGTGATGGCTTAATACAACTAGCAACTCAGCACTAAACAGCCCTCGTAAACTGAATTATATTTTGCAATTTGGACCATGAGCCCGGCTGAGGAATCCAAATTAGAGGGAACCTCCGGAGCAACGGAAGGCGCCGAATCCTCATCAGAAAGCACTAGCTCCTCAGCGGCTAAAAGTGAGTTTTCAGCCGAGCCAGCTGATCTAGCAGCCACCAGCAGTGCTGTACCTAAAACATCAACTCAACAACAAGCTGCTCCAGAAACTCCTCCAGCACAGAGCAACCCGCCAATATCCAAGCCAACCAACATCCCTGCAAGCCAGGCACCCACACCTAATCAGGAACAAAACAAGGTTGGCAAAGAAGTGGATTGGCCCCTGCTTGCAGGGAAAGCACGCGACCTGTTAAATCTGAGCAACTGGATAAAGCCCAACGATCAGTCAAACCAGTGGCAACAACTGCGGCAGATTCTTGTTTTCGTTGCCTGGCCGATCGCACTAGTGATTTTTGTTCGTATATACGGTGGCATTTTGTCCACCATTGAGAGCGTGCCTCTGGCCTCCTCTCTGTTTGAAATGGCCGGCATCATTTGGCTGGCATGGTTTTCCCTCACCCGTCTGATTCGCAGCAAAGATCGCCAGGACGTGATCTCCAGCTTGCGCTCCCGATGGCATGCCTTCAGCGGTTCAAAAGAAAAGCCAGATTCCCCATCTCGCGACACCGTTGCCCCTCCTCAATAAATCCGACTCTGACTTCGCAATGAAACGACAATGACAGCAAGTGCTGGCTAAAGGCCAAGTTTGAACCGCCCCAGTTGTTAACTTGGCTGGACTTTATTGCGCCTGCGGTGAACATTCAGCTCGGACGCACCAAGGTCGTTCGCCGTGCCTATGGCATCGACGAAACCGCTCTTGTTCCGAGCGGACGAACCGTAGACCCTGAGATCACAAACACCTACTGGAGCCTCGCAGGCATCGAGCGCGAGATTCCGATCATTGCCAGCGCTATGGATAGCGTGGTTGATGTGAACATGGCCGTAGAACTCTCTCGCCTGGGCGCCATCGGCGTAATGAATCTGGAAGGAGTCCAGACCCGTTATGAAGACCCTTACCCCGTACTGGAGCAAATCTCAGCAGTCAACAAGGATGCCTTCATACCGCTTATGCAGGAGATCTACAGCAAACCAATAAAAGAAGAGCTGATCTACCAACGCATTCAAGAAATTAAAGAGCAAGGTGGCATTGCTGCTGTTAGTGGTACACCCATAGCAGCAATGCGTTTTAGTAAAACCATTGCAGAAGCTGGAGCCAACCTCTTCTTCGTTCAGGCCACAGTGGTTTCTACTGAACACATCGGCCCTGAAAATCAAAAAGTTCTCGACCTTGAGGCCTTATGCCGAGACATGGGGGTGCCTGTGGTGATTGGCAACTGTGTCACCTACGAAGTGGCTCTCAAACTGATGCGTGCAGGCGCCGTTGGCGTGATGGTCGGCATCGGCCCCGGTGCTGCCTGCACCTCCCGTGGAGTTCTAGGCGTGGGGGTACCCCAGGCTTCAGCAGTAGCTGACTGCGCTGCTGCCCGTGAGGACTACGAGAAAGAAAGCGGTCGCTACGTACCGATCGTCGCAGATGGCGGCATCGTCACTGGTGGCGATATCTGCAAATGCATTGCCTGCGGTGCCGATGCGGTGATGATCGGCTCTCCAATCGCCAGGGCCGAGGAAGCACCTGGTCAAGGCTTCCACTGGGGTATGGCAACTCCTAGTCCCGTACTGCCAAGGGGCACCAGAATTAATGTGGGTAGTACCGGCAGCCTGGAACGCATCCTTCGAGGTCCTGCTCTCCTAGACGATGGCACCCATAACCTTCTTGGCGCTCTCAAGACTTCTATGGGCACTCTTGGAGCGCAAACAATCAAAGAGATGCAACAGGTCGAGGTAATAATCGCTCCATCTCTGCTCACCGAAGGGAAGGTTTACCAAAAGGCCCAACAACTGGGCATGGGCAAGTAAATATCCCGAATTCCATTCACAAGCTAAGACCCATTGGATCCGAAAGAGACCAGCGCTAGTATGAAATCGTGAGGGCTAAGGCCCACACACTCCTCACACCCACCGGCCCGACGCGTTCGGGCTTTTAGTCTTCCATCCAAGTCAGCGTCACAGTTCTCACTGCTACGGGCCCTAAAATCTGAATAGAAGGAAAACGGTTGCTAAATTTGAGTGATTACAACTAACTAACGAATGTCCAGCGCAACAGCGGTAACCGACGCATCCTTCGAGCAGGACGTGCTTCAGAGCGATGTGCCTGTGCTGGTTGATTTCTGGGCTCCCTGGTGTGGCCCATGCCGCATGGTCGCTCCGATTGTCGATGAGATTGCTAAGGAATTCGAGAGCAAAATCAAAGTTTTCAAGCTCAACACAGACGAAAATCCCAACGTCGCCAGCCAATACGGCATTCGCAGCATCCCCACTTTGATGGTTTTCAAAGGAGGTCAAAAGGTTGACACAGTTGTTGGTGCCGTACCTAAGGCCACCCTCTCTGGAACCATCTCCAAATACCTCTGAAGCTCAATTCAAATTCGGGTCTAACAACCTCCTCGATCACCCAATCACCTGGCTCAATGCCTGACATGGCCAAAAGACCGGATATCGGAGGGGTTCTTTGACTACACGCCTAGGCCTAATCGATTACGGCATGGGCAATCTGCACTCAGTGCAGAGGGCTTTTGAAAGACTAAACAAGGCTCTTCAGATAGTGCGGCGCCCAGCCGATCTAAGCAGCTGTGATGCCTTGATCTTGCCAGGAGTAGGTGCCTTTGATCCCGCCATGGTGCACCTTGAGCAAACTCAACTGGTGCCAGACATCAAAAGTTGGGTTAATGGAGGCAGACCTCTTCTAGGCATATGCCTTGGTCTTCAGCTGTTGTTTGAATCCAGTGACGAAGGAAATAGCAAAGGGTTGGGTCTACTCAAGGGGCACGTTCAACGATTGCCCACTAATCAAAGCGAACGTATTCCCCACATGGGCTGGGCTCCTCTACAACAGCGGAACGACTGCCCCCTGCTGGAAAAGGATGAATCAGTTGACTGGATGTATTTCGTTCATTCCTATGCGGCTGTTACCAGCCAAGGCGAAGATCTAGCCGCCACAGCACCGTTTGGCCAAACCAGTATCACGGCAATGGTCTGGAAAGGCCGACTAGGCGCATGTCAGTTTCACCCAGAAAAATCTGCCAAAGCAGGCGAACGCTTACTTCACCGCTGGTTGCATTGGCTTGAGAGCGGAGCGAAGCCTCTAACGTGAATGGTCAGCTAAGGCTCTCCGGTGGCCGCAAGCTTCAAAGTCCCGTTGGCCAGGGGACACGACCCACTACGGCTCGTGTACGTGAAGCAGTGATGAACCTTCTCGCCCCACGCTTATGTGGTTGCCACTGGCTCGATCTATGTAGCGGCAGTGGCGTCATGGGCTGTGAGGCTTTGCAAAGCGGTGCACAACGCGTGGTGGCTGTTGAATGGCACACCAAGACAGCCCGAATCTGCAAAGCCAACCTAATGGCAACAGCCTCTGGCCTTTCCCAAATGAGCAACATAGAAGTGATACGCCAAGACGTGCTGAACTGGCTGAGCAAAGGCTTTCATGCAGCCAAATTCAATGAACCATGGACAGGAAAGGCGCCTGGCTTCAACGTTGTCTACTTTGACCCCCCATATTCTTCAAAACTATATTCAGCAGTTCTTACAGCCCTGCTTGAAGGCTATTGGCTGCAAAAAGACGCCATGGTGATCTGTGAGCATTCTGCAGACTTCACACTCAAAGCCCCGTTGCCATGGATTGAAAAAGATCGCCGCATCTATGGAGGCAGCGCCTTACTGTTAATCAACCCTCCAGAACACTATCCCGTCGGTACTGATTCCAGGCCGCCACAAATAATCCGAGCAAAGTGACTGGGATCAGACCTAAGACAATGCCGCAGAGAAGAGGTTCGATCATGGCCTCGCGCTCAGTTGAAAGATTAAGCACAATTGTTTCATGCGCCTGAAGTCACCGTGACGGGCCCGTCATCAACCGCTGCAGCAAACACCAAAAGCAATTCAGGGCTAATTAGGGCTCTGATAGTGCTAGCAGCAGCTACATGCATTGCAATTGTGTTGTGGCTGATGGGATCCTCACAGCAAGACCCATACGTCAGCGCCACCCTTGATCTGCAGGGGTCTTTGAAGCAAGGAAGTCAGTTATTCCGCATAAACTGCGCCGGATGCCACGGGATCTCTGCCCAGGGACACTTGGGGCCGAATCTTCTTGATGTGAGCGAACGCCGCAACGACGCCCAACTAATCAAGCAAATCGTCAGCGGTGATACTCCACCCATGCCTAGGTTCCAAATGGAGCCCCAAGAGATGGCCGACTTACTGGCCTATCTACATTCACTGAATTGAACAAGCAGTTCAGGACAATCCCAACCACAGTTGTTCTCGTGGAGCCCAGTGGCCCACTGAATGTGGGCAGTGTGGCCAGACTCTGCGCCAACTTCGGTGTGCAAGAGCTGCGCCTGGTCTCGCCCCGCTGCGACCCTAGCGATTCAGAGGCGCGACGCATGGCTGTTCATGGCATTGCAATGCTTGAACAAGCAAAGCAATTCTCTTGCTTACTCGATGCCGTGGCCGACTGTCGCCGTGTGGTGGCCAGCTGCGGCCGATCGGATCATGGCGACATTCCCCTGCAATCGCCAGAACAAGCACTGCCATGGTTAATCAACAGCATTGGTCAAGAACCGGTGGCCCTGGTATTCGGCAGGGAAGACAGGGGGCTTACAAACAAGGAACTTCTACTCGCCCAGCGTGTACTCACCCTGCACAGCTCCTCTGGCTACCCATCTCTCAACCTGTCGCATGCGGTAGCAGTCGTACTGCATGAGCTACAACGCTGCAAATTGCAACAACCCCTCAGCAACGAGCAATCAGCATTCCCCGACCCAGCCTCACCTCGTCAGCTCGACGCGTACTTAGCAGATGCCCAGACTCTCCTGTTAGAGGTGGGTTTCCTTTTAGAACATACGGCACAAGCCCGCATGGCCAAAGTACGAGGCTTACTCCAACGTGCAGCCGTCCGTCCCCAGGAAGTGGCCCTGCTTCGAGGGATGGTCAGACAAATTCGTTGGGCCATCCATTCACGTCACTCTTAACCTCAGCCGAGCTCACGGGTCTTCAACTCCTTGCCAAGCAGTCGCCCTTACCGCAGCCGCTCAAGTTGGGGTCGTCCCCTAAGACTTTTATTGCGTCTGACCCTGATGGGCATAGGCCTAGGTGTGATTACAGGTTCAGCCCTCAAGATGCTGGCCCCACAGGTAAAGCAAGGAAAGCTGGACTTGCCGGAGTGGTTGACCCAACAGAGCTGGCTTCCCATGAAGGGCCTATCAAATGGGCTCGAGAACTCTGAAAAGGCCACAACCACCATGCTCAGCACTGGTAAAGGGTTGCAGTTGGGCAATTTCCTAGCGAAGCAAGAACTCACAACACTGAGCATCCGCTGGAAAGAAATGGCCGCTCAACAGAAGGACTTACAAACCAGCGCTTTTTTACTAGTACTCGACGACGGCCGATATGCAGAACTATCCCCTGACACAGCCATGCCTGCTGCTAGCTCAATAAAAACGCCAATCCTGTTGGTAGCCCTTGAACTAATCGATTCCGGCCAGCTCAGCTGGAATGCCCCCCTAAAGCTCACCAAAGAGGTGGTCGGCGGTGGCGCTGGATGGATGGCCACCAAACCTCTTGGCACCCGCTTCCCTACCTACGAAGTTGCCACAGAGATGATGCGAATTAGTGATAACACTGCCACCAATCTTCTGATTAAACGCATCGGTGGTAAGGAAGTCGTGAATGCGCGATTCAATGCTCTAGGGCTGAATTCAACAATGGTGAACAACTGGTTGCCGGATCTAGAAGGGACAAACACCACCAGCACCCGTGACCTAGCGCGGGCCATCGCCCTAGTGGACACCGGGAAAACCCTCAGCCCTCGCACGCGAGATCTTTTCCGGGAAGTGATGGACACCTCCACCAGTAATCGCCTATTACCCGGTGGTTTTCTGAAGGGTCTGGGCGGCAAACAGGGAGAAGCTGACTACAGCCTGCTTACAAAGGGTTACCGCATCTACAACAAGACCGGTGATATCGGTATCGCTTATGCCGATGCCGGCTTGATCGAACTACCTGATGGCAGCCGTGCAGTGGCAGCTTTCATGGTCAAAGGCCCCTTCAACGACCCCCGCTCCACGGAACTGATCCGCAACATGGCAGCGGCTATGGCTCCTGTACTTAAACCAAAAGCATCGACAGCTCAAAAGGAAATATCGAACAGCAATCAGTCATGAAACTCCCCACCCTGCTGTCAATTGCTCTGCTCTCTGTGCCTGCAGCAGTGCTGCCTCCCCCTGCTGGCATAACTGCTCCCAAATACTCGGACTTGGAACAAAGAAAGCAACAAATCAGGCCCCTGCCAGGCAAGCTGGACAAAGTGCTGATGGTTAACGACAACAACCCCGAACTAATTACAAGTGAAGGGATCTTGATCTCCACCTTCCCTACCAAAAGCACTAAAAGCTCCAGCGCCAAAACTGACAAGAGCAACCTGGCCGTATCACTGAATGGTCGTTTCGACCTCTTTAGCCACCACGTATATGCCGGCCATCCTGACCAACTCGAATCCACCCTCTGGCTCGCCGTGCTCGCACAGCCACTGGGTAATAAACCTGTACAGCTAACTCTGCTTGCAGGCAGCACATCCCTATCGCAAGCAACCGAAGCAGGGCAGACGGCTGCACCATTTCTTCCTCTGCCAACATTGATTGCCGAAACAACTATCCCAATTGCTGCTGGCCCAGGCAGTCGTGTAGCTGGCGATCTACTGCGAGGAACTCGGGTCCCAGAGTTACCAATTAACTGGGAGATTCCACCAGACAGCCCTAGCGCCCTGGTGGTTCTACCAATTCCCGTAGCAGGCCTTGATCCGCTGCTCAATGGTCGCAACCTTCAGATGAGGCTTCAGAGCTCAGGTTCAATCTCACTAGCCACCGTGGCTGCATACGGCAATCCCAAGGTCGCCCCATTACTTTCTCGCTTGGTTGAGCTACTACAAAGCGGCAAACTCAGCACCAAGGAACATCGCCCTACGCCTCGAGGAAGCAGCGGCAAGATCGTTTATTCCCGCGTAAGTGGAATTCAATTGGGCAGCACATGGAAAGCAACCCTGACGGATCCTGGCAGCCCTGTACTTAACGCAATTAACACTCCAATCTCATGGCCGATAAGCAGCCTCGAGAAAGGCAGCCTGGGAACAGGTCAAGTGCAAACTGCTGAATTAACCACCCTTTACGACGGCACGGCCTGGGCCGCCCATGGCAACTATGGCGTGGAATATGACCTCACCCTGCCACTGCACAACGGATCCAATCAGACAAAAACCTACCTACTGACGCTGGAGTCCCCCTTAAAGAACGACAACAACAATGCAAGCCTGAACTTCCGCAACTCAGCTACCGGGCCTGTGATGTATCGGGGGCTAATCGAGGTAAGTGGACTAAAGAGCCAGGCAAGGGTTTCCATGGGCAGGCGCCGCTTCCACCTAGTGCTGCGGCAGGGACAGAAGGGGCCAGACCTTGGTCGCATCACCCTGAAACCAGGTGAAACTAACAACATCCGAGTTCGACTTGTTTACCCCGCTGATGCCACCCCGCCGCAAGTGCTCACACTCCTACCTGTGAAACAATCCAAATCAACTCCAACAATCAACCCGTGAGTTCAACCCGGAAGCGCAGGGTCTATCCCTTTACCGCCGTAATTGGCCAAGAGGAGATGAAGCTGGCTCTGCTGCTCAATGTGATCGACCCGCGAATCGGCGGAGTAATGATCATGGGAGATCGAGGCACGGGCAAGTCCACCACGATCAGAGCACTGGCAGATCTCCTGCCAGGGATCGATGTAGTAGCCGGCGACCCGTATAACAGCTCCCCAACTGATCCAGACCTGCAGAGCAGTGACGTTCGCCAGCGCATTGAGCATGGCGAGAGCCTGACTACCGAGGCACGACAGGTGCCGATGGTAGACCTGCCTCTCGGTGCCACTGAAGATCGTCTCTGCGGCACCATCGATATCGAAAAGGCCCTCAGTGAAGGAGTTCGAGCATTCGAACCGGGGCTACTGGCCAAAGCGAATCGCGGCTTGCTCTATGTGGATGAAGTAAACCTGCTCGATGACCACCTTGTTGACGTACTGCTTGATTCAGCAGCCTCCGGATGGAACACAGTTGAACGGGAAGGGATATCAGTGCGACATCCGGCCCGATTTGTTCTGATCGGCTCCGGCAACCCCGAGGAAGGCGAACTCCGCCCCCAGCTGCTGGATCGTTTTGGCATGAGTGTGGAGGTACGCACTGTTCGTGATCCAAATCTTCGGGTTCAGGTAGTTGATCAGCGCACCGCCTTCGACAGTGATCCCGACACCTTTTCAACTTCAGTTCAATCCAACCAAGATGCTCTTCAACAGAAAGTTCTCCAGGCCCAGCAACTCCTTGAACAGGTGAGCATCGACAATGACCTAAGGCTGCGTATCTCGGCTGTCTGTGGCGAACTGGATGTGGATGGACTGCGTGGGGACATCGTCACAAACCGTGCCGCCAGGGCCTTAGCAGCCTTTGCAGGGCGAACAGAGGTAACGGAAGATGATGTAGCACGCGTTATCTCGTGCTCTGTACGTCATCGGCTGCGTAAAGACCCGCTCGAACAGATTGATTCAGGGGATCGCGTTATCAAAATGTTCTGCAAAGTGTTCGAACGCAGCGAGAGTAGCGATCAGGCTGACTTTGAACTAGCCCTGGCAGGCTGAGCGCTTGCGCATCCTTGGCATCGACCCTGGCATCGCCAGGGTGGGCTACGGGGTCATCGACACCAGCAACGGACAACAAAAGATGCTCGATTGCGGCATCATCCGAACCAATCCCGGCAATAGCGAGGGTGATCGGATGGTGGAGATTGCCAGAGATCTGCGTCAGCTAATCCGTAGTTGGAAACCCCAACTGGCCTCAGTAGAAAAGTTTTTCTTCTATCGCTCGAGTTCCACCATCAGCGTGGTGCAAGCACGAGGAGTAATCATGATGACCCTGGCACGCTTTCAAGTGCCGGTGGTGGAATTCCCACCGATGCAGATCAAACTTGCTCTAGCGGGATCTGGCCATGCCGAAAAAGACGAAGTACTAGAGGCGGTGATGCGCGAACTGAACCTCGACCAACCTCCTCGCCCCGATGATGCCGCCGATGCCCTAGCCGTAGCACTCACCGGTTGGTTCCAACGATAAAGGCGTTCATGGCCCCCTCCTGCTCACCAAAACACGGCTGGTTTGAAAGCGTGGCTGAGTCCTACGCACAACGACGTCCCCACTACCCGGCATCACTTTTTAGTTGGATCAGCAGCAAAACTTCCAACCACCAACGATGTTGGGACTGCGCCTGTGGCAGCGGCCAGGCCTCTCTAGGGCTTGCAAGACACTTTCATCGCGTCGATGCAACCGATGTAAGCCCAAGCCAGATTGCTGCGGCCCCACCCCACCCAAGCATTCATTACCAAATAGCAGCAGCAGAAGACTCTGGACTTCCTGCAGCAAGCATGGACACAATTTTGGTGGCCGCAGCTATTCATTGGCTAGATGTACCCAGATTCAATCACGAGGCATTGAGGGTTATACGGCCTGGAGGACTAATGGTCTGGGTTGGCTATGAACCCCCACAAGGCGCTCCCCCACCGCTGCAATTGTGGCTCGATCAACTTTACGGAGAAAGGCTTCGAAACTGGTGGCCACCTCAGCGTGATCATGTAGATCTCCACTACGCCGATCTGCCCTTTCCAGGTGCCAGCCAATCTCTACCCAAAGAGCTCTACATCTCTCTCAAATGGAGCTGCGATGATCTGCTCGGTTTCATAGAAACCTGGTCGGCCTTGAGGAAAGCTGGGCAGGATGGCCATGACTTACTGCCGAACCTCAATATTGAACTGCAAAAGCTCTGGCCTGCAGAACAAACAATCCCCCTAACTCTTCCACTAATGGGCCGCTGGGGTTACCTAGCGCGATGAATCAAGCCATCGCCAAAAACAAGCTTCGTGGTCAATTCAAGACCCTGCGCGCTCAACAATTACCTGCAGTTCAAGACACAATCGTTCAGCAGGTGGCAAACACTTTGCAGGGTTACCTAAACACTAGGAGCCTGCGAAGGCACATTGGTGTTTATTGGCCACTTAGCGGAGAAGTAGACCTACGCGAACTGAAACTCACCTTGAAGTTGCCCTTGGCACTACCAGTCAGTTGGGAGGACGGAAGTCTCAGTTACCACCCATGGACACTCACTCCACTGCAAAAAGATGCCTGCATGATCCCCGCCCCGCTGTATGAGGCCGCCCTTGA
>Ga0066860_10001323_pt1 | contig 11163 bp, 11 predicted proteins | sample ETN07SmetaG_FD_65601 | JGI IMG/M metagenome (GOLD analysis project Ga0066860, IMG submission 65601) | Marine microbial and viral communities from oxygen minimum zone, Eastern Pacific Ocean - ETNP2014F14-07SV275 | ecosystem: Environmental > Aquatic > Marine > Oceanic ... | reverse complement strand
CCTTGATCGAGCGAAACGGTGGCACCCCCTACCCGGCCCCTGTTCTCCAAGAGGTTCACCTGGGCGACACGCCCGAGGTGAAAGAATTGGTATCCGACATCTGCTCCGGCAAGGTGCAGGTGATGGTCTTCCAGACCGGCGTGGGCACCAAAGCCCTCTTTAATAGCGCGGCGTCCCTGGGCAAAGAGGCGGAAACGCTGGAAGCTCTGGCGTCTGCCACGGTGATTGCCCGCAGCCCCAAGCCCGCGGCTGTGCTGCGCCGCTATAAGGTCCACATCGACCACATGCCCCCGGAACCGTTCACATCCGCCGACCTTCTGGCCGCCATCAAGGGACTGGACCTGACTGGCAAACAGGTGGCGGTGCAGGCCTACGGCGGACCCAACAACCTGCTGATTCAGACATTGGAAGAGCGCGGCGCCATGGCCCATGAGGTCACTCTATATACCTGGGGGCTGGCAGAAGACGTCAATCCGGTCTTGGGCCTGATAGATGCCCTGGGGGACGGCCAAATAGATGCGCTGGCGTTCACCAGCCGGATCCAAGTCGACAACCTATTGTCCATAGCCGCCCAGGCAGGCAAAGAAGAATCGCTGCGTAGCGTCCTAGCCCAGGGGTCCACGGTCGTGGCCTCAGTGGGTCCGGTCTGCACCAAACGGATGATCGAGGCCGGCTTCCGGGTGGACGTTGAGCCGGACCACCCCCACATGGGCAACCTCATCTTGGCTCTGGCCGAGCGCCTGAACCCTGACCGCGTCAAATCGGACTAATCCAGCTCGACACGAAAATAAAAAACGGACGGCCAATGGCCGCCCGTTTTGGTTTCAACCTTACGCCCCGTTACATCAGGGTGGAAATCAACTCTTGATCCAGCGCTTGAACCGCTCCCACGGAGACTCGGGTGCGTCTTCGATAGACTCCCCTCGCCATCTCTTCTCGATCGATATTTTCCTAGGAGTGATGAAGAAGAGCAGGTAACCGAGCACCAACAGGGCCAGTCCAACCCAAATCAACATCCATATCTGTAGCAGAGTCGTGACAATGAAAACGACTAGGCCGGTCATCAGGACCTTGCCTGGTGTTATGGTCGGCCAACGGCCCTTGGGGATATAGGGTTCCGAAGACCTGCTGGCTTCGGCGGCCTGGCGCACCGCTTTGGGGCGGTCCTCCAGGGGCTTCTCAATCTCCCTGCCGGACTCATCGGGCGCTACTTCGCCCGCATTCTTAAGAATCTCTTCGATCTCTTTTTGGTACTTATCTTGCATATCTGATGGGTACCGTAGATTAAGGCGGTCGATTTTCCTTCGGACATTCCCACGCGCTAGAAGCTACCAGCTCCACGCGCCAACTACACCACCCACATACCCACGCACGTTCAATAATTATACAGTACATATTCGCTAACGGGTAGAAGGAAACAAGCCTGGCCAAGCACGGGTCTCAGACCCTTAATATGGCGGCTAGTCGCTTTCTTCAGAGGGGTATTTGTAGCGCCCGATCCGTCCGGTGACCACGAATATCACCCGCTCGGCGATGTTGGTCGCCCGGTCCGCGATGCGTTCCAAGTCGTGGGCTACCCACAGGAAGTGAGTGGAAGCCTCGATGGTCTTTGGGTTTTGCCCCATATCCAGGAATATCTGGTTGCAAACCCCAGCGTAGAGGGCGTCTACTTCGTCATCCGAGTCCCAGACGTCGTTGGCCAGGTCCGTGTCCCGGTCCATCAGCGATTTCAGGCTTCGCCGCAGCATGGTAACGCCCATCTTAGCCATCTGGGGTAATTGCTTTGGAGTCTCCACCGGTTCGTCGTCGCCGATGATCATGCAGATCTTGCCGATGCCTTCGGCGTAGTCTCCCATCCGCTCCAGTTCAACGGCGATATGCAGCACAGCCAACAAGGTCCTCAGGTCAACCGCCAGGGGTTGTTGCGTAGCGATGAGGTCGATGCACTTCTCTTCCAGCTCAAAGCGCTTTTCGTCGATCAGGTCGTCCTCGGCCACGACCTCATAGGCCATCGCCAGGTCCCGACGCTCCAGGGCGTCCATGGACTTGATGATGGCCTTTTCCACCATCTCTCCCAAGACCAGAAGTTCGGCCTCAAGTTCCTCTAGGTTTTTGTCGAAGTCAGCTCGAACCATAACTCCCCCCTATCCGAACCTGCCGGTTATGTAGGCCTCAGTCCGTTCATCCTCAGGGTTGGTGAATATCTGACGGCTCTCGCCGAACTCCACCAAGAATCCAACCCTGGCTTCCTCCACCATCAAGAACGCGGTGTAGTGGGAAACGCGGGCCGCCTGCTGCATGTTGTGAGTAACGATGATTATGGAATAGTCTTCGGACAACTCCCGCATGAGCTCTTCGATGGCCAATGTAGCGATGGGGTCCAGTGCAGAGCACGGCTCGTCCATCAAGATCACTCTGGGCTCCACCGCCAGGGCGCGGGCGATGCAGAGCCGTTGCTGCTGGCCGCCGGAGAGGGAGAGCGCGCTCGCTTTCAACCGGTCCTTGACCTCGTCCCAGAGGGCCGCGCGGACCAGGGACCGCTCAACCAACTCAGCGATGTCGCCCTGAAAACCGTTGATACGCGGGCCGAAAGCAACGTTGTCGTAGATAGACTTGGGAAAGGGGTTCGGCCGTTGGAACACCATGCCGATCTCGTAACGAATCTCCGTGGGATCGACGTCGTGACCGTAGAGGTCCAGCCCGTCGAACAGCACCTGTCCTTCAACTCGGGCTGATGGTATCAGGTCGTTCATCCGGTTGAAGCAGCGCAGCAGGGTGCTCTTGCCGCAGCCAGACGGGCCGATGATCGCCGTGATCCGGTTACGGGCGACGTCCAAGTCCACGTCTGTAACCGCTTTTTTGGCGTCGTAATAGACGCTCAGCCCATGGGTTTGAAGGATTGGATCAAGGATTTGCAATCTATTAGCCTTCCCACTTGTTCTGGAAACGGTTGCGGAGGAACACCGCGCCGGCGTTCATCACCAGCAGTATGACCAGCAACACGATTATACCGGCTGCGGCAGCCTCCTGGAATCCAGCCTGTGGCCTGGAGGTCCAGTTGAATATCTGGATCGGAAGCACCGTGAACCGGCTCAAAGGGCTGTCGGGCGTGAATGGCACAAAGGTCAGGGCGCCCATCGCGATCAGCGGCGCAGTTTCGCCGATGGCCCGGCTGACCGCCAGGATCACTCCGGTCAAGATGCCTGGAAATGCCTGGGGAATCACCATGTGCCAGAGGACCTGCCACCGGGTTGCGCCCAAGGCGTAGGAACCTTCCCTGAGCGACGGCGGCACGGCGCGCACGGCCTCGCCGGCGGCCACGATCACTATCGGCAGCACCAATAAAGCCAGGGTGAACCCACCGGCCAACACGCTCTTGCCCAGATGCAGGCTATGGACGAATATCTGCAAGCCCAGGATGCCATACACGATGGACGGCACCCCCGCCAGGTTGGCGATGTTGATCTTGGCTATCTTGGCGAACTTGCTGCGGGCGGCGTACTCCTCCAGATATAACGCGGTGGCCACACCCAGCGTGAACGAGACCACACCGGCCACGATCACCACGTAGATGCTACCCAGCATCGCCGCCTCGATCCCGGCCTTGTCCGGGTGCCGCGACGCGAAGCTGGTTAGGAAGCTCCAGTCGATCCCGGTGACGCCCTGTATCAACAGATAGACCAGCAACAGCGCTAACATACCCAGGGCGATGGTCACCGACAACAAGCACAGTCCGTAGAAGGCCCGGCCCATCCACTTGCGGCGGGCCCTCCTTCTCTGAAACTGGCTCTGGGAGATGATCGACACTACTCGTACTCCTCCCGGAAACGGCTGACCACGTACTGACTCAGCAGGTTCATCACCAGGGTTATGACGAACAGCAGCAGGGCCACGGCGAAGATGGTCTTGAACTCTATGGACCCAGCGGGCGCGTCTCCCTGGCTGACCTGCACGATATAGGCGGTCATGGTCTCTATCGGAATAAAGGGGTTCAGCGTGAAGCTGGGGTTCTGCCCGGCGGCTATGGTGACGATCATGGTCTCGCCGATGGCCCTGGAGACCGCCAGGATGAACGCCGACATGATCCCCGAAAGCGCCGCCGGCACCACAACCAAGGTCGAGACCTCTAGCTTGGTGGAACCCAGGGCATAGGCTGCCTCGCGCAGGTTCCTGGGCACCGCGCGCATGGCGTCTTCGCTGAGACTGGAGACCATGGGCAGGATCATTATCCCCATGACGATGGACGCGCTCAGAGCATTGAACACCGCTATGTCGCCGGATATCCCCCGCAGAATAGGGGTCACGAACAATAGGGCGAAATACCCGTAGACCACGGTGGGTATTCCGGCCAAGACCTCAAGTATGGGTTTGACCACCCGGCGGACCCTGTCGGGCGCGTATTCGCTTAGGTAGATGGCGCTCAGCAGACCCAACGGCAACGCCACCGCCATAGCCAGCACCGCCGTCAACGTCGTGCCGGCCACCAATGCCAGAACCCCGAATTGCTTGGAGGAAAATAGTGGCGTCCAGCGGGTGCCGGTGATGAATTCCCACAATGTAACATCGGCGAAGAACGCAATCGCCTCAAAGAGGAGGACGGCCACGATGCAGACAGTGATCAAGATCGACAGGGAACTGGAAAGGAACAAGACTACGGCGATGGCCTGCTCCGGCAGCTTCCGTTTCCAGCCGCTCCTAGTCCCGTGACCCAAAGGCGGGCTCACCACATCTCTAGCCAATGCTGATCGCGCTCCTTAAGTACAATGGCTCCGGGTGTTTGTTAAGCAACATGCATCCTAAACATCCCGTTACCGGTTCGCGGACAGTATCTCTTCTACTGTCCCATGTTGAGGGTTCTCCCCGCCGAAGATCGTGCCGGTCAGTCCACGCTGGAACCGGTCCAAGATCAGGTTGTGCACGGCCTCGGGAAACGGGACGAAGCCCAGTTCCTTCAGCAGGCCGGACCGTTCGTAGCTCACGAAATAGCTGACGAAGTCTTTCACTTCCTGTTCCGCCCAGGCCTCTTTGCTGACGTAGATGAACAGGGGCCGGGACAACGGCGAGTAAGTGCCGTCGTTGATGGTCTCATCGGTTGGGAAGATGCAGCCATTGCCGCTGTCTACGGCCACCATCTTCAACTTGTCTTGGTTCTCTACGAAGTAAGAATACCCGAAGTAGCCCAAGCTACCGCGGTCCCCGGCGATTCCCTGCACCAGGACATTGTCCCGTTCGCTGGAGGTGAAATCCCCCCGGGAGGCTTGGGCTTCGCCGTTCACCGTTTCCGTGAAGTAATCGAATGACCCGGAATCCACGCCGGGCCCATAGAGGCGCAACCTCTCGTCGGGCCACTCTTCCCGTATCTGGTTCCAGCGTTTGATCTCTCCCTCTGCTTCCGGCCGCCACATCGTGTGGAGTTCCTCGATCGTCACACACTGGACGAAATCGTTTTCCGGGTTCACACCGACCGTCAGCCCATCGAGGGCCACCGGAAGTTCGATGAATTCCACTCCTTTTTCAGCGCATTTCTCAACTTCACTGGGCTTGATGGGCCGGGAGGCGTCATTGATGTCGATGTCTCCGGCGCAGAATTTTTTGAATCCCCCGCCGGTGCCCGATATCCCAATCACCAACCGGGCAGACCCGCCGATAGATTCGCCCCAGTCCTCAACCATGGCTTCGGTTATGGGGAAGACAGTGCTGGAGCCGTCGATGTCGGTTGTTCCTGCCCCACACGCGACCAAGACCGCCATGGCGCAAAAAAAAGCCGCTCCCCAGGCTTTCCAGCCCGGAAAACGGCTTAAAATCCACTTCCTTGTCTTCATCCAGGCAAAATTATATGCCGCCCTAAAGGGCCGCGCAATAGGGTCTCTGGCCAATTTCGCCATCCATTTCGACCAGCAGCTTGTATACTTGTATCTACCAGGCTCCCGGCGTACCTAGCCGGAGGGCTTTGAATGCCGATCCTGGGTCTAAAATTGAGGTTTTCCATTGAGTCAGAAACTTGAACTGAGCGTCGTGGACCAATCGCCGGTGCGGGCCGGCGAGTCGGCGGGCCAGGCGCTACGAGACACCATCGCACTGGCGGTGGAAGTTGAGAAACTGGGCTACCAACGGTATTGGCTGGCCGAGCACCACAGCCTGCCCAACTTCGCCGGCACCAGCCCGGAGATACTCATCGGGCAGGTTGCCGCCCAAACCAAAACCATCAGAGTGGGCAGCGGCGGGGTCATGCTCTCCCATTACAGCGCCCTGAAGGTGGCCGAAAACTTCCGCATGCTGGGCGCGCTCTTCCCCGGCCGCATCGACCTGGGCATCGGCCGGGCCCCCGGCAGCGACCAAGTAACCGCGGCCGCCCTGACCTTCCCAGGCCAACCCAGGGAGATACGCCACTTTCCCCGGCAGGTGGTCGACCTTCTGGGTTTTCTGAACAACAACCTGGAAGAAAGCCACTTTTTCTCCAGCATCAGCGCAGGTCCGGGTGAGCCAGAGGTGCCCGACGTCTGGCTTCTGGGCTCCCGCTACGAGAGCGCTCAGATGGCAGCGCAGCTCGGGCTGCCCTTCGCCTACGCCCATTTCTTCGGCATCAACGTGGAAGAAGGTCCGGCCATCGTGGCCAACTACAAGCAGAACTTCCAGCCGTCGGAGCATTTCCCCGAGCCCAAGATCAACGTCGGGGTCCACGTGGTCTGCGCTGAAACCGAAGAAGAAGCCATGCGGCTCTCGGCCAGCCGCAACTTGTCCCGGCTATTCAACATCACCGGACGGGCCAACGGCATCCCCTCGCCCGAAGACGCCGCCAAGTACATCTACCGGGCGGACGAGACAGCCTTCGTCAAGCAATACCAGAACGTCTGCGTGGACGGCGACCCGCAGCAGGTCAAAGAGGGCCTGGAAGCGATCGCCGAGATGTACCAGACCTGGGACCTAAGCGTGGTAACCATCACCCATTCCCTGGCCGACCGCGTGCATTCGTACGAATTGGTTGCTAATGTCTGCGGGCTGACGCCACCCGAGTAGGCAATTCCCTTCCACCGCAGTCTCGCCTTGCCCCAATGCTGTCATTCTGAGGAGCGCCGTAGGCCGACGAAGAATCTACAAGAATCACCTTGGCAGACCCTTCGCTTCACTCAGGGTGACATATGGGGAGCGTCGTGAGAACCGGAAACTAGGAGTTCGGAGCCAATGCGTCGATAACATGCTGATGTGACGCCATGTTGTCGCCGACCGCGAATGGTGCGATCACCGGGAGCTGCAGGCCGGCGGCTCGGCGTTTCTCAAGGGCGGCTCGGCATTCTTCGACTGTACCGACCACTGCCACCTGGTCTTGCATCTCATCGGTGATGGAATCTGCGGCCTTGTCGAGATTGCCGTCGGCCAGAACGGCCGCGGCGGCGGACATCTCTTTGTCGAACCCTGTCTCCGCGAAGAAGTTGCGGTAGAAAGGGTTGCTGGCGTACCGGGCCACCTGATACCTCAGTGAGTCCCGCGACGCGGTAACGTCATCGCCCACGGCCACACGCACATAACCTGCGATGTCGATTGCACTTGGGTCCCGGCCGGCTTTCTCTGCGCCTCGCTTGATGTGCCCGATGGCCTCGCCCAGGTAGTCCACCGCTGTCCAGTTCATCAGGACTCCGTCGGCCAGCTCGCCCACCATTTCCAGCATCTGTGGGCCCAAGGCGGCGATGTAGATGGGCACCTTGGTCTTGGGAGTGGCGGCGCCCATGGACGCGCCGGTGAGTTTGAACAGCTTGCCGGTGAAGTTGACCTCTTCGCCCGCCAGCAACGCCTTGATGATCTGGATGGTCTCCCGCATGCGGGTCATGGGCTGCTTGAAAGGGATGCCGTCCCGGCTTTCCACGGTTGGAGCGTGGCCGACGCCTAGACCCAGCATGAACCGCCCGTCAGACACAGCAGCCATCCCCGCCGCGCCCATGGCGGTGTTGAACGGCGTGCGGGCGAAGATCGGCAGTATGCCTGTGCCCAGCTTCACTTTCTCGGTCTTCATGGCGATGGTGGCCAATGAGGTCAGGGAGTCCCGTCCGCCGCCCTCCGGCACCCATACTGCCTCGAAGCCATTCTTCTCGGCCCGGGAAGCCAGCACCTGATAGTCCTGTGGGGACAGGTTCGGGTCATTTTCCAGTCGCACACCGTAGCGGGCCATGGTCGCTCCTTAGAATTCAGAGAGGGGTTAAACGCCCATTTGGGTCGCCAGATCCCTAAAATCGTCACAGACAAAGTCGAACGACGGGTCGGGGGTAGTGTCTACCTTGCCGTTGATTCCGCGCTCCAGAGGACGTTTCACGAAGGCGGTCCTGAGGCCTTGTTTGGCGGCGGCCAGGAGATCGCTTTGGTGGGCAGCGACCATCATCACCTGCTCAGGTTTCAGGTGCAGCAGCTCCACCCCAGTGAGGTAGGTCTTGGCGTCGGGCTTGTAAGCGTGAGCCAGTTCGGCGCCCAGGATGGTGTCCCAGGGCAGGTTGGCGTACTTCGCCATGTCGACCATCAATGCGATGTTGCCATTGGACATGGTCGCCAGGATGAACTTGGACTTCAGACGCGCCAACCCCGGAGGCGAATCGGGCCAGGCGTCCAGCCGGTGCCAGGCCAGGTTCAAGTCGGCCTTGGCCTCTTCGCTGACGCCGGTGATTCCAAAATCGTTGAGCAGTTCTTCCAGGCCCATGCGGTGCAGGGTGTCCAGTTCGGTCCACGGCAGTTCGCCGGTCCGCACCTTGTCCATGAAGGGACGGTACTTGGCTCGCCAACTCTCGGCGAAATCGACCCAGTCTGCTTCGATGCCGTTGGCTTTGCCGAAATTCTCAGCGTGGCGGGTGACTGAAGAATGCCAGTCCACCACGGTGCCGAATACGTCAAATACGAGCGCTTTGATCTGCGATGGGTCGGTTGCCATGGCCATCGTCTCCTTGGGAACTTTGGGAGTATTTGAGTTAATCGCCTGCGATCTTGAGGAGTATATCCGCCAATTCGCGGGCGTGGGTAATCATGGTGTCGTGTCCGGAATCCACTGGGTAGACTCCCCAACCGGCCTGCCTAGCCCTTTCGGCGACTGTGTCGAACCCCGACTCGCCGCCGCCGACGAAGTTCTTGGGAATCGAGGCCGCCTTGGGATTTCCCATGTGGACCGGACTGGCCATGGCTGCCGCGGGCTGTGGGGTCACGTTGGCGCCCACCCAGGCCAGGTCAGCCAGGTCGGTGATGCCCCAGCGGCGGCCCACCTCTTCCACCGAAGCTGGAGCGGGCAGGAACCCGTCACCGTTCGTTATCTGGTCGCGTACCCAAGCGGCAAACTCTTCGCCTCGGACGGGGATGAGCTGGTCGGCCATGGACTCGCCGTCGGCTGGTATGACGCCGTTGACGTAAACCATGTGGGCGATGCGCTCGGGGCAAACCTCCGCCACACCGGTGATGACCATACCGGCGTAGGCATGGCCCACCAGCACCACGTCCTCAAGCCCCTCGTAGCGCATGAGCTGGACGATGTCCTGGATGTGCACGTCCAGGGTGATCTCGGAAGGGTCGATGCGGTCGTTCAGATGGGCCCGTTCGCCCATGCCTGTGAGGGTGGGGGAGAACACGTCAGCCCCGGCGTCTCTAAGTAGCGGGGCGGTCTTCTTCCAGCACCAGCCGCCGTGCCAAGCGCCGTGGACCAGTATGTAGGTTGTCATGTTGGGAACTCCGGCGCTTAACGTTCGGTCGATTCGAGTTTGTCCGTTAGTTCAGTTGGTCGACCTGGCGCTGGACCTCGTCGTAGTCTGGCTCCACACCCGGGTTCTCGCCGATCCACTTGAACTTGATCACGCCCTCTTTGTCGATAACGAACACGGCCCGCTGGGACGCGGTGTAGCCGTCCATGCCGGCGAAATTCGGCAGCGCCACGCCGTAGGCGGTTACCGTCTCGCGGTTGTAGTCGCTGAGCAGAGGGAAGTTCAGGCTGTTCGCGTCGGAGAACGCCTTCTGGGCAAAGATCCCATCCACGCTGATGCCAAACACCTGGGCATTCATGGAATTGAAGGAGTCAAAGCGGTCGCGGAAGGTGCACATCTCGGTGGTGCAGACTCCGGTGAAGGCTCCGGGGTAAAAGGCCAAGACCACATTCTTTCCCTTGGAATCGCTGAGTTTCGTCGCTTGCTTGCCGCTATCGTAAAGAGTGAAATCCGGGGCTTTCTGTCCTACGTCTGCTGCCATGGTTGGTTCCTCCTGTGGGAGTAAAGGTGTCACCGTTTCTGTCTCAATTTCCCTTGGTCTGAGGCGTCCACGGAGATAGGTCTTTCGTGCCCGAAAGCTGGGCCGTGGCTATGTTACCACAGGCGTTATTTCCAGGCTCGGCCCGTGCCTATGGTATAATCCGTTAGCCCTTCAGGCCTATCTATCATCAGTCAAGCGCCGAGCGCGGACGGAGAGAACTGCGGCATGTTTTTCGATTCACGGCGGTCCAACGTCCTGGCCACCAACGGAATGGTCGCCACCAGCCAACCCCTGGCAGCCACGACCGGCCTGCGCATCTTGATGGAGGGTGGTAACGCGGTTGACGCCGCCATCGCCGCCGCCGCCGCGCTGAACGTGGTTGAGCCCATGTCCACCGGCGTGGGCGGAGACATGTTCGCCCTGGTGTGGGACAACAAAGATAAGACCGTTAAGGCCCTGAATGGCAGCGGCCGCGCCCCCGCCGCCGCGAACATCGAAGAGCTCACCAGCAAGGGCCACCGTACCATGCCGGAGATCGGCGTCTATTCCGTGGCCACGCCGGGCACGGTCCACGGCTGGGAGACCCTCCTGGACTCCTGCGGCACGATGCCCCTCAGCAAGGTGCTGGAACCGGCCATCAACTACGCCGAGAATGGCTTCCCCGTCTCAGACATCATCTCCTTCCAGTGGCAGCAGCAGCTCGCTAAGCTTTCCGCTTACCCGTCCGGCTCCGAGATGCTGCCCAACGGCGGTACTCCTTCCCAAGGCGATTTCGTGAAGCTCCCGACCTTGGCCTCCACCCTGAGAGCCATCGCTGAAGGCGGCTCCGACGCGTTCTACAAGGGGCCGATAGCCGAGAAGACCGCGGCCTTCGTCCAAGAGCACGGCGGCTGGCTGGGCGTGGAAGACATGGCCACTCACACCTCCGACTGGGACGACCCCATCGCCACCGATTAC
>Ga0066860_10001313_pt1 | contig 11204 bp, 9 predicted proteins | sample ETN07SmetaG_FD_65601 | JGI IMG/M metagenome (GOLD analysis project Ga0066860, IMG submission 65601) | Marine microbial and viral communities from oxygen minimum zone, Eastern Pacific Ocean - ETNP2014F14-07SV275 | ecosystem: Environmental > Aquatic > Marine > Oceanic ... | reverse complement strand
CGGTCCCTTCCGGGAGATGACCCGTCACTCTCCGCGACCAGCAGGTCCTGGTTCGATAAGCCGGGGCAGGGGGCTTCTCCGAAGGCAATCATGTCACCGACTGTGAGACCAAAGCCGATCTCGTCCACGCAGGCGCAGATGACCAACCCCTTCGAAGTGGACCGGGCGATGGCTGCGAACCGCAGCCCCGTCATCGCACAGACGGTCTTCAGGATCCGGCAGGTGGAGGGCAGCCGAAGCACCGCATCGAAGTCGTTGTCCAGCACATGATCGTCTGCCACCGCCCCGATCCTCATTCCCTGCGCCAGAACGCCCCTGATACGTTCATGAACAAGTAATCACGGCGCCTTGTGATTGCGTCGAGTATGGCACCCTTTTTGCGGATCTCTGACTGAAAAGAATGCTCATGTCATGCAGTTCTGCCGCCTTGGCAATGATCGGCCGATCATCGGATGTCACGGGGAGTGAACGGCGCCCCGCAGGGCGATGAGCAGGGAGGAGAGCTGAGTTTCGGAAAAGGGCTTCTGCAGGCGAGGCCTGTCGCGGAAGGCCGGCTCGATATCCGCGTAGCCCGTCGAGAAGAAATGGGGGATGCCGAGCATGGCCAGTCGTTCGGCTAGGGGGTAGCTGGTTTCGCAGCCCAGATTGATGTCGAGCATGGCGAGGTCTATGGGCTCCCGATCGATGAGCGACAGCGCCTGATGCATCCGTGCGGCCGGGCCCACCACGATACATCCGAGATCTCTCAGCATGTCCTCGAGATCCATGCAGACGATCATCTCGTCCTCGACCAGCAGGACCCGCAGCCCTCGAAGAGACATTGCGGTCATAAGTATTTCGCGGGGTCGGGGAGCGAGATCTCGCAGCTCATCCCGGAGCGGGCCAGGTGGACCCGCACCTCTCCCCCAAGCTCATGCGCGAGCCCTTTCTCGAGCAGTTGGAGGCCGAACCCCTGGCCCTGCACGACGTCGACCGGGGGGCCTTCCTGCTCGACCCAGGACAGGTGCAGGGTGTTGTCGTCCATCTCTCTCCAGCGGATTTCGATCCGGCCCTGATCCGACCGGAGCGCCCCGTGCCGGACGGCGTTGGCCACCAGTTCGTGAAACCCCATTCCGAGAGCGAGAGCGACCTTCGGGGCCAACCGAATATCGGGCCCGTCGAGCTGCACGCGCTCGGCTCCACTGACGGCGTCGAGGAAGGGCGCAAAAGCCGTGTGCGCCAGCTCCCGGAGATCGACCGGTCGCCAGTTTTCCCGCATGATCAGGCTGTGGCTTTGCGACAGAGCCAGCAAACGGTTCTGGAAGGTCTCCATCGCGATCTGGTCGGCCCGCCCCCGCAAGGTGCGCTTGGCAATGGACTGCACGGTCGCGAGCATGTTCTTCACGCGGTGATTGAGCTCCTCGATCAGGAGCTTCTGATGCGCTTCCACCTTTTGGCGTTCCGCTATTTCCTGCTGGGCCGCTTCGAACAAGGCAGCATTGTCGAGCGCGACCGAGGCCTGGGCCGCGATCGCGGTGACGATCCTTTCGCTGCGCTCGGTGAAGACGCCGGCGTCTTCATGACCGAAAATCAGGGCGCCATGGATTGTCCCGTTGCAGGCCTTCACCGGCACGGACAGATAGCTGGTGACGGGCAGGTGCCTCGGCGGCATGCCCCGATACGGCGCGTTCAACCCATAGCGCGGATCACGGCGAATGTTGTCAGAGCGGATGACGACGCCTTCGGCAAATGTCGGACCGAAGACCGCTGTATGTCGGGGTTGAGGGAACGCCGCGAAGGCCTCCCGTGGCGCACCGCAGAGGGTGTAAAGTTGCAGGGCTTTCCCGTCCCGGATGACATTGTAGAAGAACGCTCCGAACCGCGCCCCTGACAATGTGGTCGCCGCCTCGGTGACAGCCTGGACGATTTCCTCGAGGTCCAGCTTGCTGGCCAACATGGCCCCGGTTCGATGAAGCGTTTCGAGAATGCGGGTTTCCTCTTCCAGCGCCTCGATCGCCTGACCTTGGCCCCGGGTTCTGCGCACTTCCAGCACGGTGCCGACGACATGCCCCTCCTCATGGACCGGCCTTGCCGTATAGGTGACAGGGTGGAGTTCGCCATCCCTGTGCAGGACAACACCGCGCTCCGCCATTCCGCTGCTCACGGGAAAATCCCGTTCGACCGGCTCGCTCCGCGAGGAACGATGGGCCTCCTCGGAGACGCCATGGAAGGCGACGTCATGAAGCGGTCGGCCTCGAAGCTCGTCGAGACTGAAGCCGATCAGCGCCTCGGCGGCGGAATTCATGAAAACGCAATGCTGCTGCGGATCGAGGAGGAACAGGGCTTCGCTGGCGTGGTCGCACAGCGCCATCAGCACGCTGTTCCTGGTGGCGCAGCCCGGCGCATTCTCGGTGGGGTTCAGCATGATTTCTGACAATGTATGGGAGGCGGCCGAAGGCCATATGTAAACCCAAATGGCCCCGGTTCCAGCCCCCTTCCGTCCCACACGATCACGGACCTCTCGAGATGGTCCAGAGTCCTCGAAGGCGGTCTGGAAAAACTCCAGAAGGACCCATTAAAAGACAACGGCCGACCTCGAAATACAGGCAACGAAAATCACGGCTCGTGCTAAGCAAGAGGGGTGGTGGGCGCGCGCTTGATCAAAGGTTCTGCGACCCGGTCACGTTCTTAGCGTGCCTTGTGCCACTTGTTTTCAACGAGTTGAATGATTTGCGAAAGCGGCCTGCCATGGTTTGGCGGGTCGTTTCGTTTGATGGATAGCATCGCTTGCGTGTGCCCCATCATCGCCCTACGCGCTGCGTGGCTTGAGGTGGTCCCGATTTTCCAGACAGGCGCGCGGCGCTGCCAAGATTGCCCGTTGATCAAGCCGCCGCTTCCAGCCCAGGGTCAGCATGGGCCTCGACTGGTGTTCGCCCACCAAGCGCCGTGTGAGGCGGCGGGGAAATTGAAGTGAGGCACTGAAGTTCGGGTGAATCGTAGGATAACAGGCGGGGCTATCCCTATACATGCATTAGATTTGCATCTATTGACGCGACATGAAGCTATCACGCCATACCGATTATTCCTTGCGGGTCCTGATCCATCTTGCAGCAGCCGAAGGCGAACTGATCTCAATCCGGAGGATCGCGCAAGCATACGGTATTTCTCAGAACCACCTGATGAAGATCGCGCTCAATCTTGGGCGCGCCGGATTTATCGAGACTGTCCGGGGTCGGTATGGCGGGCTGCGATTGGCTCGTCCGGCACCTGAGATCGCTGTCGGCGCAATTATTCGCCATACCGAGGGGAACGGTGACCTGGTTGCCTGTGACAATTGTTTGATTGCGCCGGCTTGCGGGCTCCCGAGGATCCTCGACGAAGCCATGGAAGCGTTCCTGCGGGTGCTGGATAGCTACAGTCTCAGTGATATCGCCAACCGGCCCGGAATGCTGCGGGATCTATTCCATGACTCTACAGCGCCTGCACGTGAATGCGATCGGGAGGGGGCGATGTGAGTGGCCTGACCGACAAGCGACTGCAAGACATGATCAAGAAAGGGAAAGGGGTCCGATGCCTCAGCGACTGAATCTTCGCTGTGCCGATTGCGGCATCCGTCATCGCGCGGTCTGCGCGCGCTGTGACGAGAGCGAACTCGAGCAGCTGGAGAAGATCAAGGTCTACCGACGCTACGAGGCGGGGCAGAAAATTGCCTGGGCGGGCGACCCGATGAACTTCGTGGGTTCGGTTGTCTCCGGTATCGCCACCTTGTCGCAAACCTTGGAGGACGGACGGGTGCAGATGGTGGGGCTCCTGCTGCCATCGGATTTCATCGGGCGGCCCGGACGTGACAGCACACCCTACGACGTCACGGCCGCCAGCGACGTGACGCTGTGCTGCTTTCGACGCGGACCTTTCGAGCGACTGCTTGGGGAAACGCCACATGTGGGCGAGCGTCTTTTGGAGATGACGCTTGATGAACTCGATGCGGCGCGCGAATGGATGCTGGTGCTTGGTCGCAAGACGGCCCGCGAGCGCATTGCGAGCCTTCTCGTATCGGTCGCGCGGCGGGAGGCGAGTTTCGATCTGACGCCCAAAAACAGGGATATACGGCTTGATCTTCCGCTGACTCGCGAAGCGATGTCCGAGTATCTTGGCCTGACGCTCGAAACGGTGAGCCGGCAGCTTAACGGGCTTGGTCGCGAAGGCCTGATCGAACTCGATGGCAAGCGGCGGATCACGATTCCGGACTTGAAGCGACTTGCGACCGAAACCGGGGATGGAGCAGGGGCATTGTGAAATGTCATCGGGCGAGGATCACGGGTATCGGCGGATCGTTCAGCATCTCACGGGTGGTCCGGCCAAAAAGCGTCTCGTGGGCACGTGGGTGACCAGAGCCGCCCATGACCATCGCTTCCGCGCCGGTGATGGACGCATGGCATTTCAGGACGTCCGAAATTCTCGGACGGCTACGCGAAAGGACGTTGATCTCGACCCGGACACCATGTCGGGCCAGGAACAGTGCCAGATCTCCGCCGGGATCCGATCGGTCCCCATGCCGAATGTCGGGATCAACCACGACTACATCGACGAGGCGAGCACGTCGTAGCATGGGCAGGGCGCTACGAGTTGCTTTCAAGGCCTCACGGCTGCCGTTCCACGCCAGAGCCAGTCTATCAGGTGTGGATGACATCTCGACGCAGCCCTCGGGCACAGCGATGATCGGTGGCCCACCTGCGACCAAGACGGCTTTGAGCATCGCTGCCGACAGTCTCGGGTCATCGATGTGTCGACAAGGCGCGGCGACCACGATCCAGTCAGAGAAGCGCCAAATCTGCTCAAGACCTCCCGCTAACATCCCTTCCTGGAACTGCTGGCGGTGAAACTGGACATCGTGGCGATGGCGCGGAACGAGAGGCTTCAATTGCCGCTCGAGTTCTGTGGCGCACTCCACGGCGGCCTTACGATCTGGCCAGATCAGCGGGATGACGGAGCCGGTCAGAACGGCATTGGGACATGGCGTTTCGACAGCGAGACAATGGATGTCGAGGTAAAAGCTTTCGGTTTCCGACAATGCGATGGCGGTCATGACCGCGCTATGATCGCGCGACGCATCGGTTGCCAGAACCGCCACGGTCCCATGTAACATGCAAGCCTCTCCCATAAGCAACGCTCCTCTTGTACGGCCCTCGAGAGCGACTGTGCCTTGATCCTGATCAAGCCATGCCCATCGGACGCGGTCGGGATCTGCGCCGCCTATCGTGAGCAGATGGCAGTTTCGCGGTGCCATTGAGCCGCATGCGGTTTCAGGGTGACTGCGAAACACGATTTCGGTGAGCACGTCAGAATCGCCACCTCTACAAGCCAGCGCTTCGTGACGTGGTGAATGGAGCTTGCTGAGGATCTTGAGCGGATTTGATCTGCATCAAGGCCATTCGTCGCCTTGACCCCGATCATGCCACCATGAAGCATATTCCTTTCCCCTCCGCTCTTCTCGAAGCGCGTGTGCCCCGATACACGAGCTTTCCGCCCGCCAACCGCTTTTCCTCGGACGTGGGGCCGGCCCAAATGGCGAGCTGGCTTGATACAGTCCCGGATGACGCGTCGGTTTCGCTCTATATCCATGTGCCGTTTTGCCGGCGATTGTGCTGGTTCTGTGCCTGCCACACGCAAGGCGCGCGCTCTGACGAGCCCGTCGATCGTTACCTCGATCATCTCGAAGAGGAGATCGCCATGGTTCGGGCAAAGCTGCCGGCCCGGCTTCAAGTCTCCGCTCTCCACCTTGGCGGCGGCACGCCCACCCTTTTGTCTCCTGACCGCCTTGACCGGCTCGCGGCGATGATTGCCGCATCGTTCGTCGATGAAGATGACAGGGAGTTCTCGGTCGAGATAGATCCAGCGGAATGCGACGCCGCGTGTCTTGACCGGCTGGTTGCGCACGGATTGACCCGAGCGTCGATCGGTGTGCAGGATTTCGACCTGACTGTGCAGTCTGCGATTGGCCGACAGCAAAGCGCTGAGTTGACGGCCGAGACGGTGCAGGCTCTCCGCGTCCGGGGTATTGGGGCCATCAACTTCGATCTGCCTTACGGGCTACCGCATCAATCCCAAGCCACCCTCGCCGATACCCTGCGAAGCGTCCTCGAGATGCGACCGGATCGGATTGCTCTTTATGGCTATGCCCATGTGCCTTGGATGTCGCGAAGGCAGCGGTTGATCCCCAATCATGTCCTGCCGAGCTCGCAGGAGCGCGTGGCGCAGTCCTCGATGGCACGCGAGGCATTGATTGCGAACGGCTACGTCCCTGTCGGCATCGATCATTATGCCCTGCCGCATGATGCGCTGGCCGCGGCCGCACGGGCCGGAACGCTGCGGCGGAACTTCCAAGGCTACACGACGGACGAAGCCTCAACTCTAATCGGATTAGGGCCATCGGCGGTTTCGCGATTTGTCCAAGGCTATGCCCAGAACGCGCCAGTCACCGGGCAGTGGCAATCCGCCCTGAGCGGTGGCGCACTGGCTACAGTGCGCGGACATCTTCTTTCGCCGAGTGACCGGCTTCATGCCGATATCATCGAAGCGCTGATGTGCAGCGGCAGCGTGGACCTGGCGGACTGTTGCACGCGTCACGACGCCGACTTGGAGCCGTTCATTCGCATTGCGCGGGATGCGGTTAAGCAGATGCCGGGCGCTGCCCGCCTGGAGGGCACGAGGATCACGGTCACCTCTCCTCTTTGCACGAGACTGATTGCCTCGCGGTTCGACCCCGCGCTCGAGCGGTCGGAGGACAGGTTCAGCAAAGCCAGCTGAGCCGGAGAAAGGCGCCTTTCAACATATCGAGACATGAGCGCCGCTTCTTCCTCCGTTGCAGGTGTTTGCGCAGGCGCACCGGAAGCGCTCCTTCGGCGACGAGGCGGACGAGCGCGAGCTCTGATCAGACCGGGAACCGGCCATGAAGTTGAAACTGCCATTTGCTTGATCTGGATCAAACCGGCTCTCGCCGGATGGTGCCACACCCCGGGGATACGAGTGCCTGATGGTGCGAGTGGTCGTCGGCCGAGGGAAAGGAGCGCAACTCTCCGCTCCGGCCGGCGGGGGAAATCCGAGGGATCGCAATGAAGTTGGACAACGACGAAAGCCATGGGCCTGCAACGCCGGCATCGGGCCGATGGATAACCGATCCGCGCTCCCGCGCCGAGCGGCAGACGATGGTCCGACCGGCGGCAGCCGGGCAGGGGTCTTGCCTGCTTTCGGTTCCGGGATTGCGCTGTGGCGGTTGCGTGGCCGCGGTCGAACGATCCCTGGCCGAACTGCCCCAAGTCGTGTCGGCGCGGGCTAACCTGACCCTGAAGCAGGTGCGGGTGATCCTGGCGCGAGCCGATGACGATCCACTCCCGATCCTTGAGAAGCTCGAAGCTCTCGGCCACGAGGTTCACCCTGTCGAGGCCGACCCACAAGCGGATCCGAAAGGTGACGGGCCGGGGCTGCTGCGCGCCATGGCGGTCGCAGGCTTCGGCGCGATGAACGTCATGCTGCTTTCGGTCGCGGTGTGGGCCGGAGCGGACGGCGTCATGCGCGAGACATTCCACCTGATCTCGGGGCTGATCGCGCTGCCCGTGGTGGCCTATGCCGGACAGCCCTTCTTTCGGTCCGCGCTGTCAGCGCTGAAGGCCCGGCGGCTCAACATGGACGTGCCGATCGCGCTCGCAATTCTTCTGGCGGTGGCGCTGAGTCTGTTCGAGACAGCGCGTGGCGGCGACGAGGTGTTCTTCGATGCGGCTGTGACCTTGCTCTTTTTCCTGCTTACGGGGCGCTATCTCGACCAGCTGATGCGGGACCGCGCCCGTAGCGCCGTCACGGGCCTCGCGAAGCTCGCGCCGAAAGGTGCCATGCGCCTGCTGGCGGATGGCGGTCAGGAATGGCTTCCCAAGGAGGAGATCGCGCCGGGCATGCTGCTGATCGTCGCAGCTGGCGAACGGCTGCCGGTCGATGCGCGGATCCGGCACGGCGCCACCGATCTCGATCGATCGATCGTCACCGGTGAGGCGATGCCCGTGTCTGCCGGACCGGGCACGGATCTCGAAGCTGGTACGTTGAACCTCACCGGGGAGATCGAGGTCGAGGTGCTGCGCCCCGCCAGCACTTCTTTCCTCGCCGAAATGATGCGGATGCTGGGTGCTGCCGAAGGCGGACGTGGCAGCTACGTGCGCATCGCCGACCGGGCGGCGCGGCTCTACGCGCCCGTCGTGCATCTCCTGGCGCTCGTGACCTTTGCCGGCTGGCTGTGGGCCACGCGCGACTGGCAGGCTTCTGCCTTCGTCGCGATCAGCGTGCTGATCATCACCTGCCCCTGCGCGCTCGGTCTCGCAGTGCCGGTGGCGCATGTCGTGGCAGCCGGTCGGCTGATGCGCGAGGGCGTGCTGATGAAGGATGGCGCGGCCTTGGAACGGCTGGCCGAGATCGACTGTGCGCTGTTCGACAAGACCGGCACGCTGACCACGGGCATGCCTCGGATCGCCGAAGGACCGAACCACGCGGAGGAACGGGCAATTGCCAAGGCTCTGGCCCAGCGATCGCGCCACCCTGCGGCGCGCGCCATTGCCGCGCAGATCGACGCGCCCGCCATGACGGCTGACGACGTGACGGAGCACCCTGGCCTCGGCGTAGAGGGGATGGTGCAGGGCCGGCGCGCAAGGCTGGGTCGTGCGACCTGGGTCGCCGAGATTGCCACAGGGCCTCGGCCCGAGACCGGCCCTGCATTTGCTATCGAAGGGCAGCCGGCCCGCATGTTCGATCTCGACGAAACGCTGCGACCCGCGGCACGAGATGCCGTGGCAGCTCTCAAGGCAACGGGCCTGCCCGTGGCGCTTCTGTCGGGGGATGGGGATGTCCGCGCGGCCCGGGTCGCAGCGATCACCGGGATCGACGAGGTGCATCATGGCGCGACGCCCGCGCAGAAGGTGGCGCTGCTCGACGGGCTGCGCGACCGCGGCCACTGCACGTTGATGGTCGGCGACGGGCTCAACGACGCGGCGGCCCTGGCGGCCGCGCATGTCTCGATGGCACCGGCGAGCGCATCCGAGGCGGGCCGCACCGCGGCCGATTTCGTGATCCTGCGCGAGACGCTCGATGCCGTGCCGGCGACTTACGGGCTTGCACGCGCCACCGCGCGGATCGTGCGGCAGAACTTCGCCCTCGCCATAGCCTACAACTGTATCGCCATTCCGCTGGCCATGGCGGGCCTGGTCACGCCGCTGATCGCGGCGCTGGCGATGTCCGGCTCGTCGATCCTGGTCATCGGCAACGCGCTGAGGCTGAACGGGCGTCTTGCGTTGCCCAAGGCCCGGCCGGAGCCACAAGCCCTGATGATGCCGGCATGAGCGTTCTGGCCTTCCTGATCCCGGTGACCCTCGCCATGGGCGCCATCGGCCTCGCGGCCTTCTTCTGGAGCCTGCGAAACGGTCAGTACGAGGATCTCTCCGGTGATGCCGAGCGCATCCTGTTCGATGCCCAGGACAGGCCACTGATACCCAAACGCGCCTCCCCGCGCCGCGACACGATTTCGAAGGAGACGACGACATGATATCGAGCTTGACCCAGGCGGAACGCGGGGCGGCGATGCTGATCACGCTGGCCGGCATGGTGGCGGGTCTCGCCATGGCCGCGGCCGGGCAGGGCGATCCGATGGGCGCGCATGGCTGGATCGTGCTGATCTTCTTCGCCCTGTTCTTCGGCCTTCTGGCTCGTGCCGCTTACGGGACCGACGAGCCAGAGGACCGCGGCCTTGCCTACTATGACGACCCTACCAAGGTCGGCATCCTGATTGCGCTTGCCTGGGCAGTGATCGCGATGGGCATGGGGGTGTGGGTCGCGGCGCAACTGGCGTGGCCGGACCTGCGCTTCGACGCGGCGTGGTCAGGCTTCGGGCGGTTGCGTCCGGTCCATACCTCAGGCGTAATCTTCGGCTTTGGCGGCAACGCGCTGATTGCCACCTCGTTTCACATCATGCAGCGCACCTCGCGCGCGCGGATGCCCGGGCAGGTCGCGCCGTGGTTCGTGCTTTTTGGCTTCAACCTGTTCTGCATCATCGCCGCGAGCGGCTACCTGATGGGTGTCACCCAATCCAAGGAATACGCCGAGCCCGAATGGTATGCCGACATCTGGCTCGTGATCGTCTGGGTGGTCTATTTCACCCTCTACATCCGCACGCTGGCGCGACGCCGCGAGCCGCATATCTACGTCGCCAACTGGTATTATCTCGCCTTCATTCTCGTCGTGGCGGTGCTGCACATCGTCAACAACCTCGCCGTGCCGGCGGCGTGGACCGGGGCCAAGAGCTACTCGGCCTTCTCGGGCGTGCAGGACGCGATGACCCAGTGGTGGTACGGGCACAACGCGGTCGCGTTCTTCCTGACCTCGGGCTTTCTGGGCATGCTCTACTACTTCCTGCCCAAGCGCGCCGAGCGGCCGATCTATTCCTACCGGCTGTCGATCCTGTCGTTCTGGGGGATCACCTTCTTCTACATCTGGGCCGGTTCGCACCACCTGCACTACACTGCGCTGCCGCACTGGGTGCAGACGCTGGGGATGACCTTTTCGGTGATGCTGCTGGTGCCGTCCTGGGCCAGCGCCGGGAATGCGCTGATGACGCTCAACGGCGCGTGGCAGAAGGTGCGCGACGACGCGACGCTGCGCTTCATGATGGTGGCGGCGGTGTTTTACGGCCTATCGACCTTCGAGGGCTCGTTCATGGCGATCCGCCCGGTCAACGGGCTGTCGCACTACACGGACTGGACCATCGGCCATGTCCATGCGGGCGCGATGGGTTGGGTGGCGCTGATCACCTTCGGCTCGATCTACGCGCTGGTTCCGGGCCTGTGGCGGCGCGAGACGATGTATTCGTGGAAGGCGGTCGAGTGGCACTTCTGGCTCGCCCTTGCGGGGACCGTCATCTACGTCTTCGCGATGTGGAACAGCGGCATCATCCAAGGGCTGATGTGGCGCACCTACGGTGAGAGCGGCACGCTGCGCTACTCCTTCACCGACAGCCTCGTGGCGATGCATCCCTATTACGTCGCGCGCGCCTTCGGTGGCCTGCTTTTCGTCACCGGCGCGATCATAGGCGCGTGGAACGTGGTGATGACAATCCGCCACGTGCCGCACCAAGTGCCCGCGCGCGACCACCCCACCACGTCCGAGACCATGGAGCCGGCCCTGCCGGCCGCGGA
>Ga0066860_10001307_pt1 | contig 11222 bp, 11 predicted proteins | sample ETN07SmetaG_FD_65601 | JGI IMG/M metagenome (GOLD analysis project Ga0066860, IMG submission 65601) | Marine microbial and viral communities from oxygen minimum zone, Eastern Pacific Ocean - ETNP2014F14-07SV275 | ecosystem: Environmental > Aquatic > Marine > Oceanic ... | reverse complement strand
CTTGTTGCAATTTTTGTTTAACTAAAAATTGTATTACTATGGCAAATTTTAATGGGAAGCTAACTATTGAAGTTAGTTTTAAAAACCTTAATGTTCCAGTTGGATTTGGAATGACTGACGCAATTATATATCATAATTGTAGTGAGCAAATATATCTAAAGTCTCCATGGAGTGAATTAGATAAGAAAAGGAAGAAAGATAGTTTTAAGATTGATATTCTAAAAAAGGATGTTAATTGGGACTAGCTTGATATAAAAACCTAAAAAAATTGAGGGTAGGAAATTAAATTGATACCCCCTACCCTTAATTTCATCTCATTTATTTTTTTTGAATCGTCCATTTTGTAATAATCCTTAATTAATGTTATTTTTTTTATACACTTACAACAATTTACAAATTATAGTAAGTTAAAATCTATAAGTTTTTTTTTTTTAGATTAAAAATTAATTTTTTATCAATAAATAGTAAATTAAATGAAATGTCTTTTAATAATTATTAACATTATTTGATTGTTTGTAGATTTTTGAAATTAATTTGTAGACACAGTGTAGATCATACTCGCATACCCTTTAAAAACATTAATAAAATCAATAGGTTAGAAAAAGTGTTACTTTCTGTATTGGTAAGTAAGTTTAATTATTTATAGCTTATATTCTCAATTGCTGTAAATTAATTAGTTTGTTAAAAATTGTGTTATGATAATTTGTATATTGCGATTTAAAAATTAATATACAATAAAATGAGAAAAAGTGATATACATAAAAAATTCAAAAATTTATTCTCTGCTTCAATTTTAGCTCTACTTCTTGTAGGTTGTGTAGATACGAATTCTACTCAGGTTGATAATAGCTCTTATGAAAGCAAACAAATTGATAATCATATAACAGATTGGAATCGTTCAAAAGCCCACGTACTTGCTGTTTTAAACGCTATGCCTGAGGAGAAATTAAATTTTAAGCCAACTGAAGACGTAAGAAGTTTTTCCTTTGAGTTAAAACATATTATCGGCTCAGTTTATGGTATGATGTCTGATGCACTAGAAATTGAACCACCTCAAGTTGACATAGAATCTCCTAGTAAAGCTGATTTAGCAAAAGCATTATCAGATTGTTACGATTGGGCTATTAAAAGTTTAGAAGAATATGATACATCAAAAAATTCGGAAATAATAGAATACTTCGGAACATATAAAGTATCAAGAGAAAGAGCAATTTTTAAAATATATGAACACCAAGCACATCATAAATCAAAAGCAATAGCAAATATGAGAGTTGCTGGTGCTATCCCTCCTGCTTATTTGCTGTTTGATTAGTAATTTGAAAAAAGAAGATATTCTGTATTGAAAATGAAATAACTACCTGATAATAAGCTAGTTATGTTATTATACTTTTGCTTAATTAAGAATTTTATCAACAGGTTGTGTGGTAACAGGTTTCTTAGGTTGTTAAATTTTCAATTCAATTTTGTAACTTGTAACTTATAGATATGAAAAAAATTGACATCTCTTATTTACAAAAAAAAATTAATAAACTCAATAAAAAAATTCATCGAGCAGAATCACAAAATGAAGAAAATAAAGTTTGGTGGAGAAAACTAAAAATAAATAAGCTGAAAAATAAAATTAGTCAAACTAACTCATAAGAATCTAATCAAGATTTTCTTCCCATTTTTTAAATAAAGCTGTTAGTGAAGCTTTAAATCTTTTATAATTTTTATTGTTAGTTAACGTCCAACCTGTTTCAGCATAAGCAGCAATTCTTGGAAATGTTTGACTGTAGACTTCTTTTTTAGTTGGTGTCCATTCTCCCCACATTTGAGTCCCTAAGCCTAAAATTTGTTCAGCTTCTTCTTTTGTAAATCCATCAGGTATAGGATTAAAACTGTATGCTTTATTCAGATCAATTTGCTCGTATGTATAATCTAAATAGGTGTAATTATGGTCAGAATTTACTAAATCGTGTCCTGCATCAATAGCTATCTTTAAGTTTTCAAGGTCACCTTTCCAGAAATGGATAATTGCATTTTTTGAAAGTTTTATAGTAGTGTTATCTTCATTATTTCCCCAATAATGTAGATTATTACCCATAATTTCATTCCATCCCATCATACGTTTTCCTAAGACAGAATTAATGTAATCAGAAACATTGTTAGTGAAATGCACTTGAACATCACTGTAATTTTGTAATTGATTTTTTTTCATAAGAGCTTTAACATCTTCATTAGTTTTCCATAGATCATATTTCGCTTCATCTCCACCAATATGTATTATATCCCCGGGGAATAAATCTGAAACTTCTTTCAATACATCTTGAATAAATGTTATTGTTTTTGGACTTGCAGGATTAAATATAACTTCTGCAACACCAAACCTTTCTGGAACCTTAATAGGTTGTGTTGAAGATCCTAAGAAGGGGTAACTTGCAATTGCAGCTGATGCATGGCCTGGCATAGCTATTTCTGGAACAATTGTAATATTCAGATTCTCAGCATAAGCTACAATTTCTTTAATATCATCTTGAGTATAAAAACCTTCATGTGGGACACCATCAAAAACTTCACTACCCCATTTTTTTCCTTGATAATTAATTTGTGTACTATCTCTTTTAGAACCAATCTGCGTTAAAAGTGGATATTTTTTTATTTCTATTCTCCATCCAGCATCATCTGTCAAATGCCAGTGAAAAACATTCATTTTCAAATGTGCCATTTCATTTAATATAGATTTCACAACTTCTTTTCCTTGAAAATATCTACCTTCATCGAGCATGTATGCTCTCCATTTAAATTGTGGCTTATCTATAATTTCAAGTTCTTGTATCACTCCTAATTTCATTAATTGAATTAAGGTCTGGATACCATAAAATGTTCCTGCTTTAGTATTCGATAAAATAGATATCTTATTATTTTTTGCTATTAATTGGTAACCTTCGTCACCCAATGTATCGAGTTTTGACTTTTCAAATATAACTTTTACCCCTTTGTCATTTGGCATATTATTCAAAAGAAGTTGATCTTTCAAATAACTACTGTAAATTCCATCAGATACATTTAATCCTTTACCTAAGTTTATTGTGTTTTTTTGTAAAAAGATTTGGTTTGGGTATGGTAATAAATGAGTTTCTGGATCAACAGAAATATCATTGGACTGATTACAACTAATGATCAAAAAAAATAATAGCAGTAGTCTTTTCATATCTATAATTTATTAAAAAAAGCTGAATATGTCTATTTAAGTTTAAAATATATTTGAGTTACACCAAATGAAAACCAAAGAAAATTTAAGCCCCACCATAAAACAAAAAACCAATCATTTTTAATAGTTCCATTCCATTCTAACCATTCAAAAACAATTCCTTCCATAAATAAGTCAAAAGAAAACAATACAAAAAAGCCAAATATCTATAAGGGAATCAATTTATAAAGTTTTAGTTTTTTAATATCTCTAATCTAAATGAACATCATCATTGAAATTTACATCATTTTACCTAATATTTCTTTCATCATTTTTGCTGCTAAAAAAGCAGTCATATTTTGAAAATCTCTATTTGGATTATATTCTACAATATCAGCTCCAATGATTTCAGTGTCTATGCTCTGAATTAAATTTATTACTTGTCTAGAAGTTAACCCTCCAGGTTCATGATGTGAAACTCCAGGAGCATATGCAGGGTCAAATGCATCCATATCTAGAGAAATATATAGAGGGTTTTTAAATTTTGGAATTTGACTTAAATCTAAATCTTTCATATGATGTATTTCAACATTAAATCTATCAGCTTGTTCTGCTTGATGTGTATTTAATGTTCTAACTCCAACTTGTACTAGCTTAACAGCAAATCCGTTTTCCATAATTCTTGCGAAAGGACATGCGTGCGAATATTTGTCTCCTTCATATTGATCATATAAATCACTATGGGCATCAATATGGAGAATATCTAATTTGGAGTATTTTTCATTATGTGCTTTAATTATTGGAAATGTTACGGAATGGTCGCCTCCTAATGTAAAAACTTTCGCACCAAAATTAAGGTGGTTTTTAGTTATTTTCTCGATGTCAAAATATTCAGATATTTCAAAATCACCTTTATCATCAATCCTTGAGTTTTCGATAGAGATTAAATTTTCTGTATACATATTTGAAGAACCACAATTCAATGCTTCTCTTATTAATGGCGGAGCAAGTTTAGGCCCCTTCTGATAAGAAGATTTCTTATCAAATTTTATTCCTTGTATAATTAGTTTAGTCACCTTTTTTAGGGTCCATTATCTTAGTTAACTTTCTTTCATTTATCTCAACAATAACTCCAGTTTTTGTGTCAACTCTAAAAACCCTTGTACCTTTCAAACCTTCAGTATTAGTTGCTGTAATTTGATATCTACCAATTTCTTGATGAGAATCATTAACGACTATGTTTGTAAAACCTGTAACTATTGTTCCAAATCCAATGATTGCGAAAATAATTAAAATTTTATTTTTCATTTTTTTATGTTTTTAATTATATATCAATTGATAACAAAAGATTTCTATTTATATATAAAAAAAGCCCCACTAAAAGTGGGGCTTTTATAAACAATAGTATTATTTAATTGTATTATATTAAGAAGTTTTGAATGGTAACGAAGGTTTTTGAATCCATCTTGTTAGAGTTGATAATATACCATAGAAAAAATGATATATTGCCAATGCAAGGTATAATTTTGCTAAAATCAAAATAACCTGAACATATTCATATCCAACTGCAACTAGACCAGCTGAACTCCAACCGAGTTTTGAAGTTTCAGATAATAAACTCCAATCATTAAATGTCTCAAGGACTCCTCCAACAAAGCCTAATCTTATCATGTCTAGAAATGTAACTGCTGCATCTGTTGGTAAAGCAGTAGCGTATGCAAATGCGCTAATTAAATTAACATCCATAGACATTCCAGCAGAGTTTAATACCCATCCTACAGTAGAACAAATTGCTCCAAATAAAGCTACCAGGGCAGTAATATGACCTAAAGCTTTAATATTTTCTATAACAAAGTCTCTAGCTAGAAAATCAACTGTATTGCTTTTAGATGCAGAAAGAGAATCACCTGCTTTTCTAACTATATGAGCTATTGGAAAAGCTGCATATACTAGAATCAATAGGCAAATTACTGCAGATACTTGTCCAAGGCCACTGGCGCTTGAGAAAGTATCTATTCCATTAGTAACAACTGCAATTAGAGTTACGACTAACAGAACAAGTGCACCAACTTTGAATGTCGTACCAGTCCACTTTTTTATAGATCCCTCAGAATCGTCCATCATTTTATTAAAACAATTTTCAGGGAGCTTATCATTTACCGTTTTCGGTAAATCCAATAAAAGATTTATTAGTTTATTCATAATATAGTATTAAATATTCTTAAAATATAACAAGAAATAATTAAAAAAAGAAACTAAACATTAAATAACTTGCAATCAGTTGTTAACAAAAAAGATCAATATTTAAGGAAAAATGTTGCTGTCTGTATAGGTAAATTGTTAATTCAATTATAAATCCGTAAAAGAATGTTGCAATGCAGTCAATAATATATGCTACAAATTTATCTTAAAAAAAATGACCCCAATTGAGTTTATTTCTTTTATTTAATACTAAAAACAATATAAGAGTCTCCAGATTTGGTTCCCAGTTTCCCTCCACCTGATGCAATTGCTATATATGCCTTACCATCAATTTCATAGTAACTTGGAGTAGCAAATCCTGCATACGGTAACTCCTTTTCCCAAATTAATTCTCCATTTTGATTATCAAAAGCTCTAATTTTTTTATCTGAAGTAGCTGCTATAAAAATTATTCCCGATTTAGTTACTATAGGTCCTCCATAATTTTCTGATCCTGTTAAAATATTATTTTTTTGACCAATTTCTGTCTGACCTAAAGGGATTTTCCATTCAATTTTTCCAGTATTTAAATTTATAGCATTAAGTGAACCCCATGGAGGATTAATAGCTGGATAACCATCATTAGTTAAAAACTTATTATACCCTGTAGAAGTATAAAATACTTCCTGATCCATCGATGATAAATCGGTCATATCTCCATTTTTTAATTCTAAAATATAGTTTACTAAAACTTCCATTTTTTGAGTGTCTAAAAATGAAAAACCAGGCATAAACCCTTTTCCATTTTTAATAAGTGATTTTAACTCATTAAAACTATATTTATCTTTCATGCCAATAATTGAAGGATTTTTTCCAGATCCTTTATAATCAATTGCATGACACATTAGACATTGCTTATTGTATATATTCATTTGTTGTGAGCTATTATTTGCAACTTTTTTCATTGTAAGTATCCAAGGCATCTCATTGGAATTAACATATAGCATATTATTAATAGGATCAAGTGCAGGCCCTCCCCACTCTGCACCTCCATCAAAGCCTGGAAAAATCAATGTTCCATTTTCTGACGGAGGAGAAAAAATATTATTTTTTAAGATAGAAGAAAAAACTTTTTTGATACTATCTTTTTCTTTATTGCTTATAAATGGATTAATATCTTGAATTGAAATTGAATGTCTAGAAAATGTATCAGGAAAAGTTGGAATTGGTTGTGTTTCTGATAGTTTTTCTCCAATTAATAAAGAGTTTGTTGGAACAGGGCTCTCTATGATATCATATAAAGGCTTTCCAGTAACTCTGTTTAATATAAATATATAGCCTGATTTTGTGACTTGAGCTAAAGAAGGTATAATTGAATCATTAATCTTATAATCAAATAAAACAGGAGGCGAAGGCAAGTCTCTATCCCATACATCATGATGAACGGTTTGAAAATGCCATATTTTTTTTCCATTTTCAGCATCTAGTGCAATAATAGAATTAGCAAAAAGATTATCACCAACTCTATCACCCCCATAAAAGTCATAACTTACAGAACCAGTTGGAGCATATACAATACCTCTTTTTTCATCTAATGTTAGTCCAGCCCATGCGTTTGCTCCACCAAGTCTTTGATACGCATCAGGATTATCATAAGTTTCATGTCCATCTTCACCTATTTCAGGTATTGTTTTAAAAATCCAAATTAAATCTCCTGTGTTTGCATCAAAAGCTCTTATATTTCCTTTTGCAGCTGGATTTCCTTCACTAACTCTTGAACCGACAATTATTAAATTATTATAAATAACTCCAGGTGATGTCATTGATACATATAAAGAACTTGAATTTTCACCAAGACCTTTATGCAAATCAACATAACCGCTATCACCAAAGTTTAAATCAGGTTTTCCATTTAAGGAATTAACTTTAAATAATTTTGAACCTACTCCGTAAAAAATAAATGCATTTTTAAATTTATCTTCAAAATAAGTGATTCCTCTGCATACATGTATACTTGTATCTTCTTTGTCAAAATATTTTTGATCACTTTGAAAAGGATCAAATATCCATCTTTCTGATCCTGTTTTTGCCTCTAATGAAAAAAGTTTAAGTTTTGGAGATACTCCGTAAAATTTTTCATCTACAATTAATGGATTGGTCTGAATTTCCGAATTTTTATCATTATCATGAGTTCTATACTCCCAAGTCTTAACTAATTTTGAAATGTTTTTCTTATTTATTTTATCTGAATCTATATATTGAGTTCTTTGATAAGAGCCTCCATATACATTCCAATCTTTATTTTTATTACAAGAAAAAATAAGAAATAAGAGAGCAATAAGTAAAATCTTATCCATATCTCTAATTTAGGGATTTTATCAACATCTCATTTAACAGGGAAAAATAGACAAAAATCTTTTCTCGATATTTGTATAAAGATAATAATAACCCATTGTTAGGTTTTATGAATAAAGGGATTCAAAAAAAGAAGATATTCCACATTGGGAAATAGTTAATCTATTGATAATCTAGGAGTTATTTTTTTGGCAAAACATACGGAACATCTGCTCTTATACTATCAATGGCGTCTATAATATCAGATACAACACGCGTACTGTTATTGGTAAGAACAATGTAGCCACTTTTAGTCTCAATTTCATTAAATAAATAAGTTGAAAATCCAACCCATCCACCAGAATGAAAAACAGTTTTAGGTTTTGATTTGTCTTCAAGGATCCATCCAAAGCCATATCTTGTCTTTTCACCATTATTGAGTGTTCCCCAAGACCAAGCCTCATCTAAATATTCTTTTGGAAGAACTTTATAATTTACAAGTGCCGTATTCCATTTGTACAAGTCATTTAATGTAGAGTATATTCCTCCGTCTCCTCTTACATCATTAACGATATGATAGTCATTTAGCTTATAGTCTTTTTGATTTAGTGTTTTTTGATAACCAAATACACGGTTAGGTATATTAGGGTCATTACCTTCTTGATAATTGTAGAGTGTTGTGTTACTCATTCCTAAGGGTTCAAAAATATTCTCCTTTAAAAAATCTCGAAAGTGTTGCTTTGAAACTTTTTCTATGATTGAGGCTAAAACCATATACCCTGTATTGCTATATTCCCATTCTTCCCCAGGTTGAAAATTAAGTTTTGGATTAGTATCGTAAAAAATGTCTAAGATTTTGTTATTACCCAGGATATATCGTTTAGTTGAATCTTGAGGCACAAAATTTTCTTTTATTATTTCTATATAATCGGCAAGTCCAGAGGTATGGTGTAGTAAATGTTTTATTGTAATGTTATCGTGTGGAAAATCCGTTAATATAGTATTGACTTTTTGGTCATAGTCTAAATTACCTGATTGTTTAAGTTTCATTATAGCTACACCTGTGAATTGCTTACTTACTGATGCTAAACGAAATTGAGAGTTTAAGGTTAAAGAATCTATTGGGTCAATAGACCTCAAACCATCTGAACTTTGAAAAATGATTTCTCCGTTTTCATAAACCAAAATATTGCCAGTCATAAATCCCTTTGATTTCATGTCTGAAATGAATTTAGCATACTGCTTTACTTTAGAGTTTGTTAATGATGTCTCTTTTTGTTTGCAACTACTAAAAGAGAGAATTAGTAAGCCTATTAATACAAATTTAAGCGTTAGTTTCATTCTATGTCTTTTAATGAATATTTAACATAAGAAAATTTTGTTCCATCAGGATTCCAAGAATTAACATTTATAGTCCCTTGTCCACCATAAAAAATATCTGTTAGATCTGTCACTTTTTTAGTATTCAAATTAATCAGCCTTAGTTTTACATTTTTTCCAAAAGGATGAAGTTGCTTCTGATCTTCTATATAGCTAATTATTACTGCTAAATCATTTTTTGGAGATATATGTGGAAACCAATTTGAATATTTGTCAAAAGTTATTTGTTCTGCATCAGATCCTTTACTATTCATTCTCCATATCTGCATTTTACCACTTCTATATGAATTGAAGTATATATACTTACCATCAGGTGAATATTCTGGACCATCATCTAGTCCATCGTCAAATGTTAATCTAACTTCAACTCCTCCTTCGGAATTTAACTTATATACATCATAATTTCCGTCTCTTTCAGCACAATACACTATATACTTACCATCCGCTGATACACCATGCCAATATGATGGAGAAAATTTAGTAAGTAATTTTGGGCTGCCTCCAGCTAATGGAATACTATAAATATATGATGAGTGACCTTGAATTTCATTTTTACCAGATGAAAAAAATAAAAATTTTCCATCAAATGAAATACCATGATCATTATTTAATTTATCTAAATTACCTGTATTGATTACTCCTAAATTGTTACCCTTAAGATCATATTTTTCTAGTTTACCTTGACTATTTATATATAGATAATTTCCGTCTTTGGACCAATTGGGAGCTTCAAAATGTCTTTCCTCCTTAAATAAAAGAGTAGATTTTCTGCTATCTAAATCATAAACATACAATGAGCTTATTATTTTTTTGTCCTGAGGAATTTGACAAATCAAAAATTGAGAGCATAAAAAATAGAATAAAAGATTTTTCATTATTTAATTACTTGCCTCTACCCACTTTTCTAACACCTGACATATTAGACTTTCCTACACCTTTTGATTGTATTTTACTATTAGTGTTCTTTTTGGAACCCTTAATTTGGCGTTTTCCCTTTGAAGTTTTATCATCGTGTCTATTGCTAAAAAATTTACTTCCCATATTTTTTTTATAAAAATATAATTAAAAAAATAAAATTATGGGGTTATTCGATATATTCAAAGGAAATAAAGAAAAAAAATTATCTTCTAATTAATTTTTTACTTAACACTTCAAGTGATATACCTTTAGTTTCTGGCATAATAAAGTGAACAAATAAAAGCTGCAGAATCATCATAAATGCAAAGATTCCAAATACTACCCCTGGGCCTATAATTCCGAATAAAAATGGAACAAGTGAAGGTATAATAGCAGCAAGAACCCAATGTGTTGATGTACCAAATGACTGTCCATAACTTCTTAGATGATTCGGATAAATTTCAGATATATAAACCCATATGATTGCTCCTTGACCTATAGCATGGGAGGCAATAAAAACAAAAAGAAAAATTGGCAGAAATATACTCTCCCAGTTTAATACAAATGACAAACTAATTAAGGTTAATGAAATAATATAACCAATTGACCCTATATACATCAAAATTCTCCTACCAAGCCTATCAATTAAATTTATACCAATTAATGTGAAAATAACATTTGTTAGTCCAATTCCAACACTATTTAATAAAGCTGCGCTCTCTCCTAATCCACCTTCTTCAAAAATTCTTGGGGCATAGTATAAAAATGCATTTATACCTGAAAATTGATTAAAGGCTGCCACTAAAAAGGCAAGTAAAAGTATAAACCTATATTTTCTACCAAAAATACTATCTGTTGTCTGACTATCCTCTTTATCTTTTTTAATCTCAGAAATTAACTCTGATGCATCTTTATCTGAATATGCCGATCTAATTATCTGTTCTGCTTCATTAGATTCATTATTAAGATATAGCCATCTTGGACTTCTGGGTATACCTAGAACCAGAAAAGTATATAATAAAGCAGGTATAGCTTCAACACCCATCATATATCTCCAGTCATTATCTCCTATACCATTTAACAAGTAGTTTGATAAAAATGCAATTAATATTCCACTAACTAAGTTAAATTGATAAAGTCCTACAAGTCTTCCGCGATTTTTTGCGGGGGCAATTTCTGATATGTATGCAGGTGCTGCTATTGTAGATGCACCAACACCAAGGCCACCTAAGAATCTGAAAAATGCAAATACGAATGG
>Ga0066860_10001303_pt1 | contig 11227 bp, 8 predicted proteins | sample ETN07SmetaG_FD_65601 | JGI IMG/M metagenome (GOLD analysis project Ga0066860, IMG submission 65601) | Marine microbial and viral communities from oxygen minimum zone, Eastern Pacific Ocean - ETNP2014F14-07SV275 | ecosystem: Environmental > Aquatic > Marine > Oceanic ... | reverse complement strand
ACTTTTGGGTTTGGAGTAAAGAATGCCACAGAGGATTTAATTTATGAAAAACAATCTGTAATTATTTATGATGCTGGTTTACTTTATAACACAGGTTTTAAAACACTTAAAATAGGCACGACGTTAAATAACTTTGGGAGAGAAGTTATATTTATAGATAAATCTTATCCACTTCCTCAATCGCTTAGGATAGGGTTTTCTGGCTCCTTTTGGGGTATTAAGGATGGAATCATTGGTACATCAAATCATCATGGGTTACTTTTTTCAGCTGATCTTTCTCAAACTCGTGATCATAGCCAACAACAACATTTAGGGTTGGAGTATACATTTAGGGAGATGATTTATTTACGCTTTGGCAGAAAATCAAATTTTGACATGGAAAAATTTACTTTTGGGTTTGGGGTGGTATTTAAAAATATTAGTGTAAACTATGCTATGAATGATTTTGGAAATGACTTAGGAAATGTTTCAAGAATAAGTATTGGAATAATAAAATGATTATTCTTAGAAATTTTCATTATTGAGATAAAAGGTTACTAATTGCAGAGATATATCTATATTTTAGTTCTACTTAATTGTGTTTTGATTGGTCAGCACAGAGGTGATCCCATGGGATTTCAGAGTATTGACAATATTTATTCTTATAATTTATTTTCACCGCTTTCTGGTATGCCAAACTCTATATCTTCTAATGATCTTGGTGAAATGTTTGTAAACCCTGCTAGTTTGGCGTCCCTTAAAAATTTGAAACTTTCACTTAGCTTATTCTCTAATGAAAAAGAGTGGTGGGAAAGACAGGAATACAGGCCAAATCGCCAGCTTGTTACTTTGCCTTTTATTTTAGAAGGGCTATTTGTCCCTAACAGAGATTATGATGGTTGGTATGATCATGAGGCATTTCTACAGGACACCATGTATTTAGTTCAAGATCCAGATTTGGGTGCAGATGTATATGAAAAAAACGCTTCAGATTGGCAGGAAAAAAAATCTAGGGGTGGTATTGATAGATTTATGATTGGGTTCCCCCTACATTATGGTGATAAGAACATTGTTTTAGCTTTTTCATTTATTAATAATCTATTACTAGACAACTATGATAGAAACCAGACTCACCTTAATCCCCATCCTGCGTGGGATGGCTATAGTGATATGCCTGACCGAGTTACTGGTGCGGAAGATAGTATCAGAGTAACTTGGTCAGATTATGAGAGAAATAGATTAGGCGCCCTGAATTCATGGACCTTTAATTGTTCTTATTCTTTAACGACTAACCTGAGCATTGGATTAACCTACAATAAAATATCAGGTGATACTGATGATATGGTTCAATTAGAGACAATTGGTCATTTTGATATTTTAGAAGGATATAATACATACAAGTTTAGGTATGATTCTGTCAGGCATAATACACAAGGTACATCAAAATTCAATATATCAAACATTAGTATTGGTGGAATAATAAATGGAGAAAAATATAGGGCAGGAATCAATGTAATGCTACCACACAAAATTAAACGGAATTGGGAGTATAATTATGTGAAGAATATGGTAGACAGTTCTTCATCTTCGATAGATAAAGGATTGGATAGGATGGATATGCCCATTACTATTTCTTATAATATCTATTTCAAACCTCATGAGAAATTTGCACTTTCTTCAAATTATATAAATCTTCCATTTAATAATGCTGACTTTACTTATGCCGGAGATGACTCTTTGTATTCTAAATGGATAGATAAGAAACTATTTTCATTCGGACTAAGTTATTGGCTACCCTCAAACATCATCTTAACAGCGGGGGTTCAAACAATGTCTCAATCTTACATACCGGATGGACAGGCCTTTAACAATATAGGCCCAATATCAAAAAGTATAGTTTTTGGTTTGCAATTACCGCGTTTTCCTTCTGGTGGTGTGATATCTGTTTTTTATCAGAAAAACACTTTAAAATATTATGATCTATACTTTAGCAATACAAACTGGACATCTGAGAATTTTAACCGGTTGGATATAACCTATTCGATTTCGTTTTAAAAAGTAAAAATAGTCTTCTTGTTTTCTTTTAAATAAATACATAAACTATTGCACAGTGTGATATAAGATATCATACACCTTGATAATAGATAATAAAAAGGAGTAAACCATGAGTAGATTGTTAAGAAACCTGATTGGTCTTGTTTTAGTACAATTCGTTGTACTAAGGGCTACCTCAATCGATGTTACTGTAGCTGAAGGATTGGAGGCTGCGATCGATTATGCAAACCAGGGTAATGCTGATACACTTGTATTGGTTGAATCTGGTCCATACTTTATTGGACCGGTGGAGATAAATTCCCCAATAACGTTTATTGCTGGTTCTGATCTAACAACCGCACCTTCAATTGTTGCTGCTGAAGGAACTGATGTTAATGATTTTATAAAAATAAACAACGATCTGACATTAGATGGAGTAGTGGTAGATGGTAAGTATGGTGATTGTGAAACCTGCTATGCTAAGATAAAGTATATGTTAAAGATACCTAATACGGAAGATGCAGGTTCTCCAAATGTTGCCCCTGATCTAATTATAAGAAATTCTGTTTTGCAGAATGTGTACAAGCTTGGTACCACAGAGAATGCAGCAGACGGTACAGCCATAGATTGGAGTACAGGTGGAAGAGCTGGGGTCGTACTTATTGAGAATACCTTAATTCAAAATACTGGAGATGAGGCAATACGTGCGCAAAGTGCTTACAAAACTGATCATAGCGATGTATCTACAGCAGTACATGGCTGTCATTTTGATTCTTTCACGATTCGCAACGTTACTTTTGCTAATGTAAATGGATCTTCTATCAAACTGAATGGTGATATGGATACCCTCAATGTGAGCCCGGCAGTGTTGCTAGAAAATGTAACTACTTATAACTGTGGTCGGCGGATTATATGGTCTAGAGACCTTAGTGATGTAACCATTAGAAACTTCATTATCCATACGGCTAAATTTGGTGGTACGGAGTATGGCTATGATGGTGGTCAGGTCATGTATGTTGACATGGATGGTTCAACCATCGCGAACATAGATACATTCAATCTAGCCAGGATAGTTGGGACCGATACGGTTACAATTGCTGATACTGCTTTTGTTTTGGGCGGAGGCAATAAGTCAGGAAGCAGTCAGACTGCTACGCTTGATGAAGCTACGGTTTATGGATATGATCCTGACTTTGCAGATGCAGCCAATGGAGACTATACATTATCATCTTCTTCAATGGTATGTGGTCTTGCCCATGATGGAGGAGCTTTGGGAGATAGTAACCATGCTGGAAATTGCGCAACGGTATCTATCATTGATGATAATATCCCGATTGCAGATGGATTTCTTTTGATGCAAAATTACCCAAACCCTTTTAACCCTTCGACTACTATCAGGTATGTACTCAATGAAGACTCTAAAAGAGTTACATTAAAAATATTTGATGTAAAAGGACGATTAATTGATGTGCTGGTAAATGAGACAAAAGATAAAGGATTTTATATTGCTAGATGGAATCCCAATGTATCTGCAGGTATCTATTTATATCAGTTGACTGTAGGAGAGAAAACTGTGAGTAAGAAAATGTTACTGCTGAAATAATCAATAACAAGAACTACTAATTATTATGGGGTTCTCCTTTGTTTCACTAACTCTCTCCATGATTCCATTCGGTAGTTCATTAGAAAAAAAAAAGGGCAGAATATTTCTGCCCTTTTTTTACATCTTAAATATTATCCCATCTAATAATCAAAAGTTCGAATATTATAATGTTTGTTTTAATTATTTATAACTAATAAAAATTAATCTAATAAAATAAATGTAAGATTAACTAACTATGCAAATAAAAAAACCATATATAACATATTCTACAATAAAAATATTTTTGCTATGGAATTTTATGTTTTGTTTTTTGTACTCGCAGCATAATGATATTCTTCTGGATAATATACCCAGAGATAGAGTCATGACTGATGCTGAATTCTTTAATTTATTTGATCCAAATAATCTAAATAATGAAAAGATATTTATTGCTTTAGAAATGGGTGATACCTTGTTCGCCAAAAAAGAAACAATACACTATTTTAAACAAAGATCAGCGCCAAAATATTTTTTTGATGCAAAATCTGTAACTGATTTACTAAATACATTTATTAAAAATTACCCAACGGAAAAAAGCAGAATTACGAATTCAGCTGATGAATACATTAATACATATGGAAAAGATGTTAACTGGAAACTTCCATCACGGGACCTGCTGGGTAGAAAGCAAACTCCAAATAGTATACGATTTTTGGCTAGACAGGCAATCGCATTTGAGATATCATTGAGCTATTATATCAATAACAATATTGAATATTATACATTTATTCAATCACAGATTCGTGATTTTATTCAAGATTATGAAACAGGAAATACTGAATCAGGCAGGAATGATGTTTTTGAACGTTTTTATGGAGGTCATAGACTTAGAAACTGGCTAATGGTACACAATCTATTATTGGCTTCTTTAGACTATACTATTGAAGATCATATTTTTATGATTAAAGTGTTTTTTTTACATGGCGCAAGACTTTTTGATTCATGTAAAAAATTTCATTGGGGAAATCATCAGTTACATGGTTTAGTCGGCTTGTACGAAATGTCTATCATGTATCCTGAATTTCCAGTTATGAATTATTGGAACAACAGGTCAAAGGAAGTCATCATTCAGCATATCAGTACCGAAATAAAACCCGATGGTTTTCAATTTGAACGGGCATCGCATTATTTTAAGTTGGACATATTTAATTATTTTCGAGTGTGGCAAATTTCAAAACTAAACAATGTTATTTTACCAGAAATATTTTTATCGAGATTTAATGAAATGTTTGAAGCCATTGTCAAATTATCCATGCCTAATAGAAAATTACCTGTCTTGCAAGATGCGCAGGATAAATATAATTCTGTTAAGTTAAACGAAGGTGACAATTCAAATCAAATTACATCAAATAACATAGCAGAATTAAAAGACCCTGATGAGGCTGGGTATATGAGTTTGGGAGCTCTTATTTTTAATAATTCGAATTATAGATTTTTTGCAGAAGATAATTTTCCAGCGGATTTCTATTGGTTTTTGCCCGAAGGATCAATAAATAATTATAATGCAATAGAACCGAAAATACCTGAAATCAGTTCCATTGGTTTGGATTCGTCAAAATATTTTGTGATGCGGAGCGGTTGGGATACTAATGACTTGTATATGATAATTGATGGAGGTTTGGCAAAATACAAACCAGATCATACTCATGGTGGAATTCTCGGGATTATTTCATATGCAAATGGTGAAACAATACTCCCGAATTACAGAGTAAAGTATAGTGAATCTTCGTATAGGACAATGAAGAATTCACTTGTTAAAAATGTAGCGATTTGTGATAACATTCTTCAAGGTCAACAATGGGTAAGTAACCATGCGAGAACCGGGTTTGGAATATGGGATCAATTACCGAAACCTAATGTAAATATATGGCATGCCGGAAAAAACTTTGATATTTTCTCTGGATCACACAATGGCTTCGATGATATTGGAGTAAATTATAATAGATTTGTACTATTTTTTAAACCAGACTGTTGGTTGGTAATTGATAAGTTTAATTCAAATGAACATCACAAATATCAACAAATTTGGCAGGGTGAATACCAAATAGATTCGCAAAACAACGCTATATTTTCGGATAACATAAAATCAAATTTTTACATAATGCAAGCTGATCCCTCATTTATGAGTATTAAGAACAAAAAAAACTACGAGACACATTCGGTAATTTTTGAAAAGGAAGGTGAAAAGAACTATAGTTTTTATACACTTCTTGCACCTATTGGTAGCAATAATCATTCTGTCCCTGAAATTCAACTATTTGAAAGGTCGCACTACTTACAAGTAATGGTGACATTTCAAGATAGGAGATTTTTATACTACGAAAAAAAAATACCTGATATTCAACTTGATGAACTCAAAACTAATGCTGAACAGGTTTTGATTACTTACGAGAATAATATTCTAAATGCTATGATTTTTGTTGAAGGGACCTATGCTATTTTTGAAGATAGAGAAATAGAATTGGGCCAATCATCGATAGCAGAATATCAAAATAAAAATTTTCAAGACCCATTTAATAAAATTGAATTAATCCAAATCGGTAATTGAATATAACTATTGATAACATGTAATGGAGGCTGTGAATGAATATCCAAATTAGGCAAATACCTGATAAAGAACGTTACAAGGGGCTGACTACACAAGAACTAAGAGATGGATATCTATTATCGGAAGTCTTTAAAAAGGGTGAAATTAATTTTAATTATATCGATTTAGAGCGTACCATGGTTGGATCAGCACTTCCTTTAGAAAAATCATTAGATCTTAAATCCCCAGATATATTACGCTCAGAATATTTTACTGAGCGTCGTGAGCTTGGTATAATGAATGTTGGAGGTGAAGGAACAGTAGAAGTAGATCGCAAAGCCTATCAATTAGACTATCGTGATGCACTATATGTTGGAAAAGGAAATAAAAAAATCTTATTTCATTCTTCTGATGAAAATAATCCAGCCAAATTTTATATTATAAGCTATCCAGCTCATGCTGAATATCCAACTACACATGCCCGACTAAAGGATGCTGATCCCTTACATCTTGGAAGTGTGGAGGAATCAAATAAACGGACTATTTACAAATATATTTACAAGGGTGGAATCGAAAGTTGCCAGTTATTACTTGGATTTACTGAGTTAGAGTCAGGTAATGTATGGAATACTATGCCGCCACATAAACACATACGAAGAACAGAAGTTTATTTTTACTTTAACTTGGCTGAAGAAAATGTGATTTTTCACTTAATGGGAGAGGAAAAGGAAACTAGGCATATTGTTATGAAAAATGAGCAAGCAGTCTTTTCCCCAGGATGGTCGATTCATGCTGGCACCGGAACAAAAAATTACAGTTTTATATGGACGATGGGTGGAGAAAATTTAGATTACACAGACATGTGTCAAATCCAATCATCAACAATCAAATGATTTATTACCATTAGGACAACTATGAAAACATACAACATTACTAAAACTAAATCCCCAAAATATTTATACCTGATAATTAGTATAATAAGCGTAGTCACTTTTAACAATTGTGATAATAAAAAATCATCACATGTTTTAAGAATAGGTCATGTGCTGGATACAAATTCTCCGGTTCATAAAGCAATGGTTTATTTGGGAGAAAATTTAGATAAATATTCTAATGGGACACTCAAAATTAAAGTTTATCCCAGTTCTCAATTAGGAAATGAAAGGGAAAGTCTAGAGTTATTACAGGTCGGCTCATTGGATATAGCTAAGGTATCATCTGCTGTCTTAGAAAATTTTGTTCCTGAAATGGGTGTATATAGTTTACCCTATTTATTCAGAGATTCTGACCATCTATGGAAATCTTTAAACAGTGATATTGGTAAAGAATTGCTATTACGCGGTGAAAAATTTTGGTTACGTGGATTATGTTATTATGATGCAGGGTTTCGAAGTTTTTTTCTAAAAGAAAAACTAGTTGAAAAACCAGAAGATCTAAATGGACTCAAAATAAGGGTGATGCGAAGTAATCTTCAGATTCGTACAATAAACTTACTTGGGGGAAACGCAACGCCTTTAGCATTTAGTGAACTGTATTCTGCTTTACAACAAGGTGTTGTCGATGGTGCAGAGAATAACCCTCCGAATTTTTATCAGCAGCACTTCTATGATCATTGCAAATATTTTGTATTAGATGAACATTCCTCGCCCCCGGATGTATTAGTTATTAGTACTCACACCTGGAATAAATTTAGTAGTGAGCAGAAGCAATGGTTGGTTAAGGCAGTGGACGAATCCGTGATTTATCAACGAAAATTGTGGGATGAAATGACTAATTGGGTTTATGATGAAGTTAAGAAATCAGGAGTAGAAATTGTCCACCCAGAAAAAAGAAACTTTCTTAAAGCTGTTCAACCCATTTATGACGATTTAGATGGAACGACAATTGGAGAAATAGCTAAAGAAATTCAGAATATAGAATAATACAAGCTATTTAAATTTTATATTAGAAAGAAGTTCACATGAAAAGCTTTACACATTTTATTGATAAAATATTAGAAAAAATATTAATTCTTTTGTTTGGATTAATGGTTTCAGTTGTTACATGGCAGGTGTTTACCCGTTTTTTATTGAATAGTCCAAGCTCATTTACAGAAGAATTGTCCACTTATCTCTTAATATGGATTAGTCTACTGGGAGCTGTATATGCACTAAGAAAACAGGCACACCTTGGAATTGACATTATAACCTCGAGGTTGTCAGGAAGGGCTAAAGAGATTTCGACCTACATCATACATTTTTTTATTATTTTGTTTTCGTTATTTGTTTTTATGTGGGGAGGAATCCGCTTAGTATGGGTGACGCTTCAGCTAAACCAAATTTCTGCATCTCTTCAAATAAAAATTGGATACATTTATGTTATTTTACCGATAACCGGATTACTTATGATTTATTATTCCATTTATTTTTTAGTTAATGAAAAAAATAAAAGTTTTCAAACCACTATTTCAAAAAACTATCTCAATTAATTAAAGGTTTTGAAATGAGTATTGAAGTATTAATATTAATCTTTAGTTTTATTGCACTGCTATTATTGAATGTTCCAATTGCATTTTGTATTGGGATTCCTACAACATTAGTATTGGTTATTGGCACAGGATTTACACCTGCTATAAGTACCGTTTCACAGCAAATTGCCACAGCATTTGATAGTTTTACTTTGTTGGCAATCCCGTTTTTTATTCTTTCGGGTAACATCATGGCTACCGGTGGAATTGCTAAACGCTTAATCGACTTTGCAAAAACAATTGTTGGAGGATTACCAGGCGGATTAGCGTTGGTCAATATTGTTTCTGCTATGTTATTTGGGGCTGTTTCCGGGTCTGCGATCGCCTCTGCAGCTGCAATTGGCTCTTTCATGCATCCAAGAATGATAAAAGATGGGTACGATCCAAGTTACAGTGCAGCCGTAAATGTTACATCGGCGACAACAGGTTTGATCATTCCGCCCAGCAATGTTTTAATTGTGTATTCTCTTGCAAGTGGTGGAGTATCCATAGGTGCACTATTTGTTGCAGGATATTTGCCAGGAATATTGGTGGGAGTCTCCCTAATGATTGTTGCCAGTTTTTTAGCATATAAACAGGGGTTCAGAAGCAAACCTTTTAAACCATTTATTGAAATCTTAAAACGATTTTTTGATGCATTATTAGGCCTAACACTCATAATAATAATAATAGGTGGAATAATTTTCGGTATCTTTACTGCCACTGAAGCTGCGTCTATTGCGGTTGTATATGCCTTCGTAATTACAATATTTATCTATAAGGAGATAGGCATAAAAGATATACCAAAAATATTCCTGGATACTGCTATCACAACAGGAGTTGTGATGTTACTAATTGGAACATCAATGTCACTGTCGTGGGTATTATCATATTCCAATATTCCTCAAAATATTTCAATCGCAATGCTGGGCATTAGCGAAAATCCGCTCATTATTCTTCTGATTATGAACATCATTTTATTGATGGTGGGTACGTTCATGGATATGACTCCGGCTATCCTGATTTTCACTCCAATATTCTTACCAATAGCAACAGCTATGGGGATTGATCCATTGCATTTTGGAATAATGATGGTGGTTAATCTTTGTATTGGACTTTGTACACCGCCAGTCGGAACAGTCCTTTTTGTGGGATGTGGTGTAGCAAATATATCGATTTCACAAATCGTTAAACCATTGCTGCCATTTTATTTTATAATGGTATTTGTATTAATTCTAATTATTTATTTTCCCGGGATTACTTTGGTGTTACCCCAACTGCTGGGTATGTAAATGTTCCATCAATTAATAGAGGAAATCCAAAATGAACTTGTTTGATCTTACTGGTAAAACTGCAATCGTTACTGGTGGAAGCACCGGGTTGGGTGCAGGAATGTCACTAGCCCTAGCTGAAGCTGGAGCTGACATTATTTTGGTGGATCATAATGAGCGAACTCAGATTGCATCTGACATAAATAAACTTGGGAGAAAAACGCTTAGTCTAACCGGTGATTTAACTGATTTGGATTTCATTCGGAAAGTTGTCGATGATGTAATTGACTCTTTTGATAAAATTGATATCCTAGTAAATAATGCGGGTATAATAAGGCGGACACCTGCCATTGATTATTCTGAAAAGGATTGGGATGACGTCATGAATTTAAATTCAAAAAGTTTATTTTTTCTAAGTCAGACTGTTGCTCAAGGCATGATGAAAAGAGGATATGGTAAAATAATAAATATTGCTTCATTATTAACCTTTACAGGAGGATTAACTGTACCATCTTATGCAGCAAGTAAGGGTGCAGTGGGTCAAATAACAAAAGCTTTGGCTAATGAATGGGCATCTAAAGGAATATGCATCAATGCAATCGTCCCTGGCTATATGGAAACAAACAATACAAAACCTCTTCGAGAAGACCCAAAGAGATTCAAGGAAATAAGTGATCGTATACCAACTGGTCGCTGGGGAAAGCCTGATGATCTAAAAGGGGCTGTGATTTTTTTAGCATCGAATGCGTCTGATTATGTCAATGGGCATCTCTTGGCCGTCGATGGCGGCTGGCTGGTAAGATAGAATCAGGAGATGCTAGATTGATGATAAGACACAATTTGACCCCTTTTCTTTTTTCCATCATTGTATTGATGCAATGTAAAATTTCAGCCAGTGAGAATGAAGGAATTTCCCTTAAAATTATTGGTGACTCTACAATTTATTTACCAGATTATTCCTTTGCCGGATATCATCATGGGGAAGTCAGTATACCAAACTATACTAGATCATACAACGTTAGTGATTATGGTGCTATACCAAACGATGAAAAAGATGACACTCAAGGAATAATTACAGCAATTGCTGAAGCAAGTAAAGAAAAAGGGGCTACTGTTGTTAAATTCTCACCAGGCAAATTCATATTAAAAAAAATAATTTTTATAGAACGAAGTAATTTTGTTTTACAAGGCTCTGGAAGCGATTCCAATGGTACTATTATTTATTGTCCAACACCCCTTAGAGATTTGCCACTTCCAAAAGAAATGGAAGAGTTGAATCAATACTTATT
>Ga0066860_10001297_pt1 | contig 11243 bp, 11 predicted proteins | sample ETN07SmetaG_FD_65601 | JGI IMG/M metagenome (GOLD analysis project Ga0066860, IMG submission 65601) | Marine microbial and viral communities from oxygen minimum zone, Eastern Pacific Ocean - ETNP2014F14-07SV275 | ecosystem: Environmental > Aquatic > Marine > Oceanic ... | reverse complement strand
TAAATCTCTGTCAACACCAGATTTCACCAATGATTCAATCTTTTTTGAGGCATTTACTGTAGCCCGCTGATTCTTTATTAATTGCTCAACTATTCTATTATCACCCATGCCAACTTTAGACATTAGACCTTTCCAGAATTGTCCTTGTTTCGCTGCCTCAATCCTCTCGGCCTTTTGTCCTGACTTTGCTGCCTTATTTGAGGAACGAACTTCGTTACCCATTTCGTTCATCTCTTTTGTAGACATTTTTGTGCCTGCGGCGACATGATTAAGTAAATTTATAAGTTGACTATTCTGCCCTGCTATTTTACTTAATGTTGCTGATATTCTACCTGCCGTTGCCTCAGTACTCCACTGAGCAATACTGCCGCTAATTCCCGAAATAAATACGTCTTGTTCTTGTGCCATTAATACTCTCTATGTTTTGTTATTTTGTTATATTCTAAAACTTCGTAGTTATTATTAAAGATAAATATTAGTAAGACAATTATATTCATACTTAATTGCGTTACTAATTAACTCATACTGTATTTATCAAAGGACACAAAATGAACACTGAAGCAAATCCATTATCCAAATACTTTCGTAAACCTTCAATTTACGTACAAATCCCAACGGGAGGCAGATTTAATCCAGAAATCGAAAAAACTGTATTAGATGAGATTGCTATACTCCCAATGACTGCTATTGATGAGATATCAATGCAAAATCCCGATGAACTTCTTAATGGTGAATCACTAATAAATCTCATTAAAAGTTGTGTACCATCGATTCCTAATCCTAGAAATCTATGTAACATAGATGCAGAACTATTATATCTAGCAATAAAATATGCAACATATGGTAAAAACATCGAACACACTCATACATGTTCTAAATGTAAAGAACAAGCAGACTACAACATAGATATAGACAGTATTCTTGAGAGATTTCCAGATGTAGAAGATATTGCTCCTATAGAATATGAGGATTTAAAAATCTACATACATCCCCCAAAACTTGAAAGTCTAACAAAATTGGCACTAATTGATGTTGAACAAGCCCGTATATTAAATAGTATTCAACAAACCGCAGAGGGAGAAGATGGAGATGAAATGGAGATGGCAAAACAATTTGCAATTAGTTTCAGAAAAGTATCGAAACAAAACGTAGATTTGTTAATTACTGCGATAGACAGAATTGAAACTCCAGACGAAACCGTAACAGATTACGATTCTATTACAGAGTTTATGAACAATATTCCAGCAGATGTAGTTAAAAAAGTTAATGATGCAGTGTTTTCTGCAAATCCAAAAACAGACGAGATATCAACTTTTGAGTTCACTTGTGAATCGTGTGATAGTAAAGAAAAGGTAACTTTCGAGTTGAATCCTGTAAATTTTTCTTAGGCTGGCTGAAGTCTGCCAGCGCCGCGGAAATAGTAGAAAGGCAAAAGACTTATCAAAAAAAACTTGACACTCTACACAAATCCTTGTACAAACTAACTTGGTACATGAGAGGGGGTGTCAGTATATCTGAACTTCACGAAATGCCGGCTAGTCACATCAAACACTTAAACGAGATAATATCTGAGAACTTTGAGATGAGTAAAAAGGCTGGAGTACCTATTTTATAAAAAAGTTATAAAAACGCTTGACATCTATAATAGATTATGTTAATATGTTCGCATAACTAATATAAATTCTAATACAAGTCTCAATATATCTCCAACACTAAAAGAAATTATGGCTAATAATGATACTAATAACGGCAAACATAGTGGATCTGTTGAGCGGGATGCCGTTCCGGGATTGAGGACGCTAGTATAGTGCTAGGCGTTCAGATAAGTTGGGATGAACTCCGACACTGCTTCTCGTAACCACAAGAACTGTTTATAACATAACATTCGTTACTCTAAAGGTAATTGAATGACTAGTATTTACCGTACAGAAATGTACACACCGCTGGTAGATTTATAATACTACCAACTTTGATAAAGTTTTATTCTATGTGAATTAATCAAAGTGCCGTTGGGTCGAAAGACGCAATACTAAGTTACGAGGGAATCGCCAACCGACCTCGCCATTACTAGTGGCTAACTTAGACATAGAGTCTGATGGACTAAACAAGTATCAGCAATTGCCCCGATAGGAGGGCAATTGTGTCTTCCAAACTCAACAAGATTTAAAATAACATATATAACTGTTATGATTGGAAGAGAAACAAATATCAAGGAAATGTTCTTTGAGCAAAGCGAAAAGAAATTTCCGAAGATATTAGGTCTTTAGACCTGTTAAGATATTAAACAATGAGATAACGTACTATGAGTGATTGGACATATAATAATGAAGTTGTTAATGATTTACCCGATGACGTAGAAGGCTTTGTATATGTGATTACAAATCTTACAGACAATCGCAAGTATATTGGTAAGAAGTTAGCACGATTTAAAACCACAAAACCGCCACTTAAAGGTAGAAAGAATAAAAGACGTGGTTTTAAAGAAAGTGATTGGAGAACTTATTGGGGTTCTTCTGACCATTTGAACGCTGATGTCAAAAAATTAGGTCAAGATAAATTCACACGAGAGATTCTTCATTACTGTCCTAGTAGAGGAGCATTAAGTTACTTAGAGGCAAAAGAACAGTTTGACCGTAAAGTGTTAGAAACAGACGAATACTATAATGGTATTATCAATGTACGAATAGGAAGTTCAAAAATTCTTAAAGAGTATCTGTTAAGTCTTAAACAAAAAATATAGGCGCCAATAACCACTGCCATATTCCAAATATATCAATGCACAAGAAGAATGAATTTTGAAAAATCATTGGTTTATCCTTCAATCTTAAAAATACCCCCAAAACTATCAAATGACCTGTCGCAAATAGTGGAAACGCATATTTAGATTCTGGTATATTAAAAGATATTAATGTTCCTGCAAACACAAACATTAATGTTGCAAACCATTTCATTTTTTCAGTATTAGACATTGTAAACATTCTCTATAGTATGATACTATATTTAGTCATGAAAAAACCCAGTACCATTTCTGATACCGGGCTCTTTGTCGAACTCTCTACATCTTGAAAGATACAAATTTTTATTTTTGTAGTACTTCGTATGATAGAGTTACCAACAAAAGCCAGTGTCGATGAGAGAGGTTTAGAGGAGACATAGGCATCCGTTGATAATACTATAATATCATATCAAAAAGTCAAAGTCAAGCGTTTTTAGACTTTTTTTACAATTTAATTTCTATTTGATGCCAGATACTGTAAATCTGTCAAAAACATTAAGTTTTAGTGTATTACTGTACTTTATTTCACTAAGAGGGTATTTGCTTTTGAAATCATCTAATGATTTACAGTTGTTTATATGGTCATCAATTACTAGATTATTACTTTGTATAATAAGTTGAGTTCCAGGCTTGATTCTATTGAACCAATCAATAGTCATATGTTCACAACTAAGATTAATAATAGTATCAAAGTCGTGTTCACGACCAAAACTATCAATATCAATACTTTGATGTCCTAGATAGTTTTTAAATGTGTAATTAAATCTACCACTTATTTCTTTGCATCTCGTGTCCATATCAACTTCTTCGAAATTTATATTGGGATATTTTTCAACTAATACACGAGTAAGAAAGCCAAGCCATGAGCCGATATACAATACTTTCTTTGCATTATCGCTTACAGCCTCAAAGGCAAGGCTTGCTTCTTTTTTGCTTTGAATTTGATTTGTATGAAACGCATCCCTTATTTCAACGAGTGAAAGATTTTTTGAAATCTCCTCATCGTAAAGCATATCTAGAAACTTTGGGATATAATCTTCCATACAACTCATTTTTTACATATTGTTCTTTTTTTCTTGGATTTCTTTTCTACGTACCTTTGTAAGTTTTCCAATATCGCCTAATGCCTTTCTGGCACGAGCCGCAGAGGCTTTTATACCCCTTTCTTCAAACTTAGTATTTTCTGTCTGGTATGTATCTATTGCTTCCATAATTTCTGCATTTGTACTCATTGATTACTCCTATGTGTTGTACATGGCGCTTTCCTCTTCATGAGAAAAACTTGTGAAACCATTTTCTTTTATTACATTCAGGACACTTTCAACACGCCCTTGTAATTCCTCTTTGTGTGATATCAAAAACACACTTCTGTTTCCATCTCTTACCATCTTCTTAAGAACAGCAAGTGATGATTCGACACCGTTTGTGTCCATTCCGCTATCTATCAATTCATCAACAAATAACACGTTAATTGTGCTATATAATGACTCGAATATATCACGAAAACTCCAACTTAAACCTAATATAAGTCGATTTCTTTCACCCCTAGATAAGTTATCAAAGTCTAAATCACGACCTAATTCAGTTATTTCTACTGATAAATCACTCAGGAACACAACATCATGTGGTAATCCTAACTTATCTAAGTAATATGCTAGACGAGAGTTTAAATAACTTAAATTCTGGTCTATAATCTTTTTACGAATAAAACTATCTTTGTTAGTTAGTAGTTTCAACAAGAAGTCTTGGTGTTCAAGTAACGAAACTAACGTATTCATACGAGAATAATCCACTTCTTCTAAAGCATCATTTCTCATATCATTTATCTGGTCAACATATGGGTCTTCTGTGTTTTTATTGTTCTCTATCAATTCTTCTAATTTTTCTACAGAATTTTGATGTTCATATGCATCTGACAATGTGCTATAAAATGTAACAGGCTTATCACCAATGTCTCCAATTTTCTCTACTGTTGTCTTGTGTTCTAAAAGAGAACTTTCATTAGTAGCCAAATGCTCTACTGCTTCTTCTTTATGTGTATTCTTTGCACCAAGAATCTCTTCTTGTTTGCTATCGTGAATATCTTGTCCACAACTATGACATTTGTGGTCTTTAATCAACTTGATTTCGCCATCAAGTCTTTCGATTAGTCTGTTTTGCTTCGTATTATCAGACTCAATGCTGTTAATCCAATTTGTTGCTTGATTAATATCAGATAAGTTTCCATTATAAGATACTAATAATGCATGATTCTTTAGTTCAGATTCAATGTCTACGTGTGATAATGACGATAATTCATTTTCTAATTCCCCTAACTCGGATGTTTGTTTATTAGTCCAAATCTTCTGTCTGCGTTCAATGTCTTTAATACTTTTTAAGATACGAGCATTTGTGTCTTCAGCCGCCTTCAATGAATACTCTTCTTCTTTTATCTGTTCTTTGGTGTTCTTTGATATCTCTTTTAACACTTCTGCTTTACGAGATAATTCAGTTATTCCCAATAGTTCTTCAATTAACTCTCGTTGGTCTCCCGCTCGTAATGCCAGAAATGGTTCAGTATACGTATTAAGAGCAACGATATGCTTGAACATAGAATGAGAAATACCAATAATACTTTCTACTTCAACTTGAGTTTGTCGCATTTCTCCTTGAGATGCATTGATTGTATCGTCAACTTCTGCACCATCTCTTAGAAAATGAAACATATTTGGTCTACGACCACGTTCAATTCTATATTCGTGACCGTTGTATGTAAAGTCAACAGTCACCATCATTCCTTTGGCATTTGTTTTATTAATTAAGTTATCCATGCGAATGTTTGTAAGTGCTGTTCCATACAACCCATAACTTAATGCGTTAATAATTGTTGTCTTACCCGTGCCATTTCGTGCGCCATCGCCGCCCAAGTCTATATTGTTACCTAAAACCAAAGTTAATTCTTCTTTGTTTAACGTAACAGCCTGGGTAACATTGCCCACACTCATAAAATTTCTTATTGTTATATTCTTAATTACTAACAAACTTATACCTCTCTTGCGTAAATGCCATGTTGTATAGGATCAATCGACAGTTCGTTGACATTTATATACTCTGGTTGATTGATTGTCCATACGACCAGTTCTGCTATATATTCGACATCAATCAGTTTTCTATCAGGATGTTTCTTCATAACACTAGATGTTGTTAGACTTCCTGGTGATATTAATGTTGTTTTTATATTACTACCACCCATTGCCATGTAAGTTAAATCTCTGTTGTAGGCTTTGAGTGCTTTCTTTTCTGTTGGATATCTCCAAGTTCTTCCCTTTACTCCAGTATCAGCAGTTGAACCTATGTTTATAATATGTCCTTTTCTGTCTACTTCTTTCATAGCATTAAACACACATTCAGCAATCATAACCTGATGAAATTTCCATATCGCAGAGTTGTTTATAAAGATATCAAAGTCTCCTTCAATATAATACTTTGCTAATTTGTTTTGTCCTTTTGTCGTCTCTAAATTATATCCATTACTTCTACTTGCTGTTTCGTATTTGATTTCAGTATCAACATATCCTTGATTGATAGTATCAAATAAATTACATATCGCTTCGCACAGGCCATATTTACGACTTCCAGTGATTAGTATTTTTTTCATAGATTATTATAAATTTCTATTAGTACCCTTTTATCAAAACTTCCAGTATCGGCTAATGATGATAATTGTGCTATTACAATTTCATCTATTGTTTCGAAATGAATTTCAGCACCAGTGTCTTCTTCATGTTCAGTGTTTTTAACTGGTATAAGTGTCACATCACGCAATTTATAGGTTTCTACAAATGTGTCTTTAATAAAGTTTGCTTCTTCGTAAGTGATATCGATATCTAATGTTATCTTTACTGATGTTTTCGGTAACAGATACTTATCGGGTGCATCTAATAATTTTGATAATGCAATTGTTTTATATTTTGGTGCATCTTCCCAAGTAAAGAACTCTGGTTCTTTGTCCCATTCTAAGAACATCCATCCTCTATCATCGTCCCAATCGTCAGAGAAGTTATGAGGGAATGCATTGCCTATGTAAATTACATTACCTTTTATTTGACGTTTGTGAAAGTGACCCGTGAATACAAAGTCTTGATTTAAGAACATATCGCCTCTCAATCCACCGTGGTCTGGCATTTCTACCATGGCATTAAGTTTGAACGTTGGTAATTCTAAGTGACTAAAAATATATTTTGTTTTTAGACTAGGTATCTTCTTCCACTCATCACCTACTAACCAACTGACGATAGCAACATCACCTTCGACTAATTTATCTCTCACTAAAACAACATTAGTAAGGTCGTCAATGAATTCCATAGAATTTACATCACGAGTTTCACGATAAAATAAGTCATGATTTCCTAAGATGACATAAACTTTTTCGAATGCCTTGCTTAGTTTTCGTAGACCAGCAATACTATATTTCATGGTTGATATGTTCAGACTTGACCTGATATGATGCCAATCACCCAAGAATATACAAGTTTCGCAATCTCTTTCTTTTGCGTTCTTGATAAACCAATCAATGAAATCTAAACAATCTTCATTGTGCTGTTTCGCATTATTTTTAAGTCCCCAATGTATATCTGTAAAACACGCGGCCTTCTTAAACAAATTATCAGTCATTGTCGGCATAAATCTCTTTGATGGTTTCCGTTGGGATAGCATCATCTGTAATCTTTGTTTTGATGATTTTTTGCCAACGTTCCTGAGATTTCATTTCGTGTGCTAACTGTCTTGTCCAACTTGGCGCCTGCCCAGCGTTTTCTAACAAGTCATCACGAATGCCTTGATTTTTCTTTTCAATATTAAGTACCCGAGTGAATGAATTGTTTACTACTGTTGTGTAGTAAGCAAATGGATTATCACTCTTATCTTCATTAAATTGAAGACCGATTTGTGCTAATTGTAACAATGCTTGGCCTCTCATTTCATCAATATATGTATATCCTCTCCAGTTTGACCGTTGCGAGTATCTTTCTACTAATTTGATGTACATAGTTGCCAATACCGCAGTAATTTTACCAGAAGATAAATCAAATTCTTTGTCTTTATTATGATGTGAGATTCCAACTTCGTTAAGTTTTTCACCTACATATGTGTAGTGTTTAAATGCTGGAAATGGTAATTTTACTTTGTGGTCTGCTACTGTTTTTGGATTTGCTTTTCTACCTGGTTCATCAGGTATGTGGTCGAAGCCCATCACACGAAATACGATTTCATCTTCAGTAAAAGAACTAGGATCTATTTCAAAATCGACTTGCTTTTTCTTCTTATCTTCATTCCCATCCCATGCTAGTTTTTGTAGACGTTTCGCTTTATTCTGTCTAGCCTGTTCTACTGCTTCGGGAATAGCATCAGTTGTATATAATATAATATCATGTTGATTATACCTATCTCTATCTTCGAACCAAGAATAGTTAGATTTTGAAATATGTATCTGTTTCAACATATCCTTGTTGTTCAAGTAGTTCTGTCGTCTTGCCATAGTGAATTTCTCCTAATTTATAATCAATTATAACATATATAGGCGCCCTATGTCAAGTCATTATATGCAAAAATGCACTGTTAATAACTTTATATTGATATAATGTCGATAAACTTCGCAGATAATGCCGAGATAAATACTGTTATAATGATTTAGGAGTATAAGATATGGCATCCCCATATTACACGAAACAACCAGTATATTTAGAAGACCCGAGTGGTAGACATGCTAATATTTTGACGAATAAGGAACCAGGTTATGAAAAAGAGGCACTTGGAATTAATACACCAACAAGACTTAACTTTCCATTTACTCCTACTATCTCAATTATTAGTAGTGCGAACTATCAAGAATATCAACTAACTCATGCTAACTTTCAACAACGTGCGTTTGACAGTCACGCTAATATGGAACTTAATATTGCGGCACCAATGATTGTGAGAAGTACCGAAGAAGCAAATTATGTATACAATGCGGCATTGTGGATTAGAGGTATGATGAAAATGCAATGGCTAAGAGACGAAGATCCTGGCATGCCACCTCCAATATTACGATTTTATGCACACGGAATATACAAAAATGTGCCATGTGTAGTTCGTGACTTTACTTGGAACTTAGACTCAGATATAGACTATGTAGAAATACCTTCTGGTATAAACGAAGGTATGAGAGTTCCAGTTCAAAATATGTTTGTAATGACAATAGCAACTACTTATTCACCACAGGATGTAAGAGAAAAATTTAGTGTTAAAGATTATCTTTCGGGCAGTTTAAGGAATGAAGGCTATGTATAAAGAAAATTCACCATGGAGTAGAACTTCCATAATAGACAATACAGTATTAGATATAATGAAAAAGAGATTAATCTTTAAAGATCCGTATGATGAAGATTACACTATACCACAAGAATTCAACGAACGTCCAGATTTGTGCAGTTACGAGATGTATGGCACTGCGAAGTATTGGTGGGTATTTGCTCATAGAAATCCAGATATCATAACAGATCCTATCAGAGGATTCTCAGCAGGAACAGTTATTAAGATTCCAAGCAAAGATAATATTAGTAAAATGGGGTAGATAAATGAACCAAAGTTATCTTAGCGATGAAGAGGTTAAACAGTTTGCAGAAAAACTATCAAACGCAAAAGCAAAAAGAATAGCAGATGCATATACAAAATCAAATTTTGAAGCAGACGCGAGGTTAATAGCATTAGCAAAAGCACAGACTGATAATGGAATAACTTCTTTAGCAGATTTTGTAGACATCACCAAGTTCATTGAAAATCCTCTTAATGTCTTCGATTCTTATACCTATAATCTAGAATGGTTTGTTGTTGATAGAGAGACAAATCGAAAATTTCAATTAGAAGAATCTTTCATTATAAAAGATATTGTCGAGAATAATTGGCCAGGTCCTAATGATAATAAAGTCATAATAGCAAAAACTGGTGTAACTACTGAATTTAATATAACAGATTTAACTGTAGACTCTGGAAGTTTCGGAAATTCTAATTATAGTAAAATTGCAGGTGTGGCAGATAAAGTATCTTTCACGGTCACACAAGTTGGTGAATCAAGTTTAGCAGAAAACTTACAAAACGCAGTTATGCTATGTGGATTTTATACAATTAAAGATGCAATATTTTATATTAAAATTAATTTTGTAGGACACAAAGACGGCAAGGTAGAAAAGATTAATCAAACAAAAGTCATACCGTTTACCATCACCCATTATGATGAACTAAGCACTTCAACAGATTCTAGAGGAACAACTACAGTTATTGATGGGCAAGTACCAGTAGATGCGGTCGTAATGGACATAGATGTGAGTCATAATGACTATGGATTCGACTTCAAGGTAGGAAATACACTAGAAGAATCATTAGATGCCTTTTTTGAAGAGTTAAATAAATCAGTGCTGGAAAATCGCAAAACTCTTGAACCAAATCTAAAACATTCATATAGTTATACATTCTCTGAACAATTTAAAGATGTTAAATTTTCCAGTGGTTCAATGTTGGGTGTATCGTGGAATCAGATAAAAAACTTTAAAAAGATAGGTAAAAACAACGCTGAACCAGTTGGACAAGTATTACCAAATAATCTCATTTACGGAGTTATTGAAGAGATATGTCTTGTTTCAGATGCAGTTAGAAAAGAACTAAAAAGAGATAGCCATACTACAAATAAAGTATTAAAAATTACTCCAAATCTGGCTATCAAAGAAGATGGATATAATCCAGTATCAGGAAAAAATACATATGATGTTGGGTTTTTTATAGACTACGAAGAAAAGATAATAGATCAAAATATGCTAAATCAACAAGCCAAGGTTTTAAGTCATCGAGAAATTATTCAAAACTTGTTTGATAGTCTACACATCAATAAAAAATATGATTATTTGTTTACTGGAAATAATGACCAGATATTAGATTTTAGTATTACATTAGACGCAGAACTTACTAAGACATATTCTACGCCCGAAGATTTCTGGGCATATGAACATTTTATAAAAGAAGGCGCAGAGGGAATATACATATCGAACGCACACCAAGAAATAATCGATAAGAATAAGGCCGAAGTAAAGAAATTAAAAGATATTGACACAAGAAAACAAAAAGCCGCAGAGACGGCGACAAAGGCGTTGACAGATAAAGAAGAAACTTTTAAAAATCGTCTAATTGCCTTATATTGGAAGAGCAAGGGTCCACTTCCGCCTAGTGAAATAAAAGATATATTTGCCGGCAAATCCTTAACTGACCTTATAAGTCAATTTGAGAATGAAGAATTTATGGTGGAATTAAATAGAAGGGACTTCCACGCCAGTACCAAAAGAAAAGGAAAGTCTACTATCATGCGGTGGTATGAACTAATGAACTCTTTAAAAAAAATAAGTGATGACTCCACCAAGAGTGCGGCAGTAGCAAACAGCGCCCTCGCGGGTAAAACCGC
>Ga0066860_10001289_pt1 | contig 11282 bp, 8 predicted proteins | sample ETN07SmetaG_FD_65601 | JGI IMG/M metagenome (GOLD analysis project Ga0066860, IMG submission 65601) | Marine microbial and viral communities from oxygen minimum zone, Eastern Pacific Ocean - ETNP2014F14-07SV275 | ecosystem: Environmental > Aquatic > Marine > Oceanic ... | reverse complement strand
TATAGTCACAAAACTTGTATTTCAACCAACCCAAGGAATCGCCGCATCGTCTGAGCGAACCGGTAGGTGTCTCCGAATCTGCCGTTATCGGTTCGTTAATTCCAGCTTCTGGTCTACCCTAGATAACTGAAAACTGCTACCAGCTTTAGTCATGAACCCTTTCCAACTACCTGAGGAAATCCAGGATCGGTCGACTTATGGCCGCGCTGTGGCTCACCTGCGGGAGGCCGGGGTACGACTCCCGCTATTCTCAGAACTCGCCCATGCGCCGCAAGCGCTCAACGATGTCTACACCAAGTTGAACCAGGTACACGCCGATGCCCCTGATCCTCGAAACCTCTTTCGCGTTCACTGGTATAACGATCAAACTCGCACAGGACTAACCGATACGCCCGAGTTTGTGTGTCTGCCAAAAGCATTGACCGGTGTCGATGCACAAATCATCGTCGCTCTGGGTGATCGATTCCCGATGATCGGTGCACACAAAGTACTGGCTGCGTACGGCTGTCTGGTTCCACGACTGGTCAGCGGCGCATTCGACCCCAGCCATCATCGTGCAATCTGGCCCTCGACTGGCAACTACTGTCGGGGCGGAATCGCGATTTCCCGCATTCTCGGCTGTCATGGTGTTGCTGTACTGCCAGAAGGCATGAGTAGGGAAAGATTCAGCTGGCTGGAAAAATGGGTCAGCGATCCCGAAGACATCGTGCGTACACCCGGTACAGAGAGCAACGTCAAAGAGATCTACGATAAATGTGAACAACTCGCTCGTGATCCACAGAACATCATCGTCAACCAGTTTTCGGAATTTTCCAACTACCTGGTACATCGTTTTGTCACGGGTAATGCACTTGACAGAATCTTTCAGTCCGTGAGTGCCTCCCTGCCCAACGCCCGGTTGGCCGGTTTTATAGCGGCGACCGGTTCTGCTGGCACCCTTGGCGCCGGTGACCACCTCAAGAACCGATACGGCACTCGAATCGTGGCGGTGGAACCGGTGGAATGTCCAACTCTGCTTTACAACGGCTTTGGTGAACACAACATCCAGGGCGTAGGCGACAAGCACGTGCCACTGATTCATAACGTGATGAACACAGACCTCGTGGTCGGCGTCTCCGACTACGATTCAGACGGTATCAATGCGCTGTTCAATACACCGGTCGGTCGAAACTACCTGCGCCAGCGAAAGGGTATTTCCCCCGAGGTCCTCGACGCGCTGACATCAATGGGGTTTTCCGGTATCGCCAATGTGTTAGCAGCCATCAAGGTCGCCCGATACCTGTCGCTCGGTCCTGAAGATGTGCTGATCACCGTTGCAACAGATGGATCGGCGCTTTATCAAACCGAACTGCAGAAGTGGTTGTCCCTCGAAGCGCCAGAGGGTTTCAATGAACTGTTAGCAGCCGAACTCTACGGCACACACCTGAAAAATGTTCGTGTCGACCATCTGCTGGAACTCACCGAAATCGATCGGACACGCATATTCAACCTGGGGTACTACACCTGGGTCGAACAGCAAGGCATCGACACACTTGATTTTGAGCGTAGAAGGAAACAGGCTTTCTGGGATCAGCTCGAGAGACTGATCCCTGTGTGGGACACACTGATCGATGCATTCAATCAGGAAACCGGACAGACCTGAAAACCTAGCGCAGTGGTTTATGGTCCGACACATGTGAGAGTACAGCAGCCTTTTGTCGACCGGCAATTGTTCGCACAATAGCGGTTCGCCCTCATCCGGTCAGCCCCTTGGAATAATGGAGGCCGGGTTGCTGGATGTGTCCGAATATGCCTTAGACTTGAATCAGCCATGAACGAAGCGCCCATACTGATCACTACTGAAGAGCTGGATGACCAGCTGGACAATGGTGAAGTGCGCGTGGTGGATCTCAGCAAATTGGAACATTACGCCTCCAGCCATATCCCAGGTGCCACTCACCTGGACTATGTGACGCTGTTAGATGGCAACAAGCCAGCCCCGGGCCAACTTCCGCCTGGCAAACAGCTGGAACAGCTCAGCGCAGCACTGGGATTAAGCGACGGCTGCCGGATTATTGCCTGTGATGATGAAGGCAGTGGCCGTGCCGCCCGCCTGGTATGGACGTTACACGTCATGGGCTACCCCAGCTGTTCAGTACTCGACGGTGGAATGACCGCCTGGCGAAACGAGCACCGTCGATTAAGCGTGGAACTACCGGTACGGGAAAATACTGCACCCACAGTAGCCATGGATACTTCTGTCATCGCGACCCGAGAATACATTCTGTCCCACCTGAATGATGACCAGGTTATCTTAGTCGATGCCCGAACTCCGGAAGAGTACATTGGAACCAAGCAGCTCAGCGCCCGGGCAGGCCACATTCCGGGCGCGGTCAACCTGAACTGGTTGGATACGATCGATACAGACAATCACTTGAGACTGAAACCAAAAAGAATTCTTGAAGATATGCTGGAGGCTCGACAGATCCTGCCAACGCGTGAGGTAATCACTTATTGTCAGACACACCATCGCTCGGCCCATACCTGGATGCTGCTTAAATCCCTGGGCTACCCGGCCGTGCGTGGCTATCCCGGCTCGTGGTCAGAGTGGGGGAATGACCCTGAAACGCCGATCCAGACCTTATCTGAGGTAAATCCATGATTATAGTCCTGCGGCCCGATACTGAGATTGAATCTGCGGAAGCAAAGGCCGTGCTTGATTTTCTGGCCGCTCGCCCCGGGATCATCCCACAGGTACACAGCGTGACCGGAACAGGACGCGTTCTGACAGAAATTTACGCCGTCGGCGATACCGACTTACTCGATCCGCAGGAAGTGGCGAGCCTGCCGTCGGTCGAGCGTGTCGTCCGGGTTTCTCGAGATTATCGGATTATCGGCCGCCACGCCGATGATGATCGGGCTCGGAGTTTTGACTACAAAGGCATTCGATTTGACCAGCAGTCGCTACACCTCTTTGCCGGATTGTGTGCCGTCGACAATCGTGACAATGTGGAAATCATGATGCGCGCGCTGAACGAACATGGATTACCGTGCACACGTATGGGAGCCTTTAAACCGCGGACTAACCCCTATTCATTCCAGGGGCATGGGGCCAAGTGCCTGCCCTGGGTCTTCGAACTGGCTGGCAAGTATGACATCAAGGTCATCGCTATGGAGGTCACCCATGACACCCAGGTGGATGACATTTTGACCGCGCTGGATGATGCAGGACACCCTACCGGAGTCATGCTGCAGATCGGCACTCGCAACACACAGAACTTTGAACTTCTCAAAGCCGTCGGCCGACAGACCGATCTGCCTGTGTTGATCAAGCGGGGATTCGGGATCACTTTAGAGGAATCGTTGAATGCAACCGAATACCTGGCAAGAGAAGGAAACGCTAATATAATTTTCTGTCTGCGTGGCATGAAAACCAACCTCGGTGACCCACACCGGAATTTTGTCGACTTTTCACATGTTCCTGCGGTTAAGCATCTGACCCATCTGCCAGTTTGTATTGACCCATCACATTCCGTGGGCAGTCGCAATCGCGGACCTGACGGGATCCTGGATATCATGCACGTAACCGCACAGGGCATTATCGCCGGTGCCAACATGGTACTCGTCGATTTTCACCCCAGGCCCGAACAGGCGTTAGTCGACGGGCCCCAAGCACTGCATCTGGACGAGCTGTCCTGGTTTCTGGACGATATGAACATTGCCCGTGAAGCCCATGGCAAACGTACCCAGCTTGCAAGACAAAATAGCGGGTAAACTTTGCATTCACTGCCCATCCACCTTCTGGACAGAACCGTGAGCAAATCGAACAACGACTGGGAAAATACACTGACGCCCGAGCAGTACAAAATCTGCCGACTTAAGGGAACCGAACCGCCTTTCAGTGGGGAATACAACAACAGCAAAGTACCTGGCACCTATACCTGCACCTGCTGTGGCAGTGAACTCTTCAGATCATACGAAAAATTTGATTCAAGCTCAGGCTGGCCCAGTTTCTGGCAACCTATTTCAGATAACGCAGTCATTACAGAAACTGACCACAGCCATGGCATGGTCAGAACTGAGGTGACGTGCAGCAATTGTGATGCTCATCTGGGTCACGTATTTGAGGACGGTCCCAAACCGACAGGTCAACGCTATTGCATCAACTCGATATCGCTACAGTTGGTGCCTGACTGAATACAACAGCACGTTAAGTACTGCGTTTTCTGATTAAGGGAATGCGTAAGATGTCGCCGGCAATCGGTAAGGTAGTTCGCAACTCCGGGTTGTACCGCATAATCAGCCAAACCGGCAATTCGAACGAGCTGGCAAGTCGCCAGACGCTGTCTCCCGGTCGAATGGTGTATTGCTGAACATTATGCACTTCGAAGTGTTCCTTGAATTCTTCCACCAGTACCCGGTGATATTCCAGCCTTCGCTGGTCGAATGCGAAGGTTTGAGTCTGATTTGAAACTGGCAGCAACAGGGCATCACCCACTTGAAGATTCAGCGTCTCCTGAATTCCGTTGAGTTCCCGAATCGCAGCGATACCGCCCAGACGCAGCCAATCTGAGTAGTGGCCCAGTGTTTCACCAGGTTCAACATTGATTCGATATACCCGTTCCCCGCCGCGTTCTGTAGTTTGCACGCGGAATGCAATGTCCTGATCTAAAGGTTCGATCACGCGTGAGGACGGGGTTTCGACTTCGCTAGATGCAACACCGGCAGTGTCTGGCTGGCCCTGCTTGCTACTAAACTCTGTACTGCCGCTGTCATCTGCGCTGATCAACTTAGACCCACCGGCTCCCGATACTGTTGACGAAGGTCTGCGATTTTGGGTGTTCCCTGGCAGTCGCAACGCCTGGCCCGGTACGATAATCGAGGCCATCTGCAGCCCGTTGAAAGCCAGTAACTCATCACATGACACACCCCTGCTGTACGCGATCTCACAAACCGAATCACCCGCTGTTACCGTGTAACTGGATTCTGAACTGGCTGGTCCCTTTCTGGTCGACTCTAAGGCCTTGGCAATATCCTCGGATACGCCTGAAACCAGCAGCTTCTGGCCTGGATGAATAACACTGCGTCTACCCAGTCCATTGTCTGTCAGCAGAGCCTTACAGTTCACGCCCAGGCGGTCAGCAATACCACACGCGCTGTCTCCTTTTTTCACACGGTACTCGACCATAATTGTTTTGAGCGCTTTCCTGGTCGAAGACTGTTGGGTGCCAGTACCACGGGCTATATTCTGCTGACGGGGGATCCGAAGCGTCTGGCCGGGGAAAATCAAGCCCCGCTGGCCGAGTTCATTGGCCGCAAGTAAGGTGTCGCATGACACCCCGTATCGCGATGCCACGCCACAGGCACTGTCACCTTTCCTGACTGTATAGGTGTCTCCACCTCCTGTCTCAACCAACGCGCCAGGGATTACCATTTTCCGTCCGACAGAGAGTACAGATCCCGATGAAAGTCCGTTCGCGGCGAGCAATGCACGGCACTTAACGCCATACCGCTGCGCAATACCGCAGACGGTATCGCCCGGTGCAACAGTGTATGTGCCCGGGTCAGCACGACTGGGCAGTTGGCGTTTCCAGGAAGCACGCAGCGGAAACTGAAGCGACTGGCCAACGCGAATCACAGCCTGCCTGCCCAGTCTGTTCATATCAATCAGATCGCGACACTTCACCCGAAACGCACTGGCGATCGCACAGGCCGTATCACCGGACCTCACCGTATAACGCTTTGGCGTGCCACGATCTGCCTCTGGTGGCAGTGAATGCAGATAAGCGATTTTGTCTGCCCAACCACCCTGACGCAGAGGCAGACGCAGCGGGTAACCGCCAGGTATTTCGCGCCAACCGTGCCAAACAAACCGGGTCAACGCTGGATTTAACGATTTCAGCCTGGATAGACTGATTCCAAAAACCACTCTTATCCTGTCGATTGACGCGCTGTTGCGCAACATGATCGTATCGTAACGCAACGGCCTTCCCTTTGAATACGATCCAAAAAAACGACTGGCGTTTCGTGCAACATGTCGTGCCGCAAGAAAACCTGCGTAGAAATTCTTGACCGCAATCCGGAATTTCCGAGTTTGATAACGGTTTAGAACTGTAAGAAAATCCGGACCGAGTTTCTTTATGGCTCTTCGCATACCGTTAACACCATAGTTGTAAGAGGTGATTACAAACGGAGTCAGTTCACTGTTGGATACGTTGGCTTTTTTCGACCGGGCAGCAACAGTCAGAGTTTTTCGGCTGTCTTTGAGATAGCGTGCCGCTGCCCAGCTGGCCGCTTCCGGATCCAGCCTCTCGTCCAGAATCGCATTCAACTCAAGTCCCAATACACGTGCGGTCCGCGGCATGATCTGCCACATACCTGCAGCCCCTACTCTGGAATACGCCTCGGGGTTATAGGAAGACTCTACAAATGGCAGGTATTGAATATCCTGATGCAAACCCGCGTCTTTGAGTACCCGCCTGACAATCGGTCCGTAGGTCCCAAATCGGCGCAAGGCATTCCGAAAACCATCTTTGTTTCCACTCTGACACCGAAGGTTCCTGGCTGCACGACGAAGTACAGCTGGCGATCTTCCAGAAAACATACTGAGGTAGTGCTTATCTTTTGCCTGAGTGATTGTTTTCTTTCGCTCAATCAAAGTCGCGATGCGTTCCAGCCGCAGACGTATCTGGCGCTTCTGTTTCTTAATGAATTGTGTGTTGCCGTTTGTCCCACACGCTTTGCCCTTGATGATCTTGTAGACCCGGTGGGGTCTCTGCGCATCATGGAGGATCGCATCGTTGGTGCTCCATCGACCATATACATCGATCCAAAAATAGATCCTCTGTCGAAGTGCGTCGGGACAGGGAAAATACTGACTACACTTGAGTTTGTGATGTTTAACCAGGTGGTGGGCGGCTGATTGATCTGCTGGATAGAACCAAGTCAGAAACACAGCCACGACCATCCATACTAGTGGCAGAGGCCGCCTGCGGAGACAGGAATGCTCAGGTCTGGTTACAAGCAATATTGATGGTCCGTGCTGATGAAGAAGAGACACTGCCTAAGATCTGTGTTTAACCTCTCACTCAACCTTGATGCTAACAACTTACACACGGGGTGAAAAGCTCCTGTCCATGAAAAAGGTGGCGGAGCCGCATGGTTTGATACACTCCCAGTATGATTCGAGCTCGAACCGATCAATACACCACTTAACCTGAACTGGATCTGCCGGAGAGCCCATGAGCGTCATTTCCAGAGAAGATTTTGTCGGGAGCATAGCCGACGGTCTGCAGTACATCTCTTTCTACCATCCACCCGACTTTATTCGAGCAATGACTCGAGCCTTCGAACGTGAAGAATCTCCAGCAGCTAAAAACGCGATCGGCCAGATACTGCTCAATTCGAAGATGGCAGCCCTGGGGCAACGGCCAGTTTGTCAGGATACAGGCATCGTTGTCGTCTTTCTTAAGTTTGGACTGAATGTCAGTTTTGATACCAATGATTCGGTTCAGGAAATGGTCGATGAGGGTGTCCGTCGAGCCTACAACAACCCGGATAATCCTCTTCGACCCTCAGTGGTGTCACCCCCCTTCGGTGAAAGACGCAACACCGGAGACAACACACCGGCTGTTGTGCATACCGAACTCGTAGCCGGTGATGCGATTGAGATCACCCTCGCCGCCAAGGGCGGCGGATCGGAAAACAAAGCCCGATTCAGCATCTTGAACCCCAGTGACAGCCTGTCGGACTGGGTAGTGGAGACGATACCAGGCATGGGGGCTGGCTGGTGCCCACCGGGTATTCTCGGCATAGGCGTTGGGGGCACTCCAGAAAAAGCCATGGTGCTGGCCAAGGAATCCCTGATGTCAGCGATTGATATGGATGAGTTGATCTCGAAGGGACCGGACAACGACATCGATGCGCTACGCCTTGAGATCTACCAACGGGTTAACCAGACGGGTATCGGCGCTCAGGGCCTAGGTGGGCTCACGACCGTGCTGGATGTCAAGATCCTGTCGTACCCCACCCATGCTGCCTCCCTCCCCATCGCGATGATTCCCAACTGTGCTGCCACGCGGCACATACACTTTTCTCTGGATGGCACTGGACCTGCCAAGCTGACGCCACCAGACCTTGGCAACTGGCCCGAGATTGGGACCGACGTCGCGAGCCAAGGCCGGCAGATCAATGTAGACACACTCACTCGAAATGACGTTGCAACCTGGCAGCCAGGAGAAAATCTACTGCTGTCCGGCAAAATTCTCACCGGGAGAGATGCAGCGCACAAACGGATTGCCGATCTGGTCACTCGTGGCGAACCACTGCCTGCGGGGGTAGATTTTAGCAATCGGCTGATCTACTACGTGGGCCCTGTTGACCCGGTTGGTGAAGAAGTGGTCGGACCTGCCGGACCGACCACTGCGACACGTATGGACAAATTCACAGAAATGATGCTCGCAGAAACAGGGTTGATCGGGATGATTGGAAAAGCGGAGCGTGGGCCCAGCGCGATCGAGTCGATTCGAAAACACCGCGCGGTGTATCTGATTGCCATTGGTGGTGCTGCCTACCTAGTATCCAAGGCCATTCGTTCGGCACGTGTCGTTGCTTTTGAAGACCTGGGCATGGAAGCAATCTATGAATTCGAGGTTAAGGACATGCCGGTTACGGTCGCCGTCGACAGTAATGGAACTTCTGTACACCGTACAGGGCCTGAGTTATGGCGCCAGCGCATTGCAGAATTTCCAGTAAGGGTCAGCTGATACACGTAAACTGCATTGCAAACCTTCCCCCGCATTATCCACAGACGATTTATCGCCCGTCAGTTACCGACTGCAACAGACTGCACCTGATCTTTACAATTTGGTCGATAATGGCCTGATCCGGCCAGAGTTCCCCAGAATGTCCATGAAAATACCTGAAGAGATCAAGCAGGATTTCTCTCGCGAACCGCTCGATCCCAAGAGCCTGCTGCCCGACCCTTTTGATCAGTTTGAAGCCTGGTTTGGCCAGGCCTGTGCGGAAAATCTACCCGCTCCTAATGCCATGTGCCTGGCTACAGCGTCGGCAGACGGATCGCCCACAGTCAGAACGGTGCTGCTCAAAGTTTACGACCGTGATGGATTTGTTTTCTTTACCAACTACGGCAGCCGTAAAGCACACCAGATCGCAGAGAACCCGCGTGTTTCTCTGCTGTTTTCCTGGTTCAGTATGGGGCGACAGGTCACGATAACCGGCATCGCCCAGCGTATTCCAACTGCAGCGTCACTGCGCTACTTTCTATCGAGAAGCCGGGGAAGTCAGCTCGGTGCCTGGGCATCAGACCAGAGCAGCGTGATCTCTTCCCGGACTGTGCTGGAAACTACCCTGGCCAGAATGAAACAGAAGTTCAGTGCTGGAGACGTCCCGCTGCCAGACTTCTGGGGAGGCTTCCGCGTCACCCCAGAAACCATTGAGTTCTGGCAGAGCCAGCCGGATCGTCTACATGACCGATTTATGTATGTGCGTAACGACGCCGACGGCTGGACGATCGAACAGCTGGCGCCCTGACAAATAACCAGTCGTCGCCAGATTACCCGCCCATAGATTCAAGCGGCAGCTTGACGGGAAATCGCTCACGGATCTGACTGTCTACATCAGCAGGTATATGTTGCGGCCTGGCTGTGGACAGAAGTTGCTTTACCCGATACCTGGCCTGCTCGACGAGATCTGGTCGACCGGCCTCGTTCCAGTCTTTCGGGCTGTTTCGATCACCCAAGTCCGGGTACACATAATCCCGCAGCATCAGCGCCATAGTCTGATCGTGCCCCAGATAGTGACTGGGTCCGTCCAGACACACCTCCCGCATTGCCTCCAGGGATAAGGTGTCTTCGTTGACCTCAATACCCCGTATCGTTCTGTTGATTGCTCCCAGCATATCGTTATCGATGACATAGCTTTCAAGACAGCAGCCGAGGAGACTGGCATGCATGCCAGCTGATTCGTAGATCAGGTTCGCACCACTGTGTCCGGCCAGAACATTTGTGTAGGCCTTCTCATAGCCTGACTGTGCATCCGGCAGCTTGGAGTCGGCCATACCGGCGGCAATACCGGTCGGCAGGTCGTAGTACCGACCCATCTGACCGCAGGCCGCCATGAGAACAGCCTGTTCACCACTGCCACCGCTCATCGCCCCGGTCCTAAGATCAGAGACAAATGGCCAGGTTCCGAAGATCGCGGGGTGACCGGGAGATAATAGATTCACGTAGACCAGACCGGCCAGCACCTCGGCGGTCTCTTGAACCACAGCACCGGCGAGCGCCGCCGGACTGGTCGCACCAGCCTGACCCGCGGCCAACAATAAAACAGGCATCCCGCGGTTGACACAGACTTCCAGTACCCGACAGGCATCTTCGGCAAATCGAAGTGGCGGTACAACATGACAGCACGAGCAGCTTACAAACGGCCTTTCCCGCCATTTTTTCTCACCGCCAGCCACTATCTCCAGCATATCGATGGCCTCGTGCGCATGGTCAGGAGCGACAAAACTGGTGCCCACATGCTTAGTGGTTCCGGCAATTGACGCGTAACAGGTGTTGAAGTCCATTTCCCGTGGATCTTCAACATCTCGTGGCACCATCGAGCGCTGAAAGAAATGAATATGCTCCATGGAATCCACGATGCGGGCGGCATTGTAAAGATCCTGCAGCATCGAATCTCTATATTCGCGTTTTTCGGTATCGACAATATAGACCGCAGCGCCAGCAGTGCCGAAATACGTCCTGTTACCGGTGAGATGCATATCGTAACGAGAGTCCTGCCCTGGAAGGACGATATCCCGTGCTGCCGAGGCGACGACATCTTCGACCAGTGATCGGGGAAACAGAAGACGGCCTTCGTCGGTCATCGAGCCGCCCGCTTTGGTCACCAAATCCTGGCAGGACGGTATGGCATTTGCGATACCGATCTGTTCCAGCGCATCCAGCGCTGTCTGGTGAATACGCACCACCTCAGATTCTGCGAGTGGCTGATATCGTCCTGATACCTGACCGGGCTGAACAGCGCGTTCATCGTCAGGTATCGGTGCAGCGCGCAGTGCTTGCCTTGCGGCCCGCCCCCCCATTCGCCCCGATGTAGAGGAACGCCGCCTACTGTCTGCCATCGCGATTACCATTAAGCATTAAACAATTACCGATCAGCTGGTATCAAACACCGGAACGCAGTACAGGATTGTAGACCGCCCCGTAAGCGAGGGGAACCCAAACTTGTGCCATATAGATCTGGTTCTCATTCCCGCAACCATGCACGTTAACGCCTGACTC
>Ga0066860_10001288_pt1 | contig 11295 bp, 10 predicted proteins | sample ETN07SmetaG_FD_65601 | JGI IMG/M metagenome (GOLD analysis project Ga0066860, IMG submission 65601) | Marine microbial and viral communities from oxygen minimum zone, Eastern Pacific Ocean - ETNP2014F14-07SV275 | ecosystem: Environmental > Aquatic > Marine > Oceanic ... | reverse complement strand
ATTTTTTGTGCTAACTCATCAAGTTCATTATCCTTTAGAATTTTTCTTTTTAACCACAATGTTCCTGTGTCATTATATCGTGGAATTATATGAACGTGGACATGTGGTATTGTTTGTTTAGCAGCTCTTCCATTATTTTGTGCTATACTGAATGCATCAGCATTTGTTGCTTTAATAATCGCATTAGCAATTTTTGGTATTTTGGAAAATAACTCGGCAACCTCCTGATTACTCATATCTGTTAACTTTTCATATGGTTTTTTTGTAATTACAAGCGAATGGCCTTTGTCTATTGGGTATCTATCCAAAATAGCTATAATATTACTATCATGATAAATCTCATAATATGGACGCTTTCCACCTATCATATCACAAAAAATACACGATAACAATATTATTTATTAAAATAAAAATCAATTAATATATTAGTATTAACTCATGAGAAAAATATGAAATTTCATTTTGAAATTCTTATCGGGGATAGATATGAGGCAATTGATTATTTGAGCGATGATGATGTACATAAATCCCTACTAAAAATGCAAAAACAGGACATTCTGAAAGCGGAAGCGGGAGATGAATATTGGGAAGATATACCGGATGAACTTTTTGAATTACTAAAAACAGGTATTAAAGCAAAAAACTATGATTTTACTATGGCTCGTGGTCATTTATGGCTAAATATAGAAATACAGATTGATAATGAGTCAAATTCTTGAAAATATTTTAAAATATTAAGTTTGAAAAAATAAAAGACCCACTTACTCATTTTAATCTATAACATGTTGATCAAATAATTTCATATGTTATATAGGGTAAAAATATGAATTTCAAATCATATGGGTAGAAAACATAGAGAAGAGCGCCGAGAAAAACGAGAAGATTTTGTTGCTAAGCGTTCACAACAAAAACGGAAAAACACACTATTAGCTGTAGGTATTTTGGGATTAATTGGATTAATTGTTGGATATGCATCTTTTACATTCGTTACTACGGAGGTTGGCGCACCGGGTTCACCCCCAGGAGCTGGAATATTGGGTGACGAGCATGAGCATGCATCAGTGTTAGTACGAATTTTTGGTGACAAGTTTGATTTCGCTGCTACTACATATCAAATCAAAAGCAGTTGGATTCATTTTGAAGAAAGTGATGGTAATACAGTTCATAGACATTCGTCAGGGGTGACACTTGGCTGGTTGTTTGATACATTAAATATCTTGATAGATGAAGATTGTTACAACTTTGCCGATGGCAGACAATTCTGTACTAACGAAGATTATTCACTCAAGTATTTCATTAATGGTGACCGTGTAAATAGTATACACGATTATGTAGTTCAAGATGATGACAGAATTTTAATCTCATATGGCGGTGAAACAGAAATACAGATTAATCAGCAGTTGAATGAACTTGATTCACAAATAATACGTAACTAAACTAATTTACTATAAAAACACTGCAAACAAAAAAATACTAATAATTGTTTATGGATAATTACCTGCTAACTGATCTTTTTTCGTATAGCAGGTAAATGTGATTTTATAATCTCTAGAATATCTATCCGCACAATTTCATCTATATCGACATTAAATCTACTACGAAAAAATTCACAATACCTTTGATCCAACATTCCAACTACAGTGCCTTCAAAAAAACTTAATTCGTCATTAGGATTAATGACAATTTTTCTTATATTATGATTTTCTAAAAATCCATAATAACCAAATAAACCCTCTAAATTATTTGAAATATCATCTCTAACATCCTGAATGAATGTTTCAATTTCTTTAGAATTCATATTTTTTATAATTTTTACTTGTTTATGAAATTTACATTTTAGAATTTAAATTATAGTACTACGTGCTGAAAACAATCAAAATGAAAATATCTAGTAGAAATGTGGTCGAGGGAACAGCAAGAGCACCACATAGAGCAATGTATAAAGCCATGGGATTGACTGATGATGATTTAAGCAAATCATTCATTGGTGTTTGCCATACTGGGAATGAGGCAACGCCATGTAATATTCATCTGCCTGAATTAGCCATAGGGGCTAAAGAAGGTGTGAAAGATGGTGGAGCTACTGCTAGAGAATTTTCTACTATCGCTGTAAGTGATGGTATTGCAATGGGACATGAAGGCATGAAATCTTCACTTGTGTCTAGAGAAGTTATTGCTGATTCGATTGAATTGATGATGAGGGCCCATCAATATGATGGACTTGTAGGTATAGCTGGATGTGACAAAAGTCTTCCCGGAACTATGATGGCTATGGCACGTTTGAATCTACCATCTGTTTTTGTTTATGGTGGAACTATTATGCCTGGAATGTTAGATGGAAAAGAGCTTACGGTTGTTGATGTTTATGAAGCAGTTGGCGCATATGATGCAGGAAAAATTTCGTTAGAAGAACTAAAAAATATAGAAAATACTGCATGCCCAAATGCTGGTTCATGTGGTGGAATGTTTACCGCAAATACTATGGCCTCAATATCTGAAGCAATTGGTCTTGCGTTACCAGGTAGTGCCAGTCCACCAGCTGAAGATGATAGAAGAAAAAAAATAGTATATGAAACTGGTAAAACTTGTGCTAAACTTCTAGAGCTGGATATCAAACCCAGTGATATTCTAACCTTTGAAGCATTTGAAAATGCTATTACAATGTTAAATGCTGTTGGTGGTTCAACAAATGGTATTTTACATTTATTAGCATTGGCTAATGAAGCAAAAATAAAACTAACCTATGATGATTTTGAACGAATCAGGAAAAAAACTCCGCACATAGCGGATATGAAACCTGGTGGTGGCTACGTCATGAATAGTCTTGACAAGATAGGTGGAATACCACTTGTAATGAAAAAACTGATGGATGGTAACCTAATTCATGCTGATGCATTAACTGTTACGGGAAAAACAATTAAAGATAATATAGAACAAATCAAAATGCCAAATTTCACTGAACAAAAAATTGTAAGAGGAATTGAAAATCCGTTACATAGTGCTGGAACTGCTGTAATACTACATGGAAATTTGGCTCCAGATGGTGCAGTAATTAAGACGGCTGGCGTGGAAATGACAAAATTTACTGGAAGAGCCAAAGTATTTGATAGTGAGGAATCTGCATTTGATTCAGTATCCAAAGGTGAAATTGAGGAAGGAGATGTTCTAGTTATTAGATATGAGGGCCCCAAAGGTGGTCCTGGAATGAGAGAGATGCTTGCAACAACTGCTGCCATTGTAGGACAAGGATTAGGCAAAAAAGTTGCAATGATAACAGATGGTAGGTTCTCTGGCGGCACACGTGGTTTTATGGTGGGACATGTTGCACCTGAAGCATTTGTTGGAGGACCAATTGCTTTTGTTAAAAATGGGGATGAGATAAATATCAATGTTGAGGATAACAGCATCAATCTCCATATTTCAAAGGAAGAACTCGAAAAAAGATCTAAAGAATGGAGTATGCCTAAACCTAATTATGAATCAGGTGTTTTAGCCAAATATGCATTCCTAGTTGGCTCTGCTTCTAGTGGTGCAATAACAAATCCCAGTAATTCCTTAAAATGACAGATTATCTTCAAAATAACGAGTTATCACATGGTTAAACTACAGAACAGCCTTTATGGTTCTCAAGTTTCCATATGCCAGTTAATCGATGGTGTCCCTGACTCCAATCTAAGCCACTAGAACCACATTTACTACAAACTTTCTTCATATCACATAATACACCCGATCGGTTTTAAGTGTACCGTACTATACGGTAACATTCACTATACACAGGCTGAAAGACGTATCACTGATGAACTGATTACTTATGAACCATGTTTGAAATTTTCAATACTGCCTTTAGGCCAATTAGCTGTGAATGTATCGCAATTTTTTGCATTTCTACACCAATTGTACTCATAATTACTTATGCACAGAATTTTGTGTATATCACAATTATGAAAATTATTTGATTAATTACTAAATTTCAGTTTTTAATTTTATAGTAATTTTTAGATCCAAAAACGCTAATTTTAATCACAAAAACCAAGATTTTAGGTCTAAAAAGTTGTATTTTATCACTAATTTTGAGTATAATTTGTCTAGTAACAAATAGAGTTCATTTTTATACAGTTCAATTTTGTTCATGTACATGGGTGGACATATTTGGACACACAAGCACTCCTAAGATAATTTCCCTAGATTATACTGGCACTCAATTTGAAATCTATAATAAAATTTCACGAAACTATTCAAACACATTTCTATTCGAATCATTAACTGGCCCAGAAGAGCTAGCTGAAACTTCAATCATGGGCTTTGATCCTGAGTTCGTTGTGAAGGGATATTATAACAAAGTTACAATCCAAGACAGAAATAATTCTATTAAGACAATCTCCACAACAGAACCACTCAACACGATTAAGGATCTTGTACAAAAAACCAATGATCAATCATATCGTTACCTGGGAGGGGCTGTTGGAATAATCAATTATGACGCAATTAGATTATGGGAAAAGATACCAAAAGATCATAGTAAAAACATGAATGATAAAACAATCATAACGGAGCCAATAATGGAATTTGGGATTTACAATGATGGGATACTGTTCGATAATAAACAAAAAAAATCTCTTTACTTCTATTATGACAAAAATAGAGTAGATGAAATAAAAATATCGGAGTCCAAGTTTGATAAATTTACCATATCTGACATTAAGCCAAATCTGAATGAGGACAGATTTACTAAGATAGTAGACAAAGCAAAAAAATACATCTATGATGGGGACATATTCCAAGTAGTGCTATCAAGAAAATTTTCATTTCGTGCTGATGGTGATTATCTAAAAGTGTATCAAAAACTTCGCTCATTAAACCCTTCACCATATCTATATCATATGAAAATGAATGAAAAAATAGTAATAGGTTCATCCCCTGAAATGCTTTTACGTGTTACAAATGATCAGGTAGAAACATTTCCAATTGCTGGTACAAGAAAGGTTACAGATGATGAAGTATTCAATCAACGAATGAAAGAGGAACTAATCAGTGACGAAAAAGAATTAGCTGAACATACAATGCTAGTTGATTTAGGTAGAAACGATGTTGGTAAAGTTTGTGATTACGGCACGGTTCATGTCAAAGAACTAATGGAAGTAAAAAAATTCAGCCATGTACAACATATGGTAACGCACGTTGTTGGAAAACTTAGCAAGAAATATGATATGTATGACGCGTTCAAAGCTATTTTCCCAGCAGGCACCGTTTCAGGAGCACCAAAAGTTCGAGCTATGGAAATTATTAGTGAACTTGAACCGGAATCTAGGGGTCCATATGCGGGGGCTGTTGGATACTTCTCGTTTAATGGCTGCTGTGATTTTGCAATTGCAATAAGAAGCATTTTTGCAGATGGAAAATCGGGCTTCGTACAGGCCGGTGCAGGAATTGTATTTGATTCAATTCCAAAAAATGAATTGAAGGAAACTGAGCACAAAGCTAATGCAATGTTGACTGCACTGAGAGAGGCATCAAAATGAAGTTTCTAATTATTGACAATTATGATTCGTTTGTCTACAACCTTGCCCAAAGACTAGGTGAGCTAGGTGTTAGTTCAGATGTCATAAGAAATGACAAAATCACAATTAGTGAGATTAAGGACAGAAACTATGATGCGATAGTTATTTCACCGGGGCCTGGAACGCCTGAAGACAAAAGATACTTTGGGATTTGTAAGAATGTTATTCTGGAACTCGGACCAAAAACACCAATTTTAGGTGTATGCTTAGGTCACCAGGGAATTATTGATTGCTTTGGTGGAAAGATTACCAATGCTACCAACATTAGACATGGAAAAACAAGCCAGATCAAACATTATGATGATTCATTATTCAAAGGGGTTGAGAATCCATTTAGAGCAACACGATATCATTCGTTAGTTGGTGAAAAAACAATAATTCCAGATTCACTAAAAATTACCGCAGTTGCAGAGGATGATGGTGAGATTATGGGAGTTAGCCACAAGGAATTTTTTATTGAAGGTGTACAATTCCATCCAGAATCCATTATGACAGATGAAGGTAAAAAAATCCTAAAGAACTTCATTGAGAGGGTTAAAAATGATTAAAGATTTAACGCAACAGCTTTCTCGTGGGGATAGTTTAACAATCGATCAAATGACCAGCGTGATGAATGAAATACTTGGTGGCACACAAAACGATCAAGATGTTGCTGACTTTCTAAAAAATTTGACACAAAAAGGTGAATCGGATGATGAACTTTTAGCTATGTTAAACAAAATGGAAGAATATTCTCTGCATATATCACCGAATTGCAAGGGAAAAATCATTGATGTGTGTGGTACTGGTGGTGATAAGCTCAAAACATTCAACATCTCAACAGCTGCGTCATTTGTAATTGCTGGCGCTGGAGGAAATGTTGCTAAGCATGGAAACCGTTCAATATCTGGTGTATCCGGTAGCGCAGATATTTTTGAATACTTTGGAATCGACTTGAATTCTGAGCCTAACAAAGTAAATGAAACAATAGAAAAGTTTGGTATAGGATTTATGTTTGCACAAAGATTTCATCCAGCGATGAAAAATGTTGCAAACGCTAGAAAAATTGTTGGTGGCAGAACTGCATTCAATCTATTAGGACCATTAACTAATCCAGCAATGGTAAAAAACCAACTTATCGGTGTTTTCTCAGAGGACTATCAGAAAAGAATTGTAAAAATTTTGAAAAGAAAAAATGCAGAGACAGTCATGGTCGTTAGATCAGATGATGGAATGGATGAATTATCAACCACATCTAAAAACCAAATTTGTATGTTAAAGAATAGTATGATCACAGAAATGACTTTAGACCCTCAGAAAATTGGATTGCAAAAAGGTAACATCTCTGACATACAAATAAGTTCAAAAGAAGACGCGATAAAATCGTTCGTGACTGTCCTGAATGACTCAGCAAACAAAACAAAAATTGAAATCACCGCACTAAATGCCGCCGGTGGACTAATAGTGTCAGATATGGCAGACAGTTTTACTGATGCAGTTGAATTGGCATTAGATACTATTCATAGTGGTAAGGCATTTGATAAACTAGAAAACTTTGTAAAAAACTGCGGCGATATAGAAAAATTAGAAGGTGCTAAAAAATTATGAAGAATGTTCTAGATAGACTAGTAAAAAATTCACGAAGGGCTATTGATGATGGTATTTATGATATTGCGGAAACATTGCCAAAATCAGGAATTGATTTAGAGAAATCAATAAGAAATAACAAACACGCATCTCTTATTACTGAAATAAAATTTTCATCACCTGCAGAAGGCGACATAAGACCGATTTCTGACCCACTGCAAATAGCCGAATCAATGATATCTGGGGGTGCACAAGCGCTTTCAGTACTAACTCAACCACACCTTTTCAACGGTTCACCAGAATATTTTATCAAAATTAGAAAAAATGTGAAAATTCCATTATTAATGAAAGACATTATGATTGATAAAACACAAATTGATGCAGCGAAAAAAATGGGTGCAGATTATTTTTTGCTTATTCAAGCATTGTTTGACAAAGGTTTTGTTGATAATATAGATGAACTAATTGATTACGGTCACAAAAACGGTCTGAAGATTTTACTAGAAGCACACACTAAAACGGAGTTTGATAATGCAATAAGGACCGATGCAGATATTGTTGGAATTAATAATAGAAATTTAGATACGCTGAAAATTAATCTTGAAACTACAAAGCAGCTTTTAGAGAATTTCCACAAATCCAAAATAATATTATCCGAAAGTGGGATTGAATCATCAGATGACATTAGATTTTTACATAATTCTGGAGCAGATGCATTTCTTATAGGTACAAGTATAATGAAAAGCTCAGATATAGAAAACAGTGTATCAGAATTGGTGAATGCTATATGAAAATAGGAATGCCTAAAGATGGAAGATTTGGAGATTTCGGTGGAAAGTACATTCCCGAAACACTTGTTCCAGCTATTGAAGAGCTGGAGGAAAACTATCAAAAAATAAAGAATGATAAGAGCTTTCAAAAGGAACTTGATTATTATTTAAAAAATTATGCGGGAAGACCAACTCCGCTTTATTTTGCGGAAAATCTAACGAAATTTGTTGGTGGTGCAAAAATCTATCTCAAGAGGGAGGATTTGTTACATGGTGGAGCGCATAAAATCAACAATACACTTGGTCAGGCACTGCTTGCAAAAAGAATGAAGAAAAAGCGAATAATTGCTGAGACTGGTGCTGGACAGCACGGTGTTGCAACTGCTATGGCGTGTTCTTGTCTGGGTTTACCATCAGAAGTTTACATGGGATACAAAGATACAGTAAGACAGCAACAAAATGTTTTCAGAATGGATTTACTTGGATGTAAAGTCTACCCGGTAAAATCAGGCTCACAAACACTGAAGGATGCAATTAATGAAGCTATTCGTGACTGGATCACAAATGTTGAGACAACATATTACCTGTTAGGTTCCGCTGTTGGCCCACACCCATACCCAGTAATGGTACGAGACTTTCAATCCGTAATAGGAAAGGAAATAAAACAACAGATGAAAAACGTTCCCGATACGGTCATTGCATGCGTTGGTGGCGGATCAAATGCAATTGGCACGTTTTATCCAATGATTGATAATAATGTAGAAATGATTGGTGTCGAGGCAGCTGGGCATGGATTGAAGACCGGTAAACATTCTGCTACACTCAATGCAGGAAAAAAAGGCGTATTGCATGGCATGATGACATATCTGCTTCAAGACAGTGACGGACAAATTAAGGAAACACATAGTATTTCAGCGGGATTAGATTATCCAGGAGTTGGTCCAGAGCATGCATTTTTGAAAGATGCTGGTAATGTAAGATACAAAAGTGCAACAGACCGCGAAGTAATTAATGCATTTTTAACACTAACAAAAACTGAGGGAATAATACCAGCACTAGAATCTGCACATGCAGTTTCACATGCAATTAAAATTGCTAAAACTAGATCAAAATCTGATTCAATAGTAGTTACATTGTCTGGACGTGGTGACAAGGACATTGACATCGTAAAACAATATCTAAGGAAAAATGTCAAAAATTCAAGATAAGTTCAAGGAATTAAAATCCAAGAACGAAAAAGCATTAATTTCATACATTATGACAGGTTTTCCAAATGAAAACACAACGCTATCAATTGTTGAGGGTCTTGTTAATGGTGGTACTGACATCATTGAATTAGGATTTCCGTTTTCAGATCCAATAGCGGATGGGCCAGTTATACAAAATGCAAGTACAATTTCATTAAACAAAGGGGCAAAAATTGAAAAATTTTTTAGAATTGTAAAAAAAATTAGAAAGAAAACAGATATTCCACTTGTTTTAATGACATACACTAATGTGCTCTACGCTCAAGGTTACGCAAAATTCATGTCAAAAGCAAAGAGTGCAGGTATCGATGGACTAATTCTGCCGGATATGTCTATTGAAGAATCCAAGGACTATCTTAAATCTGCCAGAAAAAATAATCTTGATACCATTTTCTTGGTATCTCCAAATACGAATAATGCTAGACTGAAAAAAATAGCAAAAGCCAGTACAGGCTTTTTGTATATGGTAGCTGTTTTTGGCACAACTGGTGTTCAAACAAAGATTCACAAATACACTATAGATTCGATTAAAAATGCTAAAAAAATCGTTGGCCACAAACTACCCATTGGTATCGGATTTGGTGTATCAACCCCTAATGATGTGAAAAAGTATGTTTCAGTAGGCATAGACGCAGTAATTGTTGGTAGTGCTAATCTAAAGATTATTGAGAATACACCCACATCAAAACTACAAAGAAGGATTACAGAATATACTAAAAAACTGAAAAGAAATACACGCTTGTAGGAAAAGCTACATAAATGGGAAACTATTTCCACATATATGCAGACTAAGTTTATTTTTGTTACAGGCGGAGTGATGTCTGGTCTTGGCAAAGGTGTAGTTTCGGCTTCAATTTCAAAATTATTACAGCTATCAGATCAAAAAGTATCATGTGTAAAAATTGATCCATATCTAAATTTTGATGCTGGAACGATGAACCCAATTGCTCATGGTGAAGTGTTTGTCACAGAAGATGGTGGTGAATGTGATATGGATATTGGAAGCTATGAAAGATATCTTAACAAAGATATTCCAAAATCTCATAATATTACAACTGCTCAGATTTATTCTAGTGTTATTGATGCAGAACGAAAAGGGAAATATCTGGGTGCTTGTGTTCAAATTATTCCACACATTACTGACGAAATAAAAAATCGTATTCGAACGATTGCAAATGATGAACAGCTTGATGTGTTAATTGTAGAATGTGGTGGTACTGTAGGTGATATAGAAAGCCTCCCATTTCTTGAAGCCTTAAGACAAATTAAGTTGGAAGATGGTTCTGAAAATGTTATTTTTGTTCATGTGACATTAGCACCATCATTAGAAGTTGTTGGAGAACAAAAGACAAAACCAACGCAACATAGTGTACAAGAATTAAGAAGAATTGGTATACAACCTGATCTGTTATGTGTACGTTGTGCAACACCTCTATTGGAAAAGACTAGACAAAAGATTTCAATGTTTACAAATGTAACTATTGATGATGTGTTTTCATGTCATGATGCTAAATCAATTTTTATAATACCGCAAATGTTGTATGAACAAGGATTAGTTGATGTAATTTTTAAGAAATTTACAAAAGTTGGTTATGTTAACACATCAAAAAATTGGGATGATTGGAATACAATAGTTAATTCGTTACAAAAAACAGATAATACGATTAAAATTGCAATGGTTGGTAAGTATGTCACTTTAGCAGACAGTTATGTCAGTGTTAATGAAGCACTCAAACACGCTTCTGCATCTATTGGAAGATCTGTGAATATCGATTGGATTGATTCAGAAACATTCAATGGAAATCTTGAACAGCTTGATAATTTTGATGGTATACTAGTACCTGGTGGATTTGGAACACGTGGTTCTGAAGGAATAATTGATACCGCTACATACGCACTAAAGAAAAACATACCATACCTTGGAATTTGTTTTGGCTTTCAGCTGGCGGCTATTGCATTTGGTCGTGAAATGTGTAATCTCAAAAATGCAAACTCAACTGAGATCATTCCAGATACAAAGAATCCAATTATTGATCTTTTACCAGAACAAAAACAGGAGACGGATATGGGTGGTTCATTACGATTAGGTGCAAATGAAATTAAAATTAATCAAGATTCACTAGCGTATAAAATATACAATTCTAATAAAATTTC
>Ga0066860_10001284_pt1 | contig 11323 bp, 9 predicted proteins | sample ETN07SmetaG_FD_65601 | JGI IMG/M metagenome (GOLD analysis project Ga0066860, IMG submission 65601) | Marine microbial and viral communities from oxygen minimum zone, Eastern Pacific Ocean - ETNP2014F14-07SV275 | ecosystem: Environmental > Aquatic > Marine > Oceanic ... | reverse complement strand
TTTTTTAAATCCAGGAAAATATTCTGGTAAAAAAGCTCTTGAAACTTGACTTTTTAACCATTCTTTATCTTTAACTTTATAAGATGGAATCTCAATATCCCATTTTGCTTTTTTAATTTCATCAACTTTGTTTATTAAAATATCTTTTTGATTATCTTTAAGCCCTGCATCCAAAATGCAAATTGCAATGTTGTTACTTTCGTTAAACTTTTTAATTGAATCAATTAACTCATTTAATAATTCAAAATAATTTGCGTCTGCTAAAGAAATAATTGCATTTTCTTTCATCTATAACATGTCTTCATGATGATCATTTTCAGAGTTAATTACATCATACTTTTTATTTAATTTTATATAATGTATAAAACTAATAGGAATAAGACATAGGTAAGCTAAACCAGATATAACCATTACATTGAGCGTATATACTAGCAAAAGGCCAAAAAATAAAACAATGCCGAAGAGTAAAAAAATAGTCATTGTTCTTGGAACAACAATTTTTTTTAGAGAATAGGTTGGAACTTTGCTAATTAAAAGCAACGAAACTAATATAAAAAAAACTGGAACTATAAAATTATAATTTATATTTAAAAATTTTAGTTCAGTTAAACTATATATTAAAGGCATTAAAACTAAAATTCCTCCTGCAGGAGAAGGTACTCCCTCAAAAAAATTATCTTTCCAAGAAGCTTCTTCATTTGAATGAACATTAAATCTAGCTAACCTTAAAACTACACACACAACGAAGATTAAACATAAAAGCCAGCCAAACTTTCCAAGTTTATTTAAAGACCAAAAATACATTATAAAAGCAGGAGCTACTCCAAAACTAATCACATCAGTTAATGAGTCTAATTCTTTTCCAACTTTAGATGTTGCTTTTATTAATCTTGCTATTCGACCGTCTAATCCGTCTATTAATGCTGCAATAATTATTGCTATAATTGCAATTTCATATTTTGAATCTAAAGCAAATTTAATTGAGCTTAATCCAATACATACTCCAATTAATGTAAGTATGTTTGGCAAAATTACTCTAGTTTTTTTATCGCTAACTAATTTAAAATTTTTTTTTGGTTGTTCCATAATGTTATTTTTTAGCTAACAATGTTTCTCCAGCAATTGTTTTTTGATTGACTTTAACAAGCGGAATATAATTTTCAAAATATATATCTACCCTACTTCCAAACCTTATCATTCCAATTCTTGAACCTTGATCTAATTCCTGATCTTTTGAAGCTTCACAAACAATTCTTCTTGCTATTAATCCAGCTATTTGAACCACAACAATTTCGTTGCCCTGTTTATTTATAATTTTGTAATAATTTCTTTCATTATCTTCACTTGATTTGTCAAGAGAAGCATTAATAAATTTTCCTGGTTTATAAAAAATTTCTGAAATTTTCCCTGCGCAAGGTGATCTGTTTACATGACAGTCAAATACATTCATAAAAATGCTTATTTTTTTAAAATTTTTATTTTCTAAACCAAGTTCTTTTGGTCCTTTTTTTTCTGAAACGTCTAAAACTAATCCATCAGCAGGACTAACAAGATAGTTTTCATCATTAATTGAAATTCTTTCAGGATCTCTAAAAAAATAATAAACCCAAATTGTTAATACCACACATATTAACCCTAAAAAATTGCTTACAAAGTATAAAACTATTGTTATTAAAATAGCTATAATTAAAAACTTATAACCCTCTTGGTGAATTTTTGGAAAAACCTTGTCTAGCATAATCTTTAATTTGATAATTGTTCATTAATATGTATATAAAACTCAAAAATTCAATTATTAAGATATATAATCAAATATGAGTAAAATTAAGGTTAAAACCCCTATAGTTGAGATAAATGGCGATGAAATGACAAGAGTGATATGGGATTTTATCAAAAAAAAACTGATCTTGCCTTATTTAGATTTAGAAATAGAACATTTTGATTTAGGTATGAAAAGTAGAGATGATACTTCAGATCAAATCACAATTGATTGTGCAAACGCAATAAAAAAAAATGGTGTAGGAATTAAGTGTGCAACAATAACTCCTGATGAAGCAAGAGTAAAAGAATTTAATTTAAAAAAGATGTGGCGATCTCCTAATGGTACAATTCGAAATATTATTGGAGGGACTGTTTTTAGAGAACCAATAATTTGCAAAAATATTCCAAAGCTTGTTCCTTCATGGACTGATCCAGTAATAATTGGCCGACATGCTTTTGGTGATCAGTATAGAGCAACAGATTTTAAAGTACCCGGTAAGGGAAAATTAGAAATTAAATGGACAGCAGAAGATGGAAGTGATGAAAAAAAATATGAAGTATTTAATTTTCCTGGACCAGGTATTGCTTTATCAATGTACAACTTGGATAAATCTATCGAAGATTTTGCAAGATCCTGTTTTAACTATGGATTAATAAAAAAATGGCCTGTTTATTTTTCAACTAAAAATACAATATTAAAAATTTATGACGGAAGGTTTAAAGATATTTTTGATTCTGTTTTTGAAAAAGAATTTAAATCAAAATTTGAAAAAAATAAAATCACATACACGCATAAGTTGATTGATGACATGGTTGCTTGCGCTATGAAATGGAGCGGCAAGTATATTTGGGCTTGTAAAAATTATGATGGAGATGTTCAGTCTGATACAATTGCTCAAGGTTATGGTTCTCTAGGTTTAATGACTAGCGTTCTTCTTGCTCCAGATGGAAGAACCATGGAATCAGAAGCTGCCCATGGAACAGTAACAAGACATTATAGATTGCATCAACAAGGAAAAGAAACTTCAACAAACCCTATTGCTTCAATTTTTGCTTGGACAAGAGGATTGGCTCATAGAGGCGAGTTAGATAATAATCAAGAACTAATTGACTTTTCATTGACGCTAGAAAAGGTATGTATTGATACTGTTGAAAGTGGAGCTATGACAAAAGACCTTGCTATTTTAATTGGTCCTTCTAGTGAATATATGACTACTAATCAATTCTTAGATGAATTAGATGGGCGACTTAAAAAAAATCTTAATTAATTAAATTTTTAATTTTTTTAAAAGACTCATCAATTTTTTCAGTTAAGGATCCTCCAGCTTGGGCAAAATCAGCTCTACCTCCACCACCTTTTCCACCAATGATTTCTGAACCAATTTTAACAAGATCAATAGCATTTATTTTTTTGGAAAGTTTTTGTGTTATACCTATGGCTAAACCAATTTTATCATCTTTAATTGCATAAACAATTACTACTCCATTGTTTAACTCTTTTTTTCCTTTATCAACCAATGATCTCAAATCTTTAAAAGGAAGTTCATGAACTTTTTGAAATCTTACTTTAGTTTTATTTACCAAAATATCTTTAATTATATTTTTTTCTTTATCATTCAAAATAGAAGTGACCAAAAGTTCTTCATATTGTTTATTTAAATCTTTGATTATATCGATTTGATTTTTTTCCTGATTTAAATAAGGTTTTCCTTTTAGCTCTTTAATTTTTTCTACTAATTCATTTATTGCTAGCTCATTTTTTTCTTTGGTTTCACCAGATTTTTTATCTTTATTCTTTAAGTAATTTTGCAGTTGTTTGTCCCTTAATGCCTCTACTCTTCTGACGCCTGCAGCAATTGATGATTGACTTATTATTTTAAAATTTCCAATATCACCCGTATTTCTAACATGTGTACCGCCACACAATTCAGTTGAAAAATGGCTATTATTATCATCTCCCATTGATAAAACTCTAACTTCATCTCCATATTTTTCACCAAATAAAGCTAAAGCACCATTATCTACTGCTTCTTTTGGTGTCATAATTCTAGTTTTTACATCAGTTTTTTTTTTAATCATTGAATTTACATATTTTTCTACTTTTTCAATTTCATTAGATGAAATAGGTTTCATGTGACTAAAATCAAATCTCAGCCTATCAGCTTCAACTAAAGAACCTTTTTGGGTAACATGTTTACCTAATACTCTTCGAAGAGACTCGTGTAACAAATGAGTTGCTGAATGATATGCTCTAATATTATCTCTTCTTTCAGTGTCGATTTGTAACTCAACAGAATCATTAATTTTTAACGAACCAGATTTAACTTTTCCATAATGAATAAATAAATTTCCTAATTTTTTTTGAACATCTGTTACTTCAAACTTAAAATTTCCTGATATTATTTCACCAATGTCTCCGACTTGACCTCCTGCCTCACCATAAAAAGGTGTTTGGTTTGTAATTATTATTCCTTCATCTTTTTCATTTAAAACTTTAACTTCTTTGTTATTTTTTAATAATGAAATAACTACGCCTTCAGCTTTATTTGTTTCATATCCCAAAAAATCTGTAGCTCCTAAACGATCTTTAATCCCAAACCAAATTTCATCAACTGCGCTATCGCCAGAACCTTTCCAGTTTTTTTTAGCAAGCTCCTTACTTTGTTTCATTAAGGATTGAAATTTTTTATGATTAACCTTCAATGATTTATTTTTAAGTATGTCTTCAGTTAAATCTAATGGAAATCCATAAGTGTCATATAGTTTAAAAGCAACTTCACCTGGTAAAATTTTATCTATTTTTGAAATCTCATCATTTAAAATTTTAATTCCACGATCTAAAAGAACTAAAAATTTTTCTTCTTCCATTTTTAAAGTTTCTTTTATTAAGGATTGTGCTCTATCAAGCTCAGGGTAACTATCTGACATTTCTTCTTGAAGAGTTTTAAATATATTAAAAAAGATTGGTTCTTTTGCTCCCAGTAAATGAGAATGTCTCATTCCCCTTCTCATAATTCGTCTAAGCACATAACCTCTACCTTCATTGGAAGGCAAAACTCCTTCGGCAATTAAAAATGAGCTGGCTCTCAGGTGGTCTGCTATTACTCTGAAGCTCGAAATATTTGAAGCTTCAGGTTTTTTATTAAGAGCATTAGATGTGGACTGAATTAATTTTTTGAAATGATCAGTTTCATAATTATCATGACTTCCTTGTAGTAAAGCAGCTATTCTTTCTAAACCCATCCCTGTGTCTACAGATGGTTTTGGTAAATCAATTCTTTTATCTTTAGCAATTTGCTCGAATTGCATAAAAACTAAGTTCCAAATTTCTATAAATCGATCTCCATCCTGGTCTTTTGTTCCTGGCAAACCTCCTTTTAAGTGGTCACCATGATCAAAAAAAATCTCAGAACAAGGACCACATGGGCCAGTTTCTCCCATAGACCAAAAATTGTCTGAAGTTGCTATTCTAATTACTTTATTATCACTTAAACCAGCTACTTTTTTCCATAAATTAAATGCATCATCATCATCTCTAAAAACTGTTACATAAAGCCTGTCTTTGTTAATACCAAATTCCTTTGTAATTAAATCCCAAGCAAATGTAATTGCTTGTTCTTTAAAATAATCACCAAATGAAAAGTTTCCTAACATTTCAAAGAACGTATGATGTCTTGGGGTATAGCCTACGTTTTCTAAATCATTATGTTTGCCTCCCGCTCTTACACATTTTTGTGAAGTGGTGGCTCTTTTGTAATCTCTTTTTTCTAAACCTGTAAAAACATTTTTAAACTGAACCATTCCAGAATTTGCAAACATTAAGGTGGGATCGTTATTTGGAACTAAATTACTAGATTCAATAATCTTATGATCCTTTTTTTCAAAAAACTTTAAAAAGGTATTTCTTATTTCATTTAATGATTTGCCAGACATATTTTTAAAATACAGCTTTTTTATTTTATGTCTAGATATCTGTAGGGAAAAAAGGCGCTTATAATAAGCGCCTTTTATTAACTAAAAATGACTTTTAACTAATTCTTTTGAGTTGGAACTTCTTCCTTTGAATCTTCTTTAATTTTTTCTTTGTCTAAAGGATTGCCTTCTATTTTTTTAGAAATTACTCCAGCTTTTTCTCTAATTGCCATTTCAATTTCTGCAGCAACTTTTGGATTTTGTTCTAAATAAATTTTGGCATTCTCTCTACCTTGTCCTATCTTTTCACCTTTGTATGTATACCACGCACCTGCTTTTTCTACTATTTCAGCTTTGGCACCTAGATCAACCAACTCTCCAACTTTACTAATTCCTTTGCCATACATTAAATCAAACTCTACAACTTTAAATGGCGGAGATACTTTATTCTTAACTACTTTAACTCTTGTAGAATTTCCAATGATTTGCTCTTTATCTTTTATTGCTCCAATTCTTCTAATGTCCAATCTCACTGAAGAATAAAATTTTAATGCATTTCCTCCTGATGTTGTTTCAGGATTTCCAAACATTACTCCGATTTTCATTCTTATTTGGTTTATGAAAATAACCATTGTATTTGTTCGTGAAATTGAGCTTGTTAGCTTTCTTAGTGCTTGACTCATTAATCTTGATTGAAGACCAACATGATGATCTCCCATCTCACCTTCGAGTTCTGCTCTTGGAGTAAGTGCGGCCACAGAGTCTATTACTAAAACTGAAACTGATCCTGATTTTATTAGTGTATCAGCTATTTCTAAAGCCTGTTCACCTGTATCAGGTTGGGAAATTAATAATTCTGCAGTATCCACTCCTAATTTTTTTGCATACACTGGATCTAAAGCGTGTTCTGCATCTATAAATCCACAAATGCCTCCAGTTTTTTGAGCTTCAGCCACAACTTGCAAAGCAAGAGTAGTTTTTCCTGATGACTCAGGTCCATAAATTTCAATAACTCTTCCTTTGGGCAATCCACCTATTCCTAATGCTAAATCTAAACTTAAAGATCCTGTTGAAATGGATTCAATATCCATTGCTGTTTGTTGACCAAGCTTCATCACTGAGCCTTTGCCAAAATTTTCTGTAATTTGACTTATTGCTGCGTCTAAAGCTTTATTCTTTTCTTTATTCTCTAAATCTTGATTTTTTGTGGTTTTAACTACTTTCAGGTTGTTTTTAATCATTTTTTGCCTCTTTTCTTATAATAATTAGTGTTCGAATCATGATTTAAATGTACACATTTTGTTCTCATTAGCAATATAATAATTAATAAAGCCTATAAAATAGCTAATTTTCCTAATTAATTTGAAGGTGTTTCGTAGTCAACAAACCAATAGATTCTAATACTTTAAATTGTGAAAGTAGATAATTTCTTTCAGCATTTGCTAGACTTGTTTTTGCATCTAAAAGCAAGGTGTTTGATTGAATGACATCTATCGTAGATCTTCCAAGACCAGATTCATACTCTATTGTAATTCCTTCATTAGCAATTTCAGCTGCTCCAACTTGAGATCTAACAGAGTTTAATAAGCTCTTTGAGGACTGGTAACTTGACCAAGCACTTGCAACGGTTGTTTTATTTGAAGTAATTGCATCTTCAAGCAATAATCTTTTTTGATTACTTAAATTTTTATTTTTATTTAGCGTTGCTCTATTTTTTCCACCAGTATAAAAAGGCCACTTTACTGTAGCTTTAAGTACGCTTTTATCTCTTTCATCATAAGTCGCACTTAGATCTTCTGTTTGCGAAGTTTCAAAAGATAAAGTTGCTGATGGGCCTAAGCTAGCTTGTGCAATTTTTATATCTTTTTCTGATTGTTGTAATTCTAACTTAGCAATAATTAATCCTGGATTGTTTTTTTGAGAAACTTTATTTGCTTCTCCTAAATTTTGTGGAAGCTTAAGATTAAAACTTAATTTTTCATTTAAATCACTTATATTATCAATAGAACCAATTACATTTTCATAAATTAATTTACCAGTCACGACTTCATTTTTTGCTTCAATAAACTTTGCATTTGCTCCAGCAAGAGATGCCTCTGATTGAGCTAAATCAACTACGCTAATTTGTCCCTTTTCTAATCTTGCTTGATCAGTCTCAACTTGTCTTTCTAATAAACTGACATTTGATTGATTAATTTTATATTTTTTGTTTGCCAATATCAATCCTGTATAAGCTTCAACTGCTTGATATAAAATTTCTTGTTCAACTTTTAAAAGTTGAACTTTAGCAACATCTAATCCCAGTTCATTTTTTTTTAAATCTGCATTTCTTGCTCCATCATATAAAGTTTGTTCAATCAATAAAGATGTTGTTAATGGATCAACATCTGTAATAGATGCATCGCCTCCGCTTTGATTAGTTAGTTTGCTTGTATCCTCTTTGCTCTTAGTTGCAGATAAAGTTATAGAGGGTAAGTAATCACTTTTTGAAATGTTAATATTTTCTTCTGAAACACTTATGTTTTCTCTTTCTGCGTTAAGTTTAGGATTTTTATTATAAGCTTTTAATAAAGCTCCGGTTAAATTGTCAGCAAATAAGTTTGTATTAAAAAAAAAAACAATTAAAAAAAATACATATATTTTTTTCATCAAAATTTAGTCTATGATTTATTGTTTTTTATCCATTGGATGATTTTCACCATCATTGACTACAACATTTTCTAACTCAAACGGTTTAACACCTTCTAAACATGCTACATTAATTCCATACATGTTTGGATTGCTACGCATTTTATGATGAGTATAAATTCCACAATTTGAACAAAAATAATGTTCGGCTACTTTTGTATAATACTGATAAAGTTTTAAAAGATCTTGGCCTTTAGTAATTTTTAAATCGCCGTGTTCAACCATTGTCATAATGGTTCCTTTTCTTTTACAAAGTGAGCAATTGCATCTCATTAATTTTTTAAACTGATCGGGTACATTAACCTCGATCTCTACTCCACCACAGTGACAAGATAATTTTTTCATTGATACGTTTATCTATCACTATTTCTCTTTCATAGTAATAGTTATCCACACCGCACTAGAACTGCTTTAAATGTTCATGTTTTGATTCACTTTTGATTCACTTACAGACTCAAAATACAACCTGATTGACTATATGGTAAATTTGTAATAGAACAAAACAAGAACATGAAATTAACAGTACCATTTTACTTACATAAAGTCGGCGCAGGTTTCCCTTCTCCTGCTACAGATTATATAGAAGAAGATGTTGATCTAAACATTCATCTAATCAAAAACGTTCCAGCAACTTTTATTATTCGAGTTCAAGGAAAATCAATGACGGATGTTGGCATCTATGATGGAGATTTATTGGTTGTTGATAAAAGTCTTAAACCAAAAAATTTTTCTACTGTAGTTGCGAATGTTCATGATGAGCTCGTAGTAAAAAACTTTGTTAAAGAAAAAGACGAACAATTTCTTACCTCTGGTTCAAAAAAAATTGAAGATAAAATTACTATAAATAACGATTCAGAAATTTTTATTTGGGGAGTTGTCACTTATGTCATCCACTCAGTATACTAAAAAAATAGCATTAATAGATTGTAATTCTTTTTACGTCTCTTGTGAAAGACTATTTAATCCCAAAATTAGAAATAAACCTGTTGTTGTATTGTCTAGTAACGATGGTTGTATTATTTCAAGATCTAATGAGGCTAAAGCCTTAGGGATAAAAATGGGAGAACCTTATTTTAAATCAAAAGATATAATTGTTAAAAATAATGTTCATGTTTTTTCTTCGAATTATTCTTTGTATGGAGATCTTTCTAGAAGAGTAATGAGAACTCTAAAACGTTTTAATTCTAAAATAGAAATTTATTCCATTGATGAAGCTTTTTTAGATTTAAGTGATTTTCCAGATGATGCGGTAGAAGACGTAGGAAAAGAAATTAGAAGCATTGTATTACAATGGACAGGAATACCTACTAGTATTGGAATTGCAAAAACTAAAACTCTCAGTAAAGTTGCTAATCATATTGCAAAAAAAACAAAATCTGGTGTTGTAAATTTAATAGACATTAAAGATATTGATCCCATATTAGAAAAAGTAGAAATTAATGATATTTGGGGAATTGGCAAACAACTTACAAAGTTTTTTGTTCAAAATGGAATTCATAATGCTAAACAATTAAAAAATATATCTAATGCTTGGATAAAAAAAAGTTCTAGTGTTTTAAGTTCTAGAACTGCTATGGAGCTTAGAGGTATCTCATGTATATCTTTAGAAACTCAAAATTCAAAAAGAAAAAGTTGTGTGGTTTCAAGATCGTTTGCAAAAAAAGTAGAAAAACTTCAAGAACTGCAAGAGTCAATCACAAGCTATTGTTTAAATGCTGCAGAAAAAATTAGATCAGAATCTTTAATTGTAAAATCAATAACAGTATTTATTAGAACTAGTCCTTTTCAAAATCAATTTGCTTATTACTCTAATTCTAAAACCATAGATTTACCAATTGCAACAGACAACAGTATTGAGATAGTTAAAACTGCTCTAACTGCATTAAAATATATTTTTAAAAATGGGTATAAATATCAAAAGGCTGGAATAATGTTATCTGGTTTATCTAATTCAGAAGGAAGTAAAAATTTATTTTCTTCTATCAAAGATGATAAAATTAAAAACCTAATGAAATCTATAGATAATACTAATTATAGATTTGGTCGATCTACATTAAGTTTAGCTAGTGCTGGAATAAATAAAAAATGGAATGTAAGAAGACAACATTCATCAAAAATTGATACTGCTGATTTTAATTTTTTACCAACAATAAAAGCTATTTAAGATTATCAATATTATTAATATTTTCTAAAGAGCTATTTAGTTCTGTTATATTTTCACGTCCTGAAAGAACAAAAACTGAAATAATCATTACAACAACCAAGACTATCGGAATAAATGTTACAACTGAAATGTATTGTGACACAAGAAAAATATATACAGCTAAAAAGATTATAGATCTGATTAAAACAGTAAATTTATAAACAGCAACAATTGAAAGAGAGTGTTTTAAAAGATTAATAAAACTCATCTTTGATGGATCAAAGTATCTGGACCCTCTAATTGATGGAACAGATCTTCGATCTTTAACTGCCTTGGATAATGAACCAGAAAAACTACTCCACGTAGCCGCTTCTTTGCTCATCTTATCTACGGCAGATTTAGTTAAACAAGTATAGTTTCCAAACTTAATTGATTGACCAGTAAAAACAAAAGTTAAATACTTATGAATTAAATAACAAAATTTAAATAAAAGTCCTTCAGATCTCTTAATTCTATTTGCGGTAATTACTGTATCTGGATATTCTTTAGCTTTTTCAATAAGTAGTCTTATTTCTTCAGGTCTATCTTCTCCATCCCCATCCATAGGTATGACATAATCCACATCTTCTCTTTCATTAATATATTTTAAACCAGCGGCATTACATCGTGCATGACCTCTATTTTCTTTCATATTTATAACTTGAATAGATTTTAAATTATTTAAATTTAAACTAATTTCAGGCCTTTGTTCTGTAGAAGCATCATTAACAATTAAAACTGACACTTCTTCCTCTAACCCTGCTATCACTAAATCAATAT
>Ga0066860_10001282_pt1 | contig 11332 bp, 9 predicted proteins | sample ETN07SmetaG_FD_65601 | JGI IMG/M metagenome (GOLD analysis project Ga0066860, IMG submission 65601) | Marine microbial and viral communities from oxygen minimum zone, Eastern Pacific Ocean - ETNP2014F14-07SV275 | ecosystem: Environmental > Aquatic > Marine > Oceanic ... | reverse complement strand
GCCGCCGCTCGCGGTGCGCAACGCGCTGCGGCTCGGCGCGGTGGAGATCATGGAAGGCGCGGCGCCGCACGGCGTGGTCAACGCCATGGTGCAGATCATCGGTCACGGCAAACGCACCCAGAGCTACAAGGGCCTCGTCAACGCGGTGCTGCGCCGCCTCGGCGACCAGGACCCGCAGGCCTGGGCGAAGCTGCCGGTGCCCAAGCTGCCGAACTGGCTGCGCGGCCCGATGGTCGCGGCTTGGGGCCGGGACGCGGTCGCGGCGATGGAAGCGGTGCAGGCCGAAGCCCCGCCGCTCGACCTGACGCCTAAGGGCGATCCGGCGGCGCTGGCCGAACGGCTCGGGGCCGAGCTGCTGCCAACCGGCTCGCTGCGGCTGCGCGAGGCGGGGCAGGTCTCCGCGCTGCCGGGCTTTGAGTCCGGTGACTGGTGGGTGCAGGACGCCGCCGCCGCCGTGGCGGCGCGGGTGCTCGACGCCCGGCCCGGCGAGCGGGTGCTCGACCTGTGCGCCGCGCCGGGTGGCAAGACCATGCAGCTTGCCGCCGCCGGCGCCGAGGTGACCGCGCTCGACCTGTCGGAGGCGCGGCTTGGGCGGCTGCGCGAGAATCTTGACCGCACCGGCCTGTCGGCCCGCATCGTGCAGGGCGACGCGCTGGAGTTCGACGAGGGCGGCTTCGACGCGATCCTTCTGGACGCGCCCTGCTCGGCCACCGGCACGATCCGCCGCCACCCCGACCTGCCGCACGCCAAGGACGGGGCCGAGTTCGGCGCGCTGATCGAGCTGCAGGCGGAGATGATCGACCATGCGCTGGGCCTGCTCGCGCCGGGCGGGCGGCTGGTCTTTTGCACCTGCTCGCTGCTGCCCGACGAGGGCGAGGTGCAGGTCGAGGAGGCGCTGGCGCGGCACCCCGACCTGGTGAACGACCGCGCGGCGCTGGCGCGGCCCGGCATCGCGGCAGACTGGATCGGCCCCGAGGGGCTCCGGCTCCGCCCCGATTTCTGGGCCGATCGCGGTGGCATGGACGGATTCTTCATCGCCTGCCTGCGCCGGCCCCAGACCGCGTGACATCGCGCCCCGCCTCGCCCTAGCATGGCCCGGCGCGCAGGTGTCGGGGAGAGCGGACCGGGATGACGGTGATGGGGCGGATCTTGGGGCTGGAGCGGTTCTGGCGTCGCCGCGATGCGCGCGCCGTGCCGACCGCGCTGGCCCGACCCGGCCCGCCGCCGGGCCTCGGCGAGGCGGCCCGGGGTCGCGCGCTGGTCGAGGCGGCGCGGGGCGGACGCTCGATCCTGATGCTGGCACCCGGTCCGGATACCGAGGCGATGCACCGCTTCGGCTGGCTCGACGACCTCGCCGCGCTGGGCGGCCCGGCGGCGCGCGATCTCGCCTGGCGCTGGATCGATGAGTGGATCGGTCGGCACGAGGGGCCGGGCGAGGGCTGGAGCCCGAACATCCTGTCGGCGCGGATCGCGCGCTGGGTCGGGCACGCCGCCTGGCTCACTCAGACGCCGCCGCGCCCGGAGCGGCGGGCCCTCTTCCTGCGCAGCCTGTCGCGGCAGACACGCTGGCTGGCCCGGCATTGGTCCGGGGCGGCGCCGTCCGAGAGGCCGCAGGTGCTCGCCGCGCTGATCGCCGCCGAGACGGCGCTCGACGGGGCACCGGCCCAGCCCGCCCGGCGGGCCGCCTCCATGGGCCGGGCCGCGGCCGAGGCAGTGGAACCCGATGGCGGCATCGGCGCGCGGGCGCCCGAGGCGCTGCTCGAACTGTTCTGCGCGCTGGTCGAATCTGCGGAGCTGCTGGGCCAGCACGTCACGTCGCCACATCGCGACGCCATCGCCCGCATCGCCCCGGTGCTGCGCGGGCTGCGCCATGTCGATGGCGGTCTGGCGCGGTTCCATGGCGGCGGTCGCGGTGCGCCGGGCCGGGTCGAGCGCGCGCTGGCCCAAGCGCCACGCGGCGCCGCGGCGCCGCTGCCGATGGGGTTCGCCCGGCTCGCCTCGGGGCGCAGCAGCGTGATCATCGACGCCGCCGCGCCGCCGGAGGGGCCGGGGGCGACCATGGCCCATGCCTCGACCCTGGCCTTCGAGATGACCGTCGGGCGGCGCCCGCTCATCGTCAATTGCGGCTCCGGGCTGCGGCACGGCCCGGATTGGCGCCGGGCCGGGCGCGCCACGCCGTCGCATTCGACGCTGTGCGTCGAGGGCCGCTCCTCGGCCCGGCTCGATCAGGCCCCGGATGGCCGCGAGACGCTGCGCGACGGGCCGCGCGAGGTGCTTACGCATCGCTTCGACGCCGAGCGGCTGCAGCGGATGGAGGCGAGCCATGACGCCTGGCGCAAGGCGTTCGGGCTGACCCATGATCGGCGGCTCGCGCTCGACCGGGGCGGCGCGGTGCTGGTGGGGGAGGATCTCCTGACCACGCTCGGCCCGCCCGACGAGCGCGCCTTCGAGGCGGCGAGCCGGGCCGGCCGCCATCCGGGCGTCGGCTTCGCGATCCGCTTCCACCTCCATCCCGACGTCGTGGCCGAGAGCGACCCTCACGGCACCACGGCAAGGCTGACGCTGCGCTCGGGCGAGGTGTGGGAGCTGTCGCATGACGGCGGCGCGCGGCTGTCTCTGGCGCCCTCGGTCTATCTCGAAAACAGCCATCCCGACCCGGTCCCGACGCAACAGGTGGTTTTATCCGGCCGCGCGATGGCCTATGCGACGCTCGTCCGCTGGTCGCTCGTTCGGATGGGCGACGGCGTGCCGGCCCCGCGCGACCTGTGGCGCGGGGAGGACGCCCCGGCATGAGTCGCGCGGACCAGACCAGGAAGGACGACCCATGACCTCGCTTGCCCCGCTGCGCCGCGCGCTGCTCTCCGTCTCCGACAAGACCGGCTTGATCGACCTCGCCCGCGCGCTCGACGCCCGCGGCGTCGAGCTGCTCTCTACCGGCGGCTCCGCCAAGGCGCTGCGCGAGGCGGGCCTGCCGGTTCGGGACGTGGCCGAGGTCACCGGCTTCCCCGAGATGATGGATGGCCGGGTCAAGACGTTGCACCCCAAGGTCCATGGTGGCCTGCTGGCGGTGCGCTCGGACGAGGGTCATGTCGCGGCGATGCAGGAGCACGGCATCCCGGCGATCGACCTGCTGGTGGTCAATCTCTACCCCTTCGAGGAGACGGTCGCGAAGGGCGGCGATTACGACGACTGCATCGAGAACATCGACATCGGCGGCCCGGCGATGATCCGCGCCGCCGCCAAGAACCACGCCGATGTCTGCGTGGTCACCGATGTCGAGGATTACGAGGCGCTGCTCGCCGAGCTCGACGCCCATGACGGCCAGACCGACCTGCCGTTCCGCAAGCGGCTCGCCCAGACCGCCTATGCCCGCACCGCCGCCTATGACGCCGCCGTCTCGACCTGGATGGCCTCCGCCATCGGCGAGGCCGCGCCGCGCCGCCGCGCATTCGCCGGCACGCTTGCCCAGACGCTGCGCTACGGCGAGAACCCGCACCAGCAGGCGGCCTTCTACACCGACGGCTCGATGCGCCCCGGCGTCGCCACCGCGACCCAGATCCAGGGCAAGGAGCTGAGCTACAACAACATCAACGACACCGACGCGGCCTATGAGCTGGTGGCCGAGTTCGGCGGCGACGCGCCCGCCTGCGCGATCATCAAGCATGCCAACCCCTGCGGCGTGGCCACCGGCGGCTCGCTCAAGGAGGCCTATGCGCGGGCCTTCGATTGCGACCGCACCTCGGCCTTCGGCGGCATCGTCGCGCTGAACCGCCCGCTCGACGGCGCCACCGCCGAAGAGATCGCCAAGATCTTCACCGAGGTGGTGATCGCACCGGGCGCCGATGACGACGCCCGCGCGGTCTTTGCCGCCAAGAAGAACCTGCGGCTGCTCGTCACCGACGCGCTGCCCGATCCGCGCGCGCCCCGCCTCGCCTACCGGCAGGTGGCGGGCGGCCTGCTGGTGCAGGACCATGATTCGGGCTTCGTGTCGCGCGACGACCTCAAGGTGGTGACCAAGCGCGCCCCCTCGGCGCAGGAGCTCGACGACCTGATGTTCGCCTGGACCGTGGCGCGCCACGTGAAGTCGAACGCGATCGTCTATGCCAAGGGCGGCCAGACCGTCGGCGTCGGCGCCGGCCAGATGAGCCGACTCGACAGCGCGCTGATCGCGGCGGCCAAGGCGGGCCGCATGGGCGAAGCGCTGGGCCTCTCCGAAAGCCCGGCCAAGGGTTCGGTCGTGGCCTCCGACGCGTTCTTCCCCTTTGCCGACGGGCTGATGGAGGCCGCCGGCGCCGGCGTCACCGCCGTCATCCAGCCCGGCGGCTCGATGCGCGACAACGAGGTGATCGCGGCGGCCGACGAGGCGGGTCTGGCGATGGTGCTGACCGGCATGCGGCACTTCCGGCACTGAGGCGGGCAGGATGCGATTGACGCTGTGGACAGGCTTCTGGGTATTTCTCGTCGATCAGGCGGTGAAATACCTGGTGGTGCACGCGCTCGGGCTGATGGAGCGGCTGCAGATAACCGTGATTCCCGGCATTCTCGATTTCCGCATGGCGTGGAATCGCGGCGTCAATTTCGGGCTCTTCGCCGGGTTCGACATGCGCTGGATCCTGGTCGGACTGGCGCTGCTGATCTCGGCCGCGGTGCTGGTCTGGATCGCCCGCGAGGGCGGCGGCCGGATGATGCGGATCTCGGCCGGGCTTCTGGTCGGCGGCGCGCTGGGCAATGTGGTCGACCGGGTGCTCTATGGCGCGGTGGCGGATTTCCTCAATGTCAGCTGCTGCGGCATCGAGAACCCCTATGCCTTCAACGTCGCCGACATCGCGATCTTCGCCGGTGCGGTGGGGCTGGTGCTGTTCGGCGGCGACAAGCGCTCCGACGGTCAGAGCCCCGGCCCGCAGGCCGGGCGGGGCGGTCGGCGCAAGCGCGGCACAAAGAGCCCGTGACCCGGCGCGCGAGCTGGGCTAGGCAGGACAACGGACGAGATCGACGGGGACGACTTATGCGACTGGCACTGGCCGCGGGGCTGACCGCGCTGACACTCGCGGCCTGCGGCAAGGGCGGCGACGGCCCGGCGGGCCCGGATCCGACCACCGTGGTGCCGCAGCGCCCGCTCGAGATCCCGGCCCGGCTCGACCTGCCGCCGCCGGCGCCCGGCACGGCCAACCGCGCCGACCCGGCGCCCGCCGAGATCGCCCTGCGCACCGGCACGACCCAGACCGCGCTGCAGCCGCCCTTCTGAGCGCTCGCGCCGGCTCACGAAGCCGTGGCGACGCTTGCGGTGCCCGGGCTGTGCCGTAGGTTGTGCGCAGCGAAGGAGGCACTTCATGCTGCGCAGACTGGCCCTGGCCGCCCCCCTCATCCTGGCGCTGCCCGCTGCGGCCCAGGAGGCCGCCCCCGCGGCGGATGACGCGGTGACGACCTACACCCTCGACAACGGGCTCGAGCTGGTGGTGATCGAGGATCATCGCGCCCCGGTCGTCACCCAAATGCTGTGGTACCGGGTCGGCTCGGCCGACGAGCCGCAAGGCGCCTCGGGCGCCGCGCATTTCCTCGAACACCTCCTGTTCAAGGCGACCGACGATCTCGCCGCTGGCGAGTTCTCGGCGACGGTGGCCGCGAATGGCGGCTCCGACAACGCCTTCACCTCGACCGACTACACCGCCTATTTCCAGCGCGTCGCCGCCGACCGGCTGCCGCTGATGATGGCGATGGAAGCCGAGCGGATGAACGATCTGCGGCTCACCGATGCCGATATCGAGACCGAGCGGCAGGTGATCGTCGAGGAGCGCAACCAGCGCACCGAGAGCAATCCGGGCGCGCTGGCGCGCGAGCAGATGAACGCGGCCCAGTATCTCAACCATCCCTACGGCGCGCCGGTGATCGGCTGGATGCACGAGATCGAGGGGCTGGGGCATGACGAGGTGCGCGCCGTCTACGACGCCTATTACGCACCGGGCAACGCCACCCTCGTGGTGGCCGGTGACGTGGAGCCCGAGGCGGTGCTGGCGCTGGCCGAGGAGCATTACGGCGCGTTGCCCGCCGAGGAGGGCCTGCCCGAACGCGCCCGCCCGCAGGAGCCGCCTCAGCGTGCGGCGCGCCGGCTCTCCTACGAGGATCCGCGCGTCTCGCAGCCCTATCTGCTGCGCGGCTATCTCGCGCCCGAGCGCGATTCGGGCGACCAGCGCGAGGCGGCGGCCCTCACCGTGCTGGCCGAGATCCTCGGCGGATCCTCCTTCACCTCGGTGCTGGCCGAGGAGCTGGTGTTCGAGCGCGAGATCGCGCTGAACGCGGGCGCGGGTTATGACGGCATGTCCCTCGACGACACGACCTTCACCCTGTCGGTTCTGCCAAAGCCCGGAACGGGCCTCGACGAGGCCGAGGAGGCGCTCGACGCGGCGCTGGCGGCCTTCCTGGAGGCCGGTCCAACCGAGGAGCAGATGGACCGGGTCCGCACCCGGCTGCGCGCCGCCGAAATCTATGCCCGCGATTCGGTCGAGGGGCTGGCGCGCCGCTACGGCGCCGCGCTGAGCCAGGGTCTGACGGTGGAGGATGTCGCCGAGTGGCCCGAACTGCTGCAATCGGTGACCGCCGAGGAGGTGGTCGAGGCCGGTCGCGCCCTGTTCGACCCCGACCGCAGCGTCACCATGACCGTCACCCCCGAAGAGGAGGCGTCCCGATGATCCGCGCATTCAGCCTCGCCATTGCCCTGACGCTCGGCACCGCCGGTCTCGTGCGGGCGGAGATCGGGATCCAGGAGGTCACCTCGCCCGGCGGCATCGATGCCTGGCTGGTGGAGGATCACTCGATCCCTTTCACCGCGCTGGAGATCCGCTTCGAGGGTGGCACCGGGCTCGACGACCCCGACAGGCTCGGTGCCGTCAACCTGATGACCGGTCTTCTGGAGGAGGGGGCGGGCGAGATGGACGCCCGGGCCTTCCAGGCCGCGCGCGAGGATCTGGCCGCGAGCTTTTCCTTCGATGTCGGGGCCGACACGCTGTCGGTCTCGGCGCGGATGCTGACCGAGAACCGCGAGGCGGCGGTCGACCTGCTGCGCGCCGCGCTGGTCGAGCCGCGATTCGACCCGGTGGCGACCGAGCGGGTGCGCGGGCAGGTGCTGTCGATCCTCGCGCAGGAGGCGCAGAACCCGCGCCGCATCGCCGGTCGCGCCTTCTACGAGGCCGCCTTCGGCGACCACCCCTATGGCCGGCCGGACAATGGCACGCCCGAGAGCGTGGCGGCGCTGACCCGCGAGGATCTCGTCGCGGCGCATCAGGCGGCGCTGACCCGCGACGGCGTGCATGTCGGCGCGGTGGGCGACATCACTCCCGAGGAGCTGGGCCAGCTGCTCGACGAATTGCTAGGCGATCTGCCGGAAAGCGGGCCCGAACTGCCGGGACATGTCGATTTCGGTCTCGAGGGCGGCATCGAGGTGATCGACTACCCCTCGCCGCAATCGGTGGCGATGTTCGGCCAGCCGGGGCTCAAGCGCGATGACGAGGATTTCTTCGCCGCCTACGTGCTCAACCACATCCTCGGCGGGGGCGGCTTCGAGAGCCGGCTGATGACCGAGGTGCGCGAGAAGCGCGGCCTGACCTACGGCGTCGGCACCGATCTGGTGCCGCTGGAGAATGCCGAGTTCTGGGTCGGCTCTCTGGCCTCGGCCAATGACCGGGTGGGAGAGGCGATCGAGGTGATCCGCGCCGAATGGGACCGTATCGCCCGCGACGGTGTCACCCAGGAGGAGCTCGACGCCGCCAAGACCTTCCTCACCGGGGAGTACCCGCTGCGCTTCGACGGCAACGGGCCGATCGCCGACATCCTCGTCGGTATGCAGGTGACCGGGCTGCCGCCCGAATACGTCACCGAGCGCAACGCGCTGATCGAGGCGGTGACGCTCGAGGAGATCAACCGCGTCGCGGCGGAGCGGGTCGAGCCCGACCGGCTGCATTTCGTGGTGGTGGGCCGACCCGAGGGGTTGGCGCAGGACGCGGCGGCCGGGCCTGAGGTGGTGTTGCCACGGGTGCTGCTGCCTGCGGAGTAACGCCCCTCGCGCGGCGGCGCGGGACCGTGCTAGGCTCGCGCCATGACGCTGCACGACACCACGCCCCCGCGCCCCGTGATCCGCCAGCTCGACGAGGCGGCGATCAACCGCATCGCCGCGGGCGAGGTGGTCGAGCGTCCGGCCTCGGCGGTCAAGGAGCTGGTCGAGAACGCGCTCGACGCCGGCGCCCGCCGGATCGAGGTGACGGTGGCGGCGGGGGGCAAGCGGCTGATCCGCGTCGCCGATGACGGCTGCGGCATGACGCCCGAGGAGCTGCCGCTGGCGCTGGCGCGCCACGCCACCTCCAAGATCGACGGCTCCGACCTGCTGGCCATCCATTCCTTCGGGTTTCGCGGCGAGGCGCTAGCCTCGCTCGGCGCGGTCGGACGGCTGGTGCTGACCTCGCGCGCCGCCGGTCACGAGGCGGCGGCGATCCGGGTCGAAGGCGGCCGTCTCGGCCCGGTGACCCCGGCGGCGCTGGGACGCGGCACGGTGGTCGAGCTGCGCGACCTGTTCCACGCCACCCCGGCCCGGCTCAAATTCATGCGCACCGACCGTGCCGAAGGGCAGGCCCTCGCCGAGGTGCTGCGCCGGCTGGCCATGGCGGAGCCGCATGTCGCCTTCATCCTGCGCGACGCCACCGATGGCCGCGACCGCGAGATCCTTCGCCTCGACGCCGAGAGCGGTGATCCGGTCGAGGCGCTCGGCAACCGTCTTGCCGCGATCATGGGGCAGGAGTTCCGCGACAACGCGCTGCCGGTGGATGGCGAGCGCGACGGGCTGCACCTCACCGGCTTCGCGGCGCTGCCGACCTATTCGCGCGGCGCCGGGGTGAGCCAGCACGTCTTCGTCAACGGCCGGCCGGTGCTCGACCGGCAGCTGACCGGGGCGCTGCGCGCGGCCTATATGGATTTTCTGTCGCGCGACCGGTTTCCGGCCGCCGCGCTGTTCGTCGAATGCGAGCCGCATCTGGTCGACGTCAACGTCCACCCGGCGAAATCCGAGGTCCGGTTCCGCGACCCGCAGGCGGTGCGCGGGCTGATCGTCTCCACCTTGCGCGCGGTGTTGTCGGGGGCGGGGCACCGCGCCTCGACCACGGTTGCAGCGGGCACGTTGGAGGCGATGCGACCCGGCCCGGCGGCTGAGAAGCCCCCGGCAGGCGATGCCGGCGGGCTGATCGACGAGGAGGACCGCCCCGGCCGCGCCGCGCCGCCGCCGCGCATCTACCAGATGGAGCGCCCCACCGCCCGGGCGATGCAGGTCGCGCGGCTGGGCCAGGCGCCGGGCATGGCGGAGTCGAGCTTCGGCTTCGAGACCGCGCCGCCCGCGATGCCGGGCCGGTTTCCGGGCACCGAGGCCCCGTCGGCGCGGGTCGAGCCGGAGGCCGAGACGGGCGCCGAGGCGCTGCCGCTCGGCGCGGCGCGGGCGCAGCTGCACGGCAACTGGATCGTCGCCCAGACCGAGACCGGCATGGTGCTGGTGGACCAGCACGCCGCGCATGAGCGGCTGGTCTATGAGCGGCTGAAACGGCAGATGGCGGAGAACGGCGTCGCCGCCCAGGCGCTGCTGGTGCCGGAAATCGTCGAACTGGGGGCGGGGGCGGAGCGGCTGCTCGAGGTCGCCGAGGATCTCGCCGGCCTGGGTCTGGTGATCGAGAGTTTCGGCCCCGGCACGGTCGCGGTGCGCGAGACGCCGGCGCTGCTGGGCCGGATCGACGCGGCCGCGCTGCTGCGCGACATCCTGGACGAGCTCGAGGATCTCGACGCCTCGACCGCGCTGCCCGCGCGGCTCGACGCGATCCTGAGCCGGGTGGCATGCCATGGCTCAGTGCGCTCGGGCCGCCGGATGCGGGCCGAGGAGATGAACGCGCTGTTGCGCGAGATGGAGGCGACGCCGGGATCGGGTCAGTGCAACCACGGCCGTCCCACCTATGTCGAATTGAAGTTGGCGGATATCGAGAGGTTGTTCGGCCGGCGTTGACGCTTGCCGGGGATTACCTCACGTCTATGTGAAGTGGTGGCCAGGGAACGAGGAGCCAAAGGATGCGACTGGGTGTGAAGACGGGGGCCGCCGCGCTGGCCTTGTTTCTGGCGGGTTGCGGCGAGGTCGAGCCGCTTGTGATGCCGCTGCTCGAATCGGCGGCGCTGCCGCCGGTGGCACCGCCCGTGGCGGCGGTGCGGGTGCTGCCCGAACCCCAGCCCTTCGAGCCGGAATATGCCGAGCGGCCCTTCGAGAAGGGCCCGATGTCGGTCATCGCCCCCGACCCGCAGGGCGACATGGCGACATGGCGCCTCATCCCCTGCCAAGGCGGGCAGGCGATCTGCGTCAACGGCCATGCCGGACGGCTGTCGATGGCCGAGGACACCTATGTCGTCAGCGGCGTGCACGGGATGAGCTTCCATCTCGAGACCGGCGGCGGCGGCTTCGTGACCCGCAGCGGTGGCGGCAAGTTCGCACCCTGGAAGGCGCCCCTCGCCTGGGAGCATTTCCCCGAGATCGAGCTTACCGCTCTGGCCCGACCGGCCGTGGTGGTGTCGACCCCAAGTCGCCCGCTCGTCATGAAGTGACGCATCGAGGGGTTTCGCCCCGGCGCGGCCACGGCTATGGAGGGGGCTGACGAAGCCCAAAGTGGCCGGAACGGTCGGTGGTGCGGGGGTCGACCCAGACAGGGGACCGGAGCGCCACGTCGTCCTCGACCCGTCGCGATGCACGCGGCGGGCGCCGGCCATTGCCAGATCGAGAGGTCCGCGATGCGCCACATCCTCCTGCCGACGATCCCGCTCATCATGCCGGGGATGGCCGCGGCCCATCCGGGCCACATGACCGACCTTGCCGGGCACGACCACTGGGTCGCCGGGGCGGCGATCGGGCTGGCCATCGCGCTCGGGCTGTGGGGCGCGTTGAAGGGCGGACGCTCCGAGGAGAAGGCCGAGGGCACTGACGAGCAGGGTGACGAGGCCAAGGCATGAACGCCCCCAAGACCGGCGTGATGATCTGCGGCCATGGCTCGCGCAGCCAGTCGGCGGTGGACGAATTCGCGGTGCTGGCCGAGAAGCTGCCTGCGCTGCTGCCGCCGGACTGGCCGGTCGAGTACGGCTACCTCGAATTCGCCAACCCGGTGATCCGCGACGGGCTCGACCGGCTGCGCGAACAGGGCTGCACCCGCATCCTCGCGGTGCCGGGCATGCTGTTCGCGGCGATGCATGCCAAGAACGACATCCCGACCGTGCTCAACACCTATGCCGCCAAGCACGGCATCGAGATCATCTATGGCCGCGAGCTGGG
>Ga0066860_10001270_pt1 | contig 11377 bp, 13 predicted proteins | sample ETN07SmetaG_FD_65601 | JGI IMG/M metagenome (GOLD analysis project Ga0066860, IMG submission 65601) | Marine microbial and viral communities from oxygen minimum zone, Eastern Pacific Ocean - ETNP2014F14-07SV275 | ecosystem: Environmental > Aquatic > Marine > Oceanic ... | reverse complement strand
AGGCTGTAACCGGTTTCGTCGCGCCACCGTAACATGGCATCCATAAAGGCTTTCCAGCTCGCTTTTGATGTGGGTACACCATCAATCACGCCTTTGCTCGTGAGCGCCAGTATCATATCGTCGCTGAAGATCGGTGAATCCACCCCCATACGACGGAGAAATATCTGGCCGGTTCGCCCGCCAACCCGGTTGCCGCGCTTGCGGAACACCTTAAGGTTTGCGGCGTAATCTTCTGGCTTCCAGGATGCAAACCAGGCCGCGGCACTGCCGTGCTCACGTTGCAGGTCGGTGAAGAACAGGGCGTTTTCGTACACCGAATTGATCTTCGCCATATGACGGATGATGGTGTCATCCTGCATAAACTGCTCGTATTGCTCCTGTGGCCACATGACCAGCACGTCTGTACGAAAGTTGCAGAACACCTCTTCAAATCTTGGCCACTTATTAGCCACGACTTTCCAGTTAAAGCCAGACTGAAACACACACTGCGAGAGACAAGATAACCAGCGGTCATCTGGTATCGAAGCCAGTTCCTTCTCTGCCAGCGGCTTCATTGCATGGTGTAGTTTTGATTCAAAATCGGGGTGTTGTGCTGAAGCTTGTTCCACATAGTGACTGAAAGAGAGCATGGCTGATCAGATTCCGTTTGAGGCTGTTCAAGTAAGCGGCTTACATAAGCGGTTAGGCCTGCCCTAAGGCTACCGCAATTGGCGCCTATGGTCTCAACTTCGTGGAACAAGACAGTGTTTCACTGGTCGGACGTATAACGACAGCAAAAGAGAACGATCATGAACGAACATATATCATTCGATGAAACGCCATTTTCTGCCGACACTGCAGCCCTTGATGCTGCTCTCGATACACATGATTCATACGATGCTGAAAAGCCCAGAGTAAGCCCGCTCCGCCGGGGTATCGCACTCTCTATCGCGGGTGGCATCGTAATGCAGCTCGCCGCCTGCGGCACCATCCTTTACCCAGAGCGTAAAGGCCAGGTTGATGGCCAGCTCGACGTCGGAGTCGTGGCACTGGATGCCATCGGCCTGCTGTTCTTCCTGATTCCAGGTGTTATAGCCTTTGCCGTCGACTTCAGTAACGGCACCATCTACCTGCCGGGCGGAGGCGTCGCAGACGCATCACCTGAAGAAATCAAAATCGAAGGTGAGCTGACCGACGCCAAAATTGAACAGGCGATCAAAGAGCATTCAGGCCTGAATGTCAGTATGAAAGACGACAAAATGGTGAAACGTAAAGCCACAACGTCAAGCAGTCTGAACTATCAGGTGCGATACCTCTGACAGGTAGCTTCTCTTAACTTCTGAACCATCACTACACAGCCCGCCATTGGCGTATCAAAGCACCAATGCTGGGCTGTTTTCATATGGTATGTGCGAGATGTGATTCTGTTAACGACCCGTTTCGATACTTGTTGAAAGATATCCTGGGACAGGCAGTCTTGCTCTTCATCCTATGGGGTGCGGAGCACTTTGATTTGCTTTGGGCGGCGGGGTAGACTCGGACCTAGTAGTTACATTCAAATAGGACGGAACCTTTCAGTGGCTATATCTGACTTTATAAAAAATAAGCTAGAGCTAATATCAAAGGACAATCAAAAGGTATTCACTGACCTTTCTGGGCCAATCCACGACATGGCAAAGGATGGTGTAGCTTTAAAGAAAGTTAAGGTACCTGCTGATGGTAATTGGTTTACTGTCTCGTTTGACGCAGTAGAACTTCAGAAAGACAGGCTCGTGGTATCTGCCCAAAGAGCCAGGAATGGAGTCACAACAGCAGAATACGATCCGACGGAGAAGCAGTATATCGTTGAATTCAACGGTACACGTGCCGCCTACCTCCGGGGCTACTATAAGGCCAGACACCCAATTGGAGGGTGGCCTTTTATTTGGTGGGACATTCGATCCTACGCTAATCATCCTCAGAACCCTGATACCCGCGTATATGTAAAAGATTTCTTTGCTCACAATGAAATACGAAAGTTGATTACCAGCATGGAGAAACTTTACGGGACCAGTAATATCGTAAACTCGTATATTAATGACAACCTCACACGTTTCCGTGCAGGAATAAATGCGGGTAAAACACCCGAAGAAATCGAGTTGGCATGGTCAAAAGGACTTATGGAAAGCCTTGGTTATAAACACGTCGAAGCATTTGATACGGGTATGCCCAAAGGGAGTTGGAACGGAGTATCTGTGCACTGGTGTAAGAACCCTAGTGATATGAGAGGTTAGTATGACTAAAGACCATGATTTGACCTTAATCAATACTACGCCTCCGTCGAATCTTCCTGCGACATCTCTGGAAGATTTCCGGGAATGGGTTCTGTCCGATGGGTTAACGCCCTCTGCGGCTTTGCGAAAATTGATGGATGTATACGACTGCCCAAAGCCTGATTCATCACTGCCTATTCGGTTAGTAGAGCTGACATACCCAGACGTTGATATATCAAAGTGTCATTTCACGTTCAGAGTTACTGACTCAGGATACCCGAACAGTAACCCATCTGAGTTCAGCGACAGTGATTTTGATGCACTTGTTGAAGAGATACGTAATGCTGAACCTGGTTGGTGAGCTATTGTGCTTGCGCGGCTTTCACTTTCTTATAATAAAATTTTTTAAGGTCGACAGCATAGAAGATTCTGCGGCGTGATAATGTGCCAGATGTAAAAATGAGGACGACGTGTAAACGAGCACGCACGCTTTCACGCAGGCAAAAGGCGTCGCTTCAGGCACTTTTCTTAACACTGGCGCGAGGTTATGCTCGAATCATCGAATAGAAGCGAGGCGTCAAAATGCGCACGCTCAGAAATAAACTGTTAACTGCTTGAGGATAGTATGAGCGAATTCACAACTAGTCTTGTAGGTGAGAACTTCACACATAGAAACCTTTGGCATACTGCAACTCATTTAAAAGATATGGGAGACTCTATTTCAGAGGGCAGTGGTCATCAATATAAAGCAGCTACAGTATTCTCAATGTTTTCTTTTGAGGCTTATTTGAATTATTTAATTTCTAAATTAGATGAAAATGTATCAAAGAAGGAAAGAGCTTTTTTCGGCCCTAAAGGTGATTACTCAGGAATAAGAGGGAAAATAAAATGGATTCTAGAAACTCTTAACTTACCAAAAGCTAATTTTGGTTCATACCCATATCAACATTTGATAGGTGTTATAAATGCTCGAGATGTCTACGCACATGGAAAGCCAGAAATGTGCGAGATCACTGAGAATCATGATACCCCAGAGCATGATATTTCACCTTCATGGTATGGAAAGACTGTAACAAAAGATGATATTGTTCAAACAATGGATTGTATTATCGAAATAACAAATCAAATGCATACTAAAGCAAACGAATACTTAGAGTCTCCATTATGGTGGGGCGCAGAAGCACTATCAGGTCCGTTATCTTACGTGGTGGGAGATACAGAGTGCAGCAGTTAACAAGCAGCAGCAACCGACCGTCAAAAGCGTCACTTAAATTGCTCGCGCAATTACGCGCCACTTTTGCCGGCGGCTGTGCTGGGCGTTATGAGTTTTAGACGGATTGAAACATGGAAACCTCGGGCTTTTTCTTTCTGTCTTTGGTGGTACTTAACTTATCAGTTTCGATTCTGATAGTTAGAAGAGATGATTTAGACTCATTTCAGAAAACCGCTCAGATTACGATGGTTTGGATTATTCCATTCATCGCTGCTATCGGGCTATGGCTGTTTTATCGAAGTAATGACGATAACAAGCCCGGAGGAGACCCTGTTGGCGGTGGCCCGAATGATAGTATCGGGGTGCATGTCGGTGGTGATTGATTTGAAGTTTATGAAAAGCGACTTTCATTCGCTACTGAACTCCGCTCCGCCTACCTGACTATTGCCCTTGATATAGTCTAGACTACCTCGATCTACCAGTGGACGGTGTTATTTGATTTATGCCACAAAGAATTGTTTTCTCATCATTGCTTTTTTTGACCTTGATGCTTCTCTCGCCACTATTTCTCTATTGGTGGGGGCTTTCGAATTTGAATCAGCCTCCCATTCCATCTGAGAATAAATTGACGCTCGACCGTGAGCTGGTGGTCTGGATGACAGCGAAAGAGATTGGTAAGCCTCGGGTTAAAAGAATTACAGTGTATGGCTATATTCTTTATTTGCGCTGTCAGGCTGAGAATGGACTGTATGCTAGAGAGTGCATGAATAAATATCCTGGACTTCGATTGGCTTCCCTTTCCATAAGAAATCAGGTGGCGGAGAGGGTACATGGTCAGAGAAGCTCCGTGTCGCATGTCACATGGGCTGCATATTCAATATGGGTGACTAGGAACTGGAATATTCATCAAGTTTTGGCAACCTACGATGAGGCACATGACATAGAACAATAGTGATCTTGCTCCTATAGAGCAAACGGCAAAGTCAAACTACCCAAGCGCCCGCTCATAGAACATCACCAAACCACCCAAGCATACGCACTGATCACTGCAATGCAGCTCAGGTTAATCCAGAACCCCGCACGCATCATATCTTTCTGCGCCACATAGCCACTGCCATACACAATCGCATTCGGTGGTGTGGCCACCGGCAGCATGAAGGCACAGGACGCCGACACGGCGATTAACGCGCTCAGTATCACTGCAGGAATCCCCAGGCTTTCGGCAATGGCGGCAAATACGGGTACCAGCAAAGCGGCGCTGGCGGTGTTACTGGCGAATTCGGTTAAGAAGACCACAAAGGTCACGATGGCCATAATCACCAGTATCATCGGGGCGCCTTGTAAGAAGCCGCCAATATGATCGGCTAAGAATACACTGGTGCCGGTGGCTTTGAGTACGGCGCTTAAACAGATGCCGCCACCAAACAGTAGCAGCACGCCCCAGTCGGTGGTTTTTTCTATTTGCTTCCAAGTGACGACGCGGCTTAAGCCCAGCGCAATAATGGCGCTGATGGCAATGATGGTGTCGAACTTGGGCAGGCCTCCGAGGAACTTATTCAGCGGTGAGCTGAATATCCAGCAGAGTACCGTTACTCCAAATATCCCCAGCGTCATCAGGCGTGGCTGCGTCCATTCTAGGGCTTCGTGTTCAGCTGTAAATCTGTGTTTCAGGTCGGGTCGGATAACTGCAAATAATACGGCCAGCATGACTGGCAGTAGTAATAATGACAAAGGGCCAGCCAGAGTCATCCAGTCGGCAAAGGTCATGTTGTTCTGTGCCGCTGCAATGGCATTGGGCGGGCTGCCAACTAAGGTAGCGATGCCGCCGATGCTGGCGCAGTAGGCAACACCAAGCAGCACAAAAATATAAGTGGGGCGCTGCTCTTCTTCATTCAGTTGATGCAGTACGCCTAATACCAAAGGCAGCATCATGGCCGTGGTGGCGGTGTTGCTGATCCACATCGACAGGCCTGCGGAGACGGCAAACAGCATAAACACGGCGACGTTAAATCGGCCTCTGGCAAGATCGAGCACTTTGTTGGCAATCGCTGTATCGATTTTCTGGGCGTGCAGGGCTGAGGCGAGAGCAAAGCCGCCTAAGAAGATAAAGATAATCGGGTTGGCAAAACTGGCGAGTGCTTTGGTGGTGTCCAGTACTCCGAGAGCTACCGCTAGCACGGGGACGAGCAGGGCGGTAATGCTGACGTCTAAGGCTTCGGTGAGCCAGAGTACGGCGACAAATACTAATATGCTGAGGCCGTCAACGACAGCAGGCTCAAACGGTAGCCAGAGTTGCATGGCTGCGAAGAGTAATGCGTTGGCAATGATAATGAGTGTTGAGCTGGGCATAGACGTCTCGTTGTTTTCTTTTTATTGGTAGAGAGTAAAGAAAAATGAGGGTGCAGGTAAGGGGGCAGGTCAGGGTTTGATCAGCTGCCCTTAGGTTTCGCAAGTGGTGGGCAGTGCCCACCCTACGCTTCGGAAGGATATGGATGGTTGCCGCTGTAGGGCGGGCATTGCCCGCCGATAAATCAGATGCGTCTGACCTTGATCTGCCGCCCTTTAATGCGGCTTTTTTCTAACAGGCGCAGGGCTTCATTGGCGTATTCACGCTCAACGGCGGCAAAGGCAACGAAATCCAGCACGGTGATATCACCAATGACTGATCCTGGGATTTTGCCTTTCGCCGTGATCGCACCGACGATATCACCCGGGCGCAGTTTGTTTTTACGGCCTTCGGCAAAACACAGGGTCACATACGGCGGCTTGGCCGGTTCGTGTTTGTCGGTCAGGTCGTTTTCGTGCATCGCCTCGATATTGTGCTTCAGCAGGTCTTCGATGGCTTCGCGCTTGTAGGTTTCCCGTTCGCTGAACAGGCTCAGTGCCAGGCCTTCTTTCCCGGCGCGGCCAGTACGACCAATGCGGTGTACGTACACTTCGGGGTCGCGTGGAAGCTCGTAGTTAATCACGGCTTGCAGATCATCGACATCCAGGCCGCGTGCGGCAACGTCGGTGGCGACTAAGCAGTGAGCGCTCCCTTGTTTGAAGCGGATGTATGTCTGGTCGCGGTCGCGCTGATCGAGATCGCCGTGTAATCCCAGTGATAAATACCCGGCATGGCGCAGTGCCTGTGATACTTCATTCACCGATTGTTTGGTATTGCAGAACACCACCACCTGCTCCAGTGCAAAATGCTGCATGGCTTTTAACAGCGCATCGGTGCGGCTGTGTTTATCGCAGCCGATGAGTTGCTGTTGAATATGGTTGGTGTTGTGTACGGCTTCGACTTTTATCGTCTCGGGCTCGTGCATCAGGTCTTTGCTCAGCGCTTTGATGTTGTCGGGGTAGGTGGCCGAAAACAGCAGTGTCTGGCGGTTGTGTTTCGTGTGCGAGGCGATGTCGCGGATGTCGTCGGCAAAGCCCATTTCTAACATGCGGTCGGCTTCATCAAGCACGAGGGTGTTGACGTTCTCGAGCACCATGGTCTTCTTACGCAAGTGATCTTTAATGCGCCCTGGGGTGCCCACAACGATATGCGCGCCGCGCTCAAGCGAGCCGATCTGAGGCCCAATCGATACACCGCCTGAGATCACGACGATTTTAATGTTCTGGGTAAAACGGGCGAGTTTGCGTAGCTCATCAGCGACCTGTGTCGCCAGTTCACGGGTCGGGCAAAGCACCAATCCCTGAATACCAAAGAACTTAGGATTCAGGCTCTGCAGTAGCGGAATACCAAACGCCACGGTTTTGCCGCTGCCGGTTTTTGCCTGCGCCAGTAGGTCATTGCCAGCAAGGCTGACGGGCAGCGACTGTGCCTGAATCTCGGTGGCTTCTTTAAAACCTAACTGATCCAGGTTACTCAGCATGGCTGGGTTAATGCCGCTGATACTATCAAACATACTCATGAGGTCGCCTTGCGCTTCAGAACCACGCCGGTTTCGATATGGTGGGTGTACGGAAACTGATCGAACATGGCAAAACGCACGATGTCGTGGGTTTTGATCAGTTCCGTCAGGTTCGCGTGCAGTGTATCCGGGTTACAACTGATGTAGATGATGTTGTCGTATCCGGCGGTCTGTTTTACTGATTCATCGTCGAGGCCGGCGCGTGGCGGATCGACCAGCACGGTGCGGAAATCGTAGCTGCTCAGATCAACGCCTTCGAGGCGGGTAAACTTACGCTCGCCGCGCAGGGCCTGCACAAATTCTTCAGACGACAGGCGCGCGATGATCAGGTTGTCGATCTGGTTGTCGGCGATGTTTACTTGCGCGGCATTCACCGAGGTTTTCGATATTTCGGTGGCCAGTACGCGCTCGTATTTATCGGCAAGTGCGACAGAGAAGTTGCCGTTGCCGCAATACATCTCGACCAGGTCGCCGCCAATGTCGTCTGACGCCGAACGCGCCCAGCTGAGCATCTTCTGATTCACTTCGCCATTCGGTTGAGTGAAGCCGCCCTCGATCTGGCGGTAGCTGAATTGTTTGCCATCGACGGTGAGTACTTCGGTCACGTGGTCGCGCTCAAGTACCAGCTTCTGTTTACGGGAGCGACCAATAATCGGGAAGCCAATGCGTTCCTGCAGTTTGCGGGCTTCTGCTTCCCAGCTTTCATCGAGTTTTTTATGGTAAATGAGGGTAATCAGGGCATCGCCGCTTAATGTCGTCAGAAATTCAACCTGAAATAACCTGCGCCGCAGCAGCTCGCTGGTGTGAATTTCGGCCAGCAGCTTTTTCATCAGTTCATTGATGAGTGGAGAGGCTATATTGAATTCACGTACTTCCAATGCCTTCTTGCGGTTGCCCGGTTCGAACATGGCGTAGAAGCAGCGGTCTCCCTCGTGCCAGAGGCGAAACTCGGCGCGCAGGCGATAGTGGCTGACGGCGCTGTCATAGACTTCCAGAGCGGGTGGTGCGAACTCGGCGAACAGACTGTTCAGCCGTGCCTTTTTCTCGGCAAGCTGGGTATCGTATTCGGCAGGATTGATAGGATCTGGAAAGATTTCTGACATGAGATAACCGGTGATGAAGCGTGAGGGCCGGTATTATACGCGGCCCCGCACAGAGTGCGAGTATGGCGCATAATGTCATTTCGGCCAATGATTGGGTATTTTTATCGGGTACTGTTCCAGTCATAGCTACAAATAATGTGCTTTGATAGTCTGATGAGTAAGAGAGGTGTGTATGAGTGATGTGTTGCAAGGGTTGGTCGAGTTACTTGAACCCACAGAAATCGGAGAAAACACCTTTCGCGGCGAGACCCAGGACCTTGGGTTCCGTGCGCTGTTTGGCGGTCAGGTCATGGCGCAGAGTCTGTCATCTGCACTAAAGACGCTGCCAGAGGGCGACTGGCACGCGCATTCCTTTCATGTGTATTTCATGTTGGCGGGTACCGTCACCGATCATCTTGAGTTTGAGGTGGACCGTTTGCGGGATGGCCGCAGTTTCTGTACGCGGCAGGTAAAAGCCATTCAGAATGGCCGTGCCATTCTGACCATGATCTGTTCTTTCCAGCAGACAGAAGAAGGTTTTGAGCATCAGGCGCCTATGCCTGAGGTAAAAGGGCCAGATGGCATTCCTTCCCAGGTCGATCTGGCGCGTATGTTCCGGGATTACTTTCCTGAAAAAGTCCGCGACATTTATACCGCCGACAAGCCCATCGAGATGCGTGTGCTCGATCCGGTGAATATTTTCGCGCCGACCAAGAAAGACCCAGTGAAGTATCTTTGGATGAAAGCCGACGGCTCGCTCCCAGAGGATACTGATCTCCACGCTAAGTTACTCGCGTATGCGTCTGACTTTAATCTGTTGCCGACTTCGCTTCACCCTCATGCGCGTTCATATGGCCAGAAAGGTATGCAGATGGCGAGTCTGGATCATAGTGTCTGGTTCCACCGTCCGTTCAGAATGGACGAGTGGTTGCTGTATGCGATTGATAGCCCGAATGCGGGTGGAGGTCGAGGGTTCTGCCGCGGTCAGGTTTTTAATCAGAAAGGTGAGCTGGTAGCGTCTGTCGCGCAGGAAGGGTTGATCCGTTACCGTGAACCGGAAGAAAAATCATGATGTTGCTTCGTTTTATCTTTATTTTTTTCCGCCAGAAATGGAACGACAATAAAGATCCTCTTGCTCTGACGACCTATAGTTTCCGGGTAATGCCCTGGGACATGGATCTGAACCTGCATCTGACGAATACACGTTACCCTGCGTTTATCGACGTTGGCCGGGTGCAGTGGTTTGCAGAAATTGGCTTGTTGCCACTGATTATGAGCAACGGCTGGCGCACAGTGGTTGCCAGTCAGACGGTGACCTTTGTGCGTGAAATTAAGCCGTTTACTAAGGTGGATATCGAGAGCCGAGTTCTGTATTGGGACAGAAAGTATCTGTACTCAGAGCACCGCTTTCTGGTTGAAGGCAAGCTGCATTGTAAAGCGCTGGGGCGAATTGCACTGGTTCGTGGTGGACGGGTACGTAGGTTCAGCTCATTGCTGCAATCTATTGATAAGTATCACGGACGTGACGAGCAGGAGTATATTGCGCCAGATCCTACGCCTGAAATTCAGGCCAAGATAGATCTGCTGACGTTAAAGCGTGACGCTGAACTGGCGCGCGCTCAGGCAGAGGCCGAAAAAGATTCCGAAGACGAGAAGGTTATTCCTTAGGTTCTTCCTTAAGGTTTTTTGCCAGCTTCTTTTTGGTTTCCATTTTCGTTTGAAGACGATGGTCAGAATTTTCCTCTGACGCCTGATCATCGTTTTCATTTTTCTGCAGTAGTTCGCTTGCTGCAGAAAAATCGAAGCCTTCAGAATCCTCCATCTCTTCAATGTTCGGGCGTATCCCACAGCCACTGCCTTTGACAGGCATTAAGCCTGAGGTTCCGGGCGCTTTTTTCATGCCAGTACCTTATTCATTTGGGCTGATCTTCACGTAGTAGCAGCTTCGGATTCACCCTGGCGTTATTGAGGCTGACGGTCCAATGCAGATGTGGGCCCGTGGCCCGGCCTGTTTTTCCGACGGCTCCCAGTAAATCGCCTTGCTTGATCACATCACCTTCTTTTACATCGACACGACTCATATGACACATCATGCTGATAAGCCCCTGACCATGGTCGATAAAGACGCTGTTTCCGTTAAAGAAAAAATCACCCGTCAACACAACGGTGCCACCTGCCGGAGCAACGATATCTTTGCCTTCCGGGGCGGCTATATCAATCCCGCTATGAGGGTTGCGCGCCTGACCATTAAAGAAGCGCTTGAGTCCGAATGCGCTGCTGTATGGCCCGGTGGTCGGCAGAATCATCTGATTCCAGTCAGGAGTTAAATCAGCAGAGAAGCTCGTGTACACCGGAGTCATCTGGTTATATTCACGCCCGATACGATCCATGTCGTTTTTCTGCGGATTTACCTTGCGCTTATTCTTGATTTCGATGTGCTGCTCTTCGTAGGCGAAGTCCTCAAGGATTTGAGGCTGTTCTTTGCCATCGATTTCCACTGTCAGCGCGCCTTCGGCTTTGAGTGGCACGCCAATAACAGCGTAACGTTGCCCGTCAATGACGGTCGTAAGAACCGGCTTGTCGTTTAAGGTCACCGCATTGGTACTTTTTACAGGCAGTGAAATGATGCCGCCAGCAATTGGATTATTCGGTATTTCGGCTAATGTGTGTAACGCTGAAAGAGAGAGCAGGGCAACGCTTAATTGTTTAATCATCATCGTTTTGAATATCAATAATCGTGCTGGTGAGTTTGCCGGAGCGAATCAGAGTTTCTATCTGGTCGCCGGTGTTCAGTTCGCTCGTGTCACGCACGACGGAGCCATCGTTTTTGCGGGTTATCGAATAGCCGCGACTGAGGACTTCAAGCGGGCTGACGGAGTTGAGAAGCCGCATACCGGCACCAAGTTCCGTTTTCTTTTTCTGCAGTTGTTGCTGCATCGCGCGCTC
>Ga0066860_10001266_pt1 | contig 11390 bp, 8 predicted proteins | sample ETN07SmetaG_FD_65601 | JGI IMG/M metagenome (GOLD analysis project Ga0066860, IMG submission 65601) | Marine microbial and viral communities from oxygen minimum zone, Eastern Pacific Ocean - ETNP2014F14-07SV275 | ecosystem: Environmental > Aquatic > Marine > Oceanic ... | reverse complement strand
TTATCGGAGCCGGCGGTATGGGAAGCGCCGCCGTCTATCATCTAGCCAGGCGCGGGTTGAAGGTGTTGGGGTTGGAACGGTACGACATCCCCCATGAGATGGGGTCGTCCCACGGCTACTCCCGGATGATTCGATACACCCTTCAGGAGCACCCGTCCTACGTCCCACTGGTGCGCCGCGCCTACGAGCTGTGGCACGAATTAGAGGAAACCGCCGGGGAGAAACTGGTGGTCACCACGGGCTCGGTCCGAGCCGGGCCCTCTGACAGCCCCTATTTCCAGAACGCCAAGGAGTCCTGCGACCTACACAACATCCCCTATGAAATCCTGACCGCAGACGAGATCAATAAACGGTTTCTCGGCTACCGGTTCCCAGAGGAGATATCCTCGATCTACCAGCCCGACGGCGGCTTCCTGCTGCCTGAGGAATGCATCGTGAACCACGTCCGGGCGGCCAAAGCAGCCGGGGCGGAGGTCCATACACAGGAGACCGTGTTGGACTGGGAACCCCAAGGCAGTGGCGTTCAGGTCCGAACCGACCGGGACACCTACACCGCGGATAGATTGGTGATCACGGCCGGGCCCTGGGCCGCCAAATTGGTGCCTGAAGTGGCCGCCTACGCGGTTCCAGAGCGTCAGGTGCTGGGCTGGTTCCAACCTTTGCGCCCCGAGCTGTTCACTCCGGAGGCTTTTCCGGTCTTTGGAGTCCTGACTGAAGAGGGACGCTACTACGGTTTTCCCAGCTACACTGTCCCTGGGTTCAAGATCGGCCGTTCCCATCATCTCGAGCAGAAGGTGGACCCCGACCTGATGGACCGTGAGGTACACGCCGAGGACGAAGCGATCTTGCGTCAGGCAGTGAGCCGGTACTTCCCGCTGGCCGCCGGCGAGTTGCTGGACCGGAAGACCTGCATCTATACCAACACACCGGACGAGCATTTCATGATTGGTGTGCTTCCCGGGCGTCCTCAGGTGTCGGTTGCCGCCGGATTCTCGGGTCACGGGTTCAAATTCGCCAGTGTCATCGGCGAGATCATGGCCGATCTAGCCCAGAAAGGGGAGACGGAGCACGATATAAACCTTTTCCGCCTGGACCGTTTCAACGCCTAATTAGGCACAGGCATCGCCCGTCTGGAAAAACCATGCTTGTGAGTAATTCGCAGCCGGTGATATGCTGACCTTGCCCCGGCGAAATTAACCGAAGCGTGACCGGCTGGTGAATCTGGCTAGCGATTTTGCCAGCGATTTTGAAGGATGCGGTTTCCGATCGGGCCGCTTTTAATGATGGACCACTTAACCATTCTCGAAAAACCCGACAGAAAGCTGGACCGGCTGGTGATCGTATTCAGCGGCTGGGCCGACGCGGCCGAGGGCGCAACCAGCGCCGTGAAATTCATGCAGCGGAAGCTCAAAGCCAAGAAGTTCGCCGAGATCGACCCGGAGGAATTCTACGATTTTTCCCAGACTCGGCCACACACCTCGCGGACCAGGGATGGGAAGCGCAGGATCCACTGGCCGGCCAACGAGTTCTCTTACCTCACAGACACCACATCTGAGGCTGGGATCATGGTGTTTTCCGGCGTTGAGCCCAACCTGAAGTGGCGGACGTTCTCCAAGACGCTGGCAAAAGTGGCCCGGGACCACGGCGTAGAGTCTGTGATTCACATCGGAGCGCTGCTGGACGCCGTGCCACATACACGCCCGGTCAAGCTCAGCGGTACTGCAAGCGAGCCCAAACTCGGCGAATTCCTTGAAAGCCAGGGCATTCGGTCTTCCAACTACCAAGGCCCCACGGGGATAAGCTCAGCCGTGATGGACGCCTGTATCAATGAGGGGATGAAGTACACCTCTATCTGGGGCCACACCTCTCACTACCTCCAGGCAGCGCCCAACCACCGGGTTGGCTCCACTCTTTTGAACATACTGATCAAGCTGCTGGAACTTCCCCTAGACCTGGCTGAACTGTACTCCGCGGCCGAGGTCTTCAATGAAGAGGTGGCCAAAGCCGTAGAGAAGGACGAGCAGATCAGTTCTTATGTCACCAAGCTGGAAGGCCAGTACGACGAAGCGGTTGCCGCCATCGAGATTCCGGACCCAGCCGAGTTGGTACGCGACTTGGAACAATTTCTCAGAGGCGAGCAGCGCCGCCCACCCTCCGACCCCTCCGCTTAACCACAGTCGCCAGCGCCTCCAATGCCGTTTTCGCTCAAATCCTTCCCCACCTCCTACGCAACATTCGGACCGGAGACCTCCCCCAACGCGTGATTCGCGTGCTGGGGGTCCAAGTCTCCTTCGATCCGCACGCCTAACCTATTGACTTGCTAAACCCGATAGTTTATATCTATTTGGTTGATATGTAACAAAATTCGTTGTCTTTTCGCAACGGCCTAAATTGTGATTGGTTACGTATTTCGCCGCAACGGGTTTTACGGTACAAAAAGGGTTACTAAGTCTCGAATTGCCCCAGGAGTTCGGGAATGTGCCTCCCGGGCAACGGCCTTCTGCAATCCCAAACACCGATCGGAGGTTAGTTTATTTTGAAGCACTGGTTGAAAAATCCCAAGATTATGATTCTAGGGCCTTTGGCTCTATTGTTAGCCGCTATCTTGGCCTGCGGCTCATCCGCCACCGCGACACCCTTGCCGGCAGCCACAGCCGCGCCATCGGTTGCCGCAACAGCAGCACCGGCTCCGACGGCTGTTCCTACTGCGATGCCGGCGATGGTCAAACCAGCTGGCACCCTGACCGTGGGCCAGAAAGAGTTGGGACCCTACGTAGGCAACCCCAAATTGATCGGTAACCCCCAGATATTCCTGAACAGCGCCATTCCGATCACCGAAACCCTGGGGATGTATAACTTCGATAACGGTAATGTCGGCCCCATGCTGGCCGAAAGTTGGGACGTATCCGCCGACGGTCAGACATGGACGTTCCACATCCGCGACGATGTCGAGTTCCACAAGGGATTCGGAAAAATGACGGTGGAAGACGTGGCCTTCTCCTTCCGCCAGGTGGCTGACAGTGAAAAACACGCCAGGTCCGCTAACGCCAAGGAGATGTTCTTCGCGGAAAACGGAAGTCAGACGACCCCTGACGACTTCACTTGGGTGGTTGACACTGGTGTGCCTTTCTCCGCGATTCCGGTCTTAGAATTACTGGGGACGCCTCGCGCGGTCGCCGCATGGGTCGTCAGCAAGAAGCAATGGGACCAGGACGGCGAAGATGAAGCCAACTTCAACACCGCCGCCACGGGCCCATGGGAGATTGACGAAGCAAAAACCGGTGAATTCTGGCGGATGAAAGCCGTAGAGGACCACTGGCGCCAGACCCCTGCGTTCGCCGAATTGATGTTCATGGAAATCCCTGAAGAGTCTGCCAGAATAGCTGGATTCAAGACCGGCAACTTAGACACCTTTGTAATGGCCCTGGATACCATTGGAGAGGTGGAGAGCGTTAATGGCGCCATCTTGATGTCGGTCCCCAACGCCGTGCAGGCCGGCATCAACTTCTACGCTCAACTCTATGTGCCCGCCCGAGATGGCGGCGGAGAATCCTGGCCGGCGTACGATCCCGATCTTCCATGGGTGTCGTCAACCAGCGACATCACTTCTGCGGAATGGGCCAATGCCAGGAAAGTACGGTTGGCCCTGTCGATCGCCATCGATCGTCAAGCGATAATCGACAACCTGCTCTTGGGCTTCGGACACCAACTCACCCTGAAAGACTGGATGGGCTTTGAGGACCGCCTACCCTCTCCTCAGGAGACTTGGGGGTACGACCCTGAGCGGGCCAAGAGCCTGCTGGCCGAAGCCGGTTTCGCTGACGGGTTCTCCATCACCCTGACGGCCGCTATTCGTGGAGCTCCCTCCGAGGTGGAAGCCTGTGAGGCAGTGGCCCAGTTCTGGGATGCCATTGGGATAAACGTCGACTTCCAGAACGTCCCTTACGGGACCTACCGGCCAACGGCAGTTGCACGTACCTACCAGGGCGTCTCCTGCCACAATGTGGGCGCACGCCTGTCCCCGATTCAGGGGATGGCCAGCTTCCTGAACAGTGGGAACTTCAGTTGGGGCGCCGAGCACCCCATCACCGAAGACTTGATTCCCAGGGCACAACAATCCGTGATCAGGTCCGAATGGGAAGCTCTAGAAGATGAGATCGCCAAGTTCTACATCGACGAGGTCTTCGGCGAAATCGGCCTGTACGTCGTAGACAACGTATGGCCGGTTGGTCCGAACATCAGCCCCTGGAATGATTTCATCAAACAGGGCGACCTCCGACAGATCAATGGGTTCGAGTACATAACCCCCCGTTAAAGCTCAGCCTTAAAGTAGTAACCTTGCCGCCCGATATGAGCCGAGAGTGAAGTCGATTCACTCTTGGTTCATGCCGGGCGTGCAGCACCTTCACCTCGCCATAATACCTAGCGCTCCCCCTGCTCCAGGCCAAATGCGGCTGTTCCCCCACAACCGGACAGTTTCGGTGCCCCAGATGCCCCGAATCACCAGCCTCAGCCACGCTCTGATTTATAACTTTTAATTCGTTGTTACAGTCTATTGACTTGGCAAAGCCGATAGATAATACTAATTCACTGTTTGGGGGCAGGTGAAATGCCCCTGTATAGTTACGTGGTTCATGCCCGAGCATGAGTCTCTACGAAGGACACAATAGCAGCCTCCGGCAGATAGAGGGTTATGAATTCAAGAAACCCCGGTAACCTGTTAGGATTACGTGGTTACTAAATATCGTCTGGAGTGATCCAGACTGCGCTTTCGAGCGTATGAATATCCAAGGGGTTACAAAACCAGGTGCAATACTCGTACGACAGGGATCTCAGAGAAAAGTTGGGTCCGTACTTGATCCCCATCGGGCGAACTGTGGCAGGGTTCGTCCTAGGCGTAATCCTGAGCATGGTCGGGATAGCGATCGCCTGGTCCCTTTATATATTTTTCGGAGGTCAAACGATCGAGACATGGCTGGCAGCCCTGTTCTTCGGAGCAGGTCTCGGTGCGGGAATAGCCGCATTTGTCGCCTGGTTACATCTCGATCGTGAGACCAGTCTGGTTTTAGGCCTGACGGCGTTAGTCGTCATAGGAGCTGGGATTGCCGGCGCATGGGGTGGCTATGAATACGGTTCGAATCAAGAAGTTGAATGTTGTGCCATGCCAACAGTTTCTCCGGTCTATTACACGGCATTAGGATCAGCAGTAGTGGCAAACGTCGCGGGCTTGGCATTCGCGGCGGGTCGGGCATTCTTGACCAGGAAAAGGCAGACTCTGTTTCCCAACGCAGTGCACTGACGGTTAGATAAAATGCAGAAATATTTGTTACGCCGGTTGATTCTAGCTCTCGTAACCTTGCTCTCGGTGTCTCTGATCATCTTCATAATGAGCAGAGTATCGGGAGACCCAAGGCACATCTACCTGGACGACTATTCGACCCAGGAAGACTGGGACCGCATGGGCGTGGTCCTGGGCTTGGACAAGCCCTATTACCAGCAATATGGCCTCTTCATTAAAGGCGCCGTCCGCGGTGACTTCGGGGAATCGGTCAGAGAGGGCCGCCCAGTCCTCGAAGTTGTACTTGAGCGAGCGCCCGCAACCATGCAATTAGGCGCTGTAGCCTTCCTGCTCTCGGTATTGGTAGGGGTGCCACTTGGCATCCTATCGGCGGTAAAACGCGGTACGTTCTTAGACACGTTCGGGAAATTCGTGGCCCTGATCGGGCAGTCGGCCCCTGGCTTCTGGTTGGGCATCATGATGATGTTCTTCTTCGCAGTGAAACTGGGTTGGGTGCCGCCATACGGCAAGCAAGACTGGAACAGCATCATCTTGCCCGCCGTGACATTGGGCTGGTATTACGCCGCCGCTAATCTGCGGCTTGTACGTTCGGCGATGCTGGACGTGATGGACTCGGAGTACATCAAACTGGCGCGGGCCAAGGGTGTTAACTCCAGGACCATCATTCTGAAGCACGCATTCAGAAACGCCCTGATTCCGCCTCTGACTTTCGCCGGCGTAACCCTTGGAGCTCTGGTTACCGGTTCGCTGGTCGTTGAAACGGTGTTCGCTTGGCCCGGCCTAGGCAGACTGGCCATCGAGGCGCTATTCGCCTTCGATTACCCGCTGCTTCAGGGAGTGGTGATCACCTTTACACTTATGTACATCACGGCAGCATTCGTTGTAGACGTTCTCTACGCTTATGTTGACCCACGAATCCGGTACGCTTAGGAGGTAGGAGCAAGAAATGGCAGCAGATCTTAGCGGAATAGTCATTGCACCACCTACGCGGAGAGCGCGAGCAGCCGGAGTTTACCAAAAGCTTAGGCGCTGGCCCGTGGTACCGGTTTTACTTTTGGGACTGGTCGTATTCGCCGGCCTTTTTGCGCCACTGATCGCGCCCCATGATCCTGAGAAGGGCGATCTTCGCGAACGCAATATCCCACCGGCCTGGTCCGGCGGTGAGCAGGCTGTCAAGACCGTCGTTGAGAGAGTCATGATCAATGCGCGGACGACCAGTGTCACCCTGAGCGACGCACGGCAGACCGATCCCAATGCTCAGCTTGGAGACCGGCTCGAAGTCTTCGTCAGACCGCCGGGAAGCACCAAGTTCCTGCTGGGCACTGACCATCTAGGCCGGGACGTCCTTTCTCGAGTGATTTACGGCGCTAGGATCTCGTTATTGGTGTCCATCATCACATTGGCGGTGGGCGGTTCCATCGGCGTCACCATGGGCCTGATGGCAGGCTGGTACGGCGGTATTGTTGACGAGTTCCTCATGCGTCTCGTCGATATCAAGTTGGCCATTCCGTTGATTCTGATCGCCCTTGTGTTGGTGATAACGCTGGGTCAATCGCTTTGGATCATCGTTACCGTGCTCTGCTTGTTTATATGGCCAAGGTTCGCCCGCCAAGTAAGGGGCGAAGTGCTGCAATTGAAGCACATGGACTATGTTTCCCTAGCCAAGGTCTCCGGGGCCTCAACACCCAGAATCCTGTTCATACACATATTCCCAGGCACGATCAACACACTGATCGTAGTGGCGACCCTTCAAGTTGGCATCGTCATCCTGCTGGAGTCCACCCTCAGCTTCCTGGGGGCTGGAGTCCCGCCGCCTACGCCCGCTTGGGGCTCAATGGTTGCAGACGGACGCGACAAGCTAGCCGGCGGAGTCTGGTGGATCTCCACCTTCCCCGGTGTCGCAATCATGATTACAGTGATGTCGTTGAACCTGTTCGGCGACTGGCTCCGAGACACTCTGGACCCTCGCTTGCGCCAACTGGAGTGACCGGAAGACCCTTACGTGAATAACGCAGCAAGATTAAGGGACAAGATTATTTAATGGCCAACACGGATACAAGAATAAATACGGAGACGGTGCTAACGGTCGAGAACCTGCGGACGTACTTTACGACCCGCTGGGGAACGGTCAAAGCCGTCGATGGGATATCCTTCGACCTGCGCCGGGGCGAGACCTTGGGCATCGTCGGTGAGTCCGGTTGCGGCAAGTCCGTAACCATGCTCTCGCTGATGCGGTTGATTCCCATACCGCCGGGACGGATCGTCTCGGGGTCGATAGTCCTCGACGGCGAAGACATCGTCCCCATCTCTGAAGGAGAGATGGCGCAGATCAGAGGAAGTAAGATCGCCCTGATCATCCAGGACCCCATGACCTCCCTAAACCCGGTTTTCTCCATTGGTGACCAGGTGGAAGAGGCCATCAAGATCCACCAGGACATCCCTAAACGGACGGTTTTTGAGAAAGCCCTTGAGATGCTGCGGAAGGTGAACATACCTGCCGCTGAGGTCCGGGCCAAGGACTATCCACATCAGATGAGCGGAGGCATGCGCCAGAGGGTTGTGGGAGCCATCGGCATCTCATGCCAGCCCCAAGTGCTGATCGCCGACGAACCAACCACTTCTCTGGACGTGACGATTCAAGCCCAATATCTGAAGCTGTTGAAAGACATCCAGAAGGAATCTGACCTTTCAATCATCTTCATAACCCACGACTTCGGCATCGTCGCCAAGATGTGCGACCGTGTTGCGGTGATGTACGCCGGGCGTATCGTGGAGCACGGCAGTGTTCGCGATATCTTCAACAATCCATCCCATCCCTACACCGAGGCGCTCCTGGCCTCCGTGCCGAAAATGGACCGAGATGTTGACCGGTTGTTCTCGATCGAGGGCCAACCCCCGCCCCTCCATGACCTGCCAATCGGCTGCTCCTTTGCGGACCGATGTCCGGTTGTGATGGACAAATGCCGGGAACAGTATCCCGATATCAAAACCGTATCTGACGGCCATATCTCAGCATGTTGGCGGGTTGAATGACAACAACAGAATCTCCGGTTTCTACCACTCAGAAAGGTCAGGTAATCCTTGAGGCCGTACACCTGAAGAAATACTTCCCTGTAACCAAGGGATTGTTGATCTCCAAGGTTACCGGCCACATCAAAGCAGTAGACGACATCTCCTTCGAGCTCCGCGCGGGTGAAACCCTAGGGATCGTGGGGGAGTCAGGCTGCGGGAAAAGCACCACCGCTAAGATGATGCTGATGCTTGAGGAGCCCACAGACGGCACCATCCTCTTTGAGGGACAGGACGTCCACCACACCTCTGCCGAAGTCAGAAAATCGTACCGTAGTTCGGTGCAAGCCGTGTTCCAAGACCCGTGGAGTTCATTGAACCCACGCATGCGGGTCAAGGACATCATCGCCGAGCCCATGGTCATCAACTGGAATATCACCCGGGCAGAACAGCAAGAACGGGTGATGAAACTCCTGAACGATGTGGGTTTGAACGAGTACCACTCCAATCTGTTTCCTCATGAATTCTCCGGCGGACAACGCCAGAGGCTAGCCATCGCCCGCGCTTTGGCCCTGAACCCCAGGGTGATCGTGCTGGACGAGCCGGTTTCGGCCTTGGACGTGTCCATCCGGGCACAGATCATGAACCTGCTGAAGGACCTGCAGGCAGAGTACAACGTGGCCTACATGCTCATTGCCCATGACCTGGCCACGGTGCGCTACATGTGCACGTGGGTGGCGGTCATGTACCTGGGTCAGGTGGTGGAGCTCTCTCCAGTCCATGACCTGTTCGTCAACCCGTCACATCCGTACACCAAGGCACTGATGTCGGCGGCGTTGCCGTCCCATCCGGACATGGAACAGGAGGAGATAATCCTCCAGGGCGAGGTTCCCTCGCCGCTCAATCCGCCATCGGGTTGTTACTTCCATCCCCGTTGCCCCGCGGCCATGGACCGTTGTTCCGTGGACACGCCCCAGCTATCAGAGGTTACGCCGGGGCACACACTTACTTGCCACCTGTTTTCCTAAGATTCCCAATCAAATTCTAGGAACGTAAAAGACCGGGAGGCTAAACCTCCCGGTCTTTTTATCTTTAGGCGTGCGGGTGCTAAAATCTTCACCTATCCGGTGCCAATCATAGTTTCCGCCTAGTTTCCGGCCCAAGCGAACGACAATCATGCCTAAGACGACTGTGAAAAAGAGGGCTCCCAAGACCAAGAGCAAGGCCGACATCGCCCGGACCATCGAGATGATGACCGCGCAGTACGGCCCGTTTGAACATGAGCCTCGCTTGCCTCCGACCGACGAGATGGTCTTCACCATCCTTTCCCAACACACGTCGGACATCAACTCCAGCCGTGCCTACCGACGTTTGATGGAACGATTCGCCACGTTGGATGAAGTTGCGGCGGCGGCGATACCCGAGATCGAGAAGGCCATCGCTCCGGGGGGCTTGGCCAAGATCAAGGCGCCCCGCATCAAAGCGGTCTTGAACCGCATCCTGGAGCTGAACGATTCGCTGGACCTTTCGTTCCTGCGCGAGATGCCCCTGAACGATGCCAAGGCCTGGCTCCGGCAGCTACCTGGCATCGGCCCAAAGTCGGCTGGAATCGTGCTAAGCTTCTCGCTGGGCATGCCAGCCATGGCCATCGACACCCACATCTACCGGGTGTCCCAGCGCCTGGGCATCATCGGCCCAAAAGTCAGCGCCGACAAGGCCCACGATATACTCGAAGAGAAAGTCGAGCCTGCAGAGGTTTTCAACTTCCACGTTTCGTACATCAACCACGGCCGTCAGGTGTGCCGGGCCCAGCGGCCCCTGTGCCCGGAGTGCGTGGTCGGAGGGCTATGCCCCTCCCGAAAGAAGTTCATGAGCAAAGCAGACCTGGCCGCACTGGCCACCCGGGAAGAGCAAACGGTAGCGGGAGCCGGCGGCGCGCCCATGCCCCACGTTCCCCAGTCCTAATCCCCATAAACCCTAAACCCCGTAAAAAAGAGAACGCGACATGAAAGTAGGGATTCTAAACATCACCGGATACGCAGGCAGTGAGTTGGCCCGCATCCTGTACCGTCACCCTGAGGTGGAAGTCACCTCGGTCACGGGTAGGAGCGCCGCCGGCCAGCAGTTGAACGAGGTGTTCCCTCACTTGACCGCCATGGACCTGACTATCGAGCCGGAGCTGAGCGGCAGCTTGGATTTGGTGTTCTCAGCCCTGCCCCACAAGGCCAGCGCCGAGGCCTGCATCCCGGTTTTGGAGCAGGGAGTGAAGGTCGTGGACATCAGCGCAGATTTTCGCCTCAAACAGGCCGATGAGTACCAGGAATGGTACGGAGTTGACCATCCGGACCCTACGTACCTTGAAGAGGCCGTATATGGCCTTACAGAGCTGCATCGGGAAGACGTTAAGACTTCCCGGCTGGTTGCCAACCCCGGTTGCTACCCAACCAGCGCCATCTTGGGCCTGGCCCCGGCGGTGTCCGAGGGCATAATCACCCAGGACATTATCGTCGATAGTAAGTCGGGTGTGTCTGGCGGCGGCCGAAGCCTGAACATGACCAACCACTTCTCCGAGGTGAACGAGAACGTCTTCGCCTACGCGCTGCACGGCCACCGTCACTTGCCTGAAATCACTCAGGAACTGACGCCGCTGTCCAGCAAGCCGCTGAACCTGACATTCCTGACCCACTTGATCCCCATGACCCGGGGCATCTTAAGCTCGTGCTACGCCATGCTGACCGACCCGGACAACTGGACTGGTGACGAGGGCCAGGAAAAGATCCTGAAACTGTACCGTGACTATTACGCCAACGACCCATTCGTGCGGGTGGTGGCGACTCCTCCTCAGACCAAGCAGACTCTGGGCAACAACCTGTGCCTGGTGCACCCATCCATCGACCAACGCACGGGCCGGTTGATCGTCATCAGTTGCCTGGACAACCTGGTAAAAGGCGCCGCCGGGCAGGCCGTGCAGAATATGAACGTGATGTGCGGGTTCCCGGAGGAAACGTCCCTGGAGGCGCTGGCGGTATACCCGTAGCCGCGAGCTTTCAGCCGTCAGCGATCAGCATTTAGAAAAGTCTGA
>Ga0066860_10001252_pt1 | contig 11455 bp, 8 predicted proteins | sample ETN07SmetaG_FD_65601 | JGI IMG/M metagenome (GOLD analysis project Ga0066860, IMG submission 65601) | Marine microbial and viral communities from oxygen minimum zone, Eastern Pacific Ocean - ETNP2014F14-07SV275 | ecosystem: Environmental > Aquatic > Marine > Oceanic ... | reverse complement strand
GCCCAGATGCAGACCGTGCCCCGCATCAAGCCCTGGAACCTGACCGACATGGCCTACGAAGTGGGCGCGGTGCGGCCCGGCGTGGGCGTGAACGACGGCGTTACTCAGTTCATCCAACGCCGCTCCGAGGGCATCCACTGGGACTACGACCACCCCCTGGAGCAGCGCGCCCTGGAGCGGACCCTGGGAATCATCCTGTTCCAAGACCAGGTGAACCAGGTGGCCATGGACGTGGCTGGCTTCACGGGGCTGGAGGCCGACCAACTGCGCCGGGCCTTTGGAAAGCGCAACAACGACCTCATGATCCAGCACTACTGGGAGAAGTTCCGGGAAGGGGCCGCCGGACTGGGAGTCCCGGAGGACGCCGCTCAAAGAATATTCAAGAAGTTCAACGGCCACTACATGTTCCCCGAGTCTCATGCCTTCGCCTTTGGCGCGACCGCCTACCACATGGCCTGGCTCAAGTATTACTATCCCCTGGAATTTTACGTCGCCATCTTCAACCAGCAGCCCATGGGTTTCTACAACACCGAGACCCTGAAGGAAGACGCCAAGCGCCACGGCATCACCATCTTGAACCCCGACATCAACCACAGCCGGGAGAAATGCATCATCAGGAACGAGTCGGTCTTGCTGGGGCTGCGCTATGTCCGCGGGATGGGAGACACCGCGGCGTCCCAGGCGGTGGCAGCCAGAGACCAGGGAGGCCGGTTCAAAAGCTTGGCCGACGCCATGGAACGCACCGGCCTGCAAAGGGAAGCCATCGAGAACCTGGTGACCGCCGGGGCCTTTGATGCACTGAATACCACAGTGGCAGCAAATGCAGACCCCGAAAAGAGGAAAGGCGCGACGAGCCGCCGGCAGGCGTTGTGGGAGGTGGGTCTGCGCTACCGGCCCATCAACACCCAGCAGCCCCTGCCCCTGCCCGTGGAACAGGACATGGCGGAACTGCCCGAGCAGAGCCAGTGGGAGACCATGGGTGAGAAATATCGCATCCTGGGACTCTATCCCGAAGGCCACTTGATGGCCCTGGCACGGCCCTATCTGAGACCGGGGATACTATCCAGCCGCGACATCGAGTCCAAGGCCGACGGCGACATCGTCACCGTGGCCGGGTTGGTCATACGCCGCCAGCGCCCCCTGGCCAAGGCGGTCTTTCTCACGTTGGAAGACGAATTCGGGCACATCCCATTGGTGGTCTGGCCCGGCGAATTCGCCAAGTACCGCCAGATCATCCGGGAGCCGCTGCTGATAATCCGGGGCGAGGTCTCACGCCGGGACGGCACCATGAACATAGTGACCAAACATGTGGAACCCATGCCTGCCATGGACAACCTGCCCAAGGCCAAAAGCTGGCAGTAAGCGCCGGTTGCTACAGTCTGGCGGGGTTCTTGGGCTCTAAGCCTAGCCTCATCCGGCCGTATTCCTCGGCGGGCGTCTCCCAGGCCAGGCCGAAATGGTGCGACGCGGCATGGATATCCCGGTGGAACCTCTGCATCGGGTTGTCGTCGAAAAGAGCGTGCCCGCCGGCTGCCTCAAACAACCGGTCGACAGCCCGAACAGATATCCTGGCCACATATCCATGGTTGCGGCGGACGTGTGCCCGCTCCTTCAGTGAAGTTGCTTCCTCCGACATCGCCTTTGCCACGATTTCCCGGCCGTCATTGGCCATTATCAACCGTGCGGAGTGGACTTCTGCTTGCGCCTCGGAGAGCCTGATGTGGACCGGTGCATTCTCGGCCATTTTCTCGCTGGTGGTGTAATCTATCCGGCCTCCCATATGCTCTTCGAATGCTTCCAATGCGCCTTGGGCCATGCCCACGACCGGGGCTGCCAGTGAGTATGCAAACATGTTTTGCAGGGGGATCCGGAAGTTAGGCGTTCCGTGAATCGTACGTCCGGGGGATCGCCCTTCACGGAGGTCGGCAACGGACACTACGCGGTGCTCGGGAACGAAAGCCTCGTTGACCTCGATGTCCTTGCTGCCTGTGCCCCGTAATCCTGAGACGAACCAGTTATCTATGATCGTGAAATCGGACCGGGGTACCATAAGCCAGATCAAACCGGCAGGCCCCACTCCCGCCAAGATCGCCCAGCCAGCGGCGTCACATCCGCTGGAAAAACTCCAACGGCCACTGAGCAGATAGCCATCTTTGGCAGAAGTCACCTTGGCGCGGGAGGGGTCCACTGACGTCGATGCCAACACATCGATCGACTCTGACCAATATTCTTTCTGGGCTTTCTCCGGGAACATCCCTGCTACCCAGTTGTGGGCCGCCCAAACCCCGTAACACCAAGCAGATGAGCCACAGCCTCGACCTAGCTCGGCGGCGATATCCAGGACCGCAGGGTAATCGATATCGTACCCGCCGAAGCGGGTAGGTTGAGCAATGCGCAAGATACCCAAGGCGTGGAAATCATCCACAGTCTCCTGGGGTATCTGGCGCAATTTCTCGGTCATGCCTGCGCGTTCGCGCAGGGTGGGCACCAACTCCGCGGCTCGGCGGACCAGCTCTTCTCGGTTCACCATCCCATTACCTCAACGCCTTTATCCTGAGAGCGAACTTTACTCGAAATGTATCGTCTGACTCAAGGCGCAAGGGAAAAGGCCCCGGCAGCCGGGCGAGTGTGAACTGCAGATTCAGAACCCATGCCCGCCATGGACCACCCGACCAAGGCCAAAAGCTGGCAGTAGGGCCGGTTGCTAGTCGCCGCCTTCCAGGTCAGCCTTCATCTTCTTGGCCATCTTGCCTTCGGGCATGGGAGATGCCATGGCGACTAAGAGTTTCATGGGAGCAAGAAACCAAGGGATCTTTGTGATCTGGCCTTTCCGTTCAACTTTGGTCCCGCCATTGTCGGCGCTGACCTTGATCAGCCAGTCCAGTTCCCACCCGTTGGGCATGACCACGTGGAAGCCGAAACGGTCATTGGGCGCATGTTCAGCCACGGTTAACTTGTCCAGTTTCTTGCCGCTCTTCCCCGATGAATAGGTATGCCCCACCTCCACCGGCCCCTCGGTTTCGGCGGTTATTGATATGTCATGAGCAGCCCACCCGGCATGCCGAGATAAATCGCTTACAGCCTCGAACACTGTGTCCACAGGCGCGTTTACGGTGATCGTCCCCATACCTGTTCTCCTCCATTGGGATTCATCGCATGGAATTGGCCCAAAAATAGGCTAATCATGGAGCATATTTGGTGAGATATGTGCGAAATACATTCACCATCCAAATGACCGTTCTGGTGCTAGAATGTCCGCGTCTTTGGACAACAAGACATAACGGAATATTCTTGAACAGTAAACAAGGAGTCGCCCAGTGATTGATACAGTTATCAAAGGCGGTACGGTGGTCACTCCGGCCGGAGTCGGTCAATGGGACATAGGTCTGGAGGCCGAGAAGATTGCCGCCGTGGCCATGCCCGGAGTCCTGCCATCTGAGGGCGTCAGAACGATAGATGTTACAGGCAAAATAGTGGTCCCAGGTGGCGTCGAAGCCCACGCCCACGCCGCGGCCAACGTGCAAGAAGGCCTGCGGGAGTTGGTCCCTGGGACCCCCAACGCCGGGCCCGCCGTCCACTCTCTCGGCGCCATCTGGGGCGGCACCACCACGGTGGTCGACTTCACCCCCGTGAACAACGAGGGCGACTTGGCCCAGGGCGTCCATGATTTCATGTCGGTCTGGAAGGGCCAGGCTTACACCGATTACGCCACCCACGTCATCTACCGCAACTCCAACACCCCCGACTCCATCGCCCGCTTCGGCGAATTGGTTGCGGCGGGATTCCCCAGCGTAAAGATCTTCACCACCGATATCCGTCCCCCCGGCAACGAAGGCCGCACCCTGACTCCCGGCGGACGCCTGGAGACCGGCCGGCTCTACGACCTGATGGAGCAGGTGTCCCGCCACGGCGGCATGCTGGCGGTCCACGGCGAGGACGATGAGCTGGTGATGTACAACTACCTCATGGCCCAACAGCGGGACCAGTGGGACTGGTACAACGCCAACCTGATCCACTCCAAGGCGGTGGAAGACCTGGCTTTCAGGCACGTCACCCGAATGGCCGAACGCACGGGCGCCGGCATGTACTTCGTCCACGTGACCGCTCAAGATGGCGTCGATGTCATCGCCGAGTGCCGCAGCAATGGCCAACCGGTCTACGGAGAGGTACTCACTCTGGCACTGTCCTTCGATGCCCGCAATTACCGGGAAGACGACGGCATGAAGTACCACACTTATCCTTCCCTCAAGGGCGAGGAAGATACTGTCAGCCTGTGGGACGGCATCATGAAGAGCGACCTAGCCTTCACTGCAACCGACAGCAGTTTCACTACCTATCTGGACAAGATCGCCGGTAGAAACATCGAGGACATGCGCGGCGGCAACATCGGCATCGAGATCCGCATGGGAGTCAACTACAGCGAGGCCGTGGTCAAACGGGGTATGTCCCTGGAGCGTTTCGCTGACATCACGTCTTCCAACGCAGCTAAGATCCTGGGCATGTACCCGCAGAAGGGCGCCATCGCCGTGGGCAGCGACGCCGACTTCGCCATCATCGACCCCTCGGTCAAGAAGGCATTGGCCATGTCCGACCTGCACGTCCGAGACTTCAGCCCCTGGGAGGGCTGGGAGGTGGAGGGCTGGCCAACCACCGTTATCCTGCGGGGCAAGATCATGGTCGACAACGGCCAGCTTCTGGGCGACGGCAACGACGGCCAACATTTACTCCGCAAGGTGGATCAGAGCGTGCTGCAACGGCCCACAGTCTAGGACCGCCGGGCTTCGATTAAAAGGGGTACGACAGGTAACAATCAACATTCAGGAGGGCTGCCATGGCCAGACCGAAGATAGCCGTATTCTCCGGACCCACGTCGACCATCGCCAACTCACCGTCATTAGTCACTAGCAACAAGGGCCGCAACAGCGGAGACAGAACTCTACCTGGTCGGTTCGACCATCTGGTGGCCCAATCGCTGTACGAGCCGGTTACCGTCCGGATCAAGAAATTCAGCGGTCATCCCATGGAACAGGACGGCCGGGAAGTCTATTGGGACAACGGCCAAGAGTACTACGAAGTCGAGCTTCACCCGGAAGATGGCGCCTACCTGCTGCCTTATATGGCCCGCCGCAATGACGGGTCCGGGCCGGGAGTCCCCTTCGAAGCCGGAGACCTGACCGACCCATCCATCGTGTACGGTGGCCGGCAGACCTTCTATCCCGACGCGTCCCGGGTGTTCGCGGATATTGACCGTGGCATCTCCGGCCGGGACGAACATGGTGAGGTCAACTCGCTCGACCGAAAAGCCGAATTCGAGTTCATCCGGGCCCTGCCTCCTGCCGGGTACACCCAACAAGGCGAGCAGCCTGGTGAGGACTATTTCGCATATCAGCCCTTCCCGATGAGCCGCCGTCCGCGCTACTCGGACCTGGCCCGGGTCACCAACACGGTCGCACGGACCATGGCCCAGACCGGCCTTGCCGGAGCCATCTGGCTGGAGGGCAGCCCGACGGTCGAAGAGACCGCTTACTGGCTTAACCTGCTCATCGACACCCAACTCCCCATCACAACCTGCGCCTCCCAGCGCACCCACGGCCAGTTGGCCAACGACGGCGACCGCAACATCGTCGATGCCGTGGACGTAATCCTCTCTGGCGAGACAGCCGGGATGGGAGTTGTGGGCGTTCAGGATGAAAGGATCTACGCCGCCCGGGAATTCAAGAAGGCCGATGACCGGCCTGGCAACTACAAGGCAACCGGCGGCCACGGCGGAATCCTGGGGACGGCCGGGCCTCCCGTGACAATCTGGTACCGGCCCAATTACAAGCACACGGCAGCCTCCGACGTGAACCTGACCCGGCTGCCGGCAGATGTGATCTTCACCGACACGATCGGCGACTCCAGTCCCGTCAGCGTCAGGGTAAAAGACTCAGGCGGCGGACTGCTGGCCACCGCCATCCCCAGGGTGAACATCGTCAAGCACGCCTCATACATGGGCGAGGACGACAGCACGAATCCAGACCAAGAAGTGGATATCCTGGCCCGTATCGCCAAGGCCCTGTCAGACCAAAGCAACCCAGACGAGAAATCCCCCAAGCTCCACGGCCTAGTGCTCGAAGGTACATCCCCCTACGGTCTGGGGTCGACTTCGCAGATGGCAGCCCTGGCTATAGCCGTCTACAGCGGACTGCCGGTGGTGCGAGTGGGCCGTTCTGATCCAGGCGGCAGAGTGCCCGGATTCATGCATGACCTGAGCATTGCGGGCAGCAACCTCGACGCGAACAAAGCCCGGCTGCTGCTGATGGCGTCGATGCTGAAGCTGGGCCGGTTCCCCAAGGCCAAAGACCCGCGGAACCCCACGTCCAAAGAGAAGGACGCGCTACTGGCCAAGATCGCGGAGTTTCAGGAGATTTTCGAGAGCCACTAACCGTGCGGCAGAGGCCGGGAGATCAGGTCCTCGATCCGGCTTCGGGTATCGTCTTGGTAGAAGCCCCGGAGCAGGTTGATACGGTTCCGGTTGGGGTCGCCGCCGTGCCAGTACTCGTACACTTCTTGGCGCATGCCCGATGATGAAACCGCCAGGTCGTGGGCCAGGCGGTACAACCGCGATTTATACTCGGCATTGACGCCTTTGCCTCGCATATACCGGTCTATGTAAGGCCGCAGCTCCGGATTGGCCAGGTCGTTCTCGCTCGGCTGCATGATCAGACCGGAGCCCGAAACCTCTCGCAATATCTGGACCATCCTGGCGGAGGTCTGGGCGAAGTAGATGTTCATGCCGGTCATTGAACCCAGAGACATTACCCCGCTGTCCTCCATGTGGGCGCCGTGCTCGACGCCGTCCATGGCGTGGGCCCACATCTCGGTGTAGGTGACCATCTCTCCGATTTTGGCAGACACTTCGCGGTAGTCCAACACCCCGATGGCCTCGGCGATCATGGTTGCGACCGTCGTCATCACCTTCATGCGCTCGTGTATCCGGCAAAGGTTGCCCCATTCGGTGAAATTTATCCCGGCCGAGAAATTGCGGAGCAGAGGGCCTGACTCATAGAGCATGAAAACCCGGTCCCACGGCACCAACACGTTCTCGAAGAACAGCATGCAGTCCTGTTCGTCGTAGGGCACGCCTAGGGGATGTCCGTAGCTGCCGTTCCAGAGGGAGACGGGCTCCCGGCACAGGATCTTCATGCCGGCGCTATTGGTGGGAATGGAAAAGGCCAGGACGAACTTGGGGTCCGAACGCTGGGTGAATGTAGCCGATAGTGAAACGTAGGTCTCGTTGCTGATGGGCGCGGCGGTGGCCAACTGCTTACCGCCGGTGATGATGATTCCCTCAGGGGTCTCTTCGACCACATGCAGCGCCAGGTCCTCTTCCCGCTGGGCGCGCTGCTCGTTTTGGGGCTGCTCGCTGCGGTCGACCTGAGGGTCTCCCAGTGCGTGGGTCAGGAACAGGTCATTCTCCATGCAATATCGGTGGTAGTTCACCACGTTCTCGCCGAAGTCACAGTGGGGGTGCTTCACCGAGCTAAGCTTCTCCCGCGACTTATAGAGGGAGATGATGTAGGGCGCCAGCACATCCGGCGCGCGGCCCAGTTGCCCCCAACTCTGGCTGGTCCAGACCTCGCTGTTGCGCCGCTTCCTCTTGAGGTCCTCCGCCGACCGGGCCAGCAGCCAAGACACGCTGCAGCGATTGCCCGACTCGGGGGAGACGAAGGTCATTACGTCCCGGAACTCTTCACTGTGTTGGAGGTCATAGATGCGGGCCAGTTCATTGACTATCCCGGAGAAGGCCGGATGAGAAGGAACATCATCGACCCGCTTTCCGTCCAGCCAGACTTCGCGGCCGTCCCGGAGACTCTCGATGTACCGGGCGCCGGTCATGGCGCCCTGGGCGGTGGTGATGTCCAAGGCCATCGGTGGACTCCTTGTTGCATTGGGTCGTACTGAAGTGCGTGTCTCGATACACGCCAGCGGAGACCTGTGCTCCGGTTAAAACGTTACAGGCAATGTCTTGAGACCGCGCAAAACCGGATGACTCCGCCACTCTAGTCCCGCTTCTTCCAGACGCAAATCCGGCATCCGCCTCACCACCGAGCCGATCACGGCCTGCGCTTCCATCCGGGCCAGAGCCGCTCCTAGACAGAAATGGATACCAAACCCAAAGCCCAGGTGGCGTCCACCTTTCCTCTGGATGTCGAACCGGTCCGGGTCACTGAATTGGGCCGGGTCCCGGTTGGCGGCGCCTATGTTCATGGAGATTCGCTCCCCCTTGGCGATCTGCTTGTCTCCGATCTGCAAGTCCTCCAACACGAACCGTGATATCGCCTGTACCGGGCCCGTGTAACGGATGACCTCTTCCACGGCGGAATCGAGCAGGCTGGGGTCTTGCTGCAGCCGCTCCAGTTCCGACGGGTTCTGAATCAGTGTCAATATTCCGTTGCCGATCAAGTTGGTCGTGGTCTCATGCCCGGCGAAGATCAGCATGGCGCACATGGAAAAGAGTTCGTCCTCGCTGAACGAATCGCCCTGGTCCTCCGCCGCCACCAAAGCGCTGAGCAGGTCGTCTTTTGGTTCCGCTCTTCGCTGTGCGGCTGCTTCCCTGAGGTACTCTTTCAACTCGGCCATGCTTTGAATCACCGGGCCGATGTTTTCTTCGACCTCGCGGATGTACCCCGCGAAGGTCGCGATGTCGTTTGAGATCTTCTTGAATGTCGCCGGGTCTCCGCCGGCGACCCCCAAGACCTCTGTTATGACCATCGCCGGCAGCGGATATGCCAGCTCGGAGACGACTTCCATGCTCCCCCGTGCTTGAATATCATCCAGCAAGCGGTCGGCGGCGTCTTGTATCTGAGAACGCATCCGTTCCAACACCCTGGGCGTGAACGCCTTGTTTGCCAGAGATCGCAGGCGTGTGTGGTCAGGGGGGTCTGAGAAGAGCATCATGCTTAGGAAAGTTTGCTCCAAGTCCGCGACCCCTGCTACCCCGCCGACTTTCTGCGTTAGGGCGGTGATGCCCGTCGAGGAGAGGCGGGGGTCTTTCAAGGCATCTAAAACATCCTGGTAGCGTGTCAGCACCCAGACCTGGGCGCCATCATTCCAATGCACTGGGTCTTCGGAGCGTAACTGTTCGTATCTTGGATAAGGGTCTGGGACCGCTGGACGCCCGGTTGCAGGGTTGTTTTGTTGAAGCATGGTGACTCCTAGTATGAATCCCAGGGTTTCGAGAATCAGGGCAATAAGGGCAGGAGTTCCTCGGAGATCAACTGAAGGTACTCAAGCCGGGCCGACTTTCCCTTGGGCAGGTTCAAACAGCCGAAACCGATGTACTCCATGCCGTTCTCCCGGTGGCTGCGGACGATGGTCTCCGCGCAATCTTGGGGACTGCCAACCACGGCCCAATCGACCAATTCTCGTGAGCCGCCCAGACCGAAATCGACGGTGCTGGATTCCTGCATGTTGAAATTCGTGTAAAGGCCGGCTTTTGCTTCGCCGGCGGCGATGGCTTCAGAGACCGCGGTCTCCCGGTCACGCGCTATGGATAAAGAGCGGTTGGCCGTTAGGTGTCCCGTCTTTCCCGGCTGTTCAGTGATCGCTTCCCAATAGATCGTGGAAAGCTTGTCGATGTCTGACCAAGTGGGCTGGGGGCCGAGGAGACAGGCGTCGGCGATGGCTGCCGCCCGGCGCACGGCTCCCCGGCTCTGCGCCGCCAGCCAGATGGGAGGATGGGGTTTTTGGACTGGAGTGATGCCCAACCGGCCGCCACGGACGGTCCAGTGTTTGCCCTCGTGATTGACCTCTTCACCGGTCCATAGTTGTTTCATCAGGGAGATGGATTCTTCCAACCGGCTCACCCGCTCCGCCCGGTTGGTGCCGAAGGCCTCCAGCTCTTTCTCCACGTAGCCGAGGCCCACTCCCAAAGTGAACCGGCCGTTGCTGATCTGGTCCAGTGTCGCCGTCTGCTCTGCGATATCCACCGGGTTGTGGTAGGTCAGGAGAAGTATGCCGGTCATTAGCCGCAGTCCCTCGGCATCGGGCGCCAAACGGGAGAGAATCTCCATGGGCTGGGGCCAAACGGTGGGGTGGGCGATGAAATGCTGAGGCATGTAGATGGTTGAGAACCCCATCTCCTTGGCCTGGCTAAAGATCTCGGCCGCTTCCTCTATCTGGTCGTACAGCGGCCTGATTGGGTCGTCGATGTAATCCCGGACATATAATCCGACGTCCATACTTGTCCTTATCCAACCGAGATATACGGCGCACGGCCTGGTAAAGACGGCCGGGCTGGAATTGGCCACAAGTATAACAAAGGAATCCTGGACCAAAATGGGGGTAGATCAGCAAAAAAATGGAGGCGCAGCCGTCGCCACGCCCCCCGCGGGATGGGGAAGGGGGAGAATCAAACTCTCAGGTGGGCGGCCATCACGGTGTCTATACTTAACCGCTCGAGGACTCCGCCAGACCATTTCAATCTAATAGCTTTGCGTAAGACCTAAGCATGGCTCTGGAGAGAATTTAGTGTTAACCGCCACTGGGTTCGAGCCTGGCACGGAGACCAATCAGAAAGCCGCCGCTCCTGTGCGATTGACGTGGATTCTGGCAATGGGATCGACTAAATGCGAGATGCATCGGAGTTAATTTTGCTATAATCCACTTCGAATTGGGGTGGATTATGGTCTCAGGTCAACAGAAAAAATCCTCGTAATCGAGGATGACGAAGATATCCGGACCGTAGTGGTCACCCGTCTGACAAGGACGGGGTACGACACGAGCGTAGCTGTAGATGGGAAAGATGGTCTGCGCCGATTCTACGGAGACCGGCCGGACTTAGTGGTTTTGGACATCGCCATGCCGGTGATGGACGGTTGGCAGGTGTTGGAACGCCTCAGAGAAGTGTCTGATGTCCCCGTCTTGATTCTTACCGCCGCGATACAAGAGCGGGACAAACTCCGCGGATTGCGCTCCGGGGCAGACGATTACATCACCAAGCCGTTCTCGGGCGAAGAACTACTGGCCCGGGTCGAAGTCGCCCTCCGGCGGACAAGGTCATCGGGTGATGAAGGGGAGACCTCCGGGTATTCCGACTCCGAGATTACCATCGACTTCCAAAAACACGAGGTCTTCGCCCATGGCGAAGCCGTGGCCCTGAGCCCGACCGAGTTTCGTCTGTTGGCGGCGCTGACCAGAAGCGCGAACCCAGTCCTAAGCCAAGACCAATTGCTGGACCAGGTTTGGGGCAGGGAATACGTGGGTTCGTTGGAGGTTGTGCGCCTTTACGTGGGTTACCTGCGTCGAAAGATCGAGCGCGACCGTGAGGCGTCTACCCTAGTTGAGACGGTACGTGGTTTCGGATACCGGTACCGCCGGCCAACTGCGTAGATCACCACCTGCACTCCTCTTTAGCTGTGCTTCGATCTCCCCCTCCACGGCTGTCCAGAATCCAACCACCGCGCCTACCGAC
>Ga0066860_10001249_pt1 | contig 11463 bp, 11 predicted proteins | sample ETN07SmetaG_FD_65601 | JGI IMG/M metagenome (GOLD analysis project Ga0066860, IMG submission 65601) | Marine microbial and viral communities from oxygen minimum zone, Eastern Pacific Ocean - ETNP2014F14-07SV275 | ecosystem: Environmental > Aquatic > Marine > Oceanic ... | reverse complement strand
GCCCATGCCGAATACAGACGCCAGCGGATGCGACGTGCGGGTAACGTTGCAGCCCAGCACGATATGGTCGCGTACCGTGAATTCCGTGAATGTAATGGCTGTCTGAAAGGTCCGCGACAGACCCTTCGCCACACGATCATATTCAGGCAGATTATCGATCTTGGCGCCGGCCAAGCTAATCGCGCCGGATGTGATTGGGAACAACCCCGCCAGACTGTTCACAGTGGTCGATTTTCCGGAACCGTTCGGTCCAATCAAGCCGAGGATTTGCGCCTCGTTCACATTAAAGGACAGGTCTCGGATCGCATGCACGCCGCCAAACGACTTGCACAGAGATTCGACCCTCAAAACAGGTGTCGCCATAATATATTCCCCTCCCCGCTCCTCCTGCGGTTCGAGAAGCGTAGCGACGGCCCATGGCGCAAATCAAATTCAAAGATTCCGCTTGGATATCTAATTTTTAGATGGTTAGATTTCGAAAGGGCGAAGACTTCGGAGGAGTTTGGCACCGTGAAACCGATCAGGAATATCAATTCTGTACAGGTGTTTAGCCTCACCGCCGAGACTCGGAATGTCACCCGCGCCGCGCAACTCTTGAACATCAGCCAAAGCTCAGTGAGCTATCACATTAAAAAATTGGAATCGGATCTTGGCTACCAGCTCTTCCACCGCACCGGCCAAGGGCTGACCCTCACGGACGAGGGCGTCGAGCTTGCGCAGCATGTTGGGCGGGGGCTTGAGATGATCCAAACTGGGCTCGATCAGTTATCGATACGAGCGGGCGCGATCCGTATCGCGCTCTTGCCGATGTTCTCTAGCCGCTGGTTGTCGTCAGAGTTGGGTGACTTGATCGAACAATATCCTGACGTGCGCCTATCCATGCACAACCACAACAATAACTATGCCTATATGCCCGAGCCCGGGAGCTTTGCGGACATCGGCATTCAATGGGGAAAGGGCGACTGGAATGGCTTTGAAGTCCACCCTCTTTGGCCCGAAAGGATGGCATTGGTCTGCAGCCCCGAGTATCTTGCAAAACATCCGATCACCGAACCAAAAGATGTGACAGGCTGCACCTTATTGCATGTAGACGATACTGGAATGTGGGAAGAATGGTTCGACTTGAACGGAATGAAGATGGTCCATAGCCAGCCGCAAATGATGCTTGAAGATCGTCATTTTCAGCTCAGCTCGACCATCAATGGTTTAGGGGTATCTCTTTTCGCCTCGTGGCTAGTGCAGGAGGAGTTGGAAAGCGGTGCGTTGGTTAGTCCTTTCTGCCGAGATTTCGAAACATCATATGCTTATCATCTTATCCTGCCGCGCTTGAAGGCTTCATCCCCTGCAGCGCTGCGGTTCCGTGATTGGCTTCTTGAAAACCGTTCCAAGGCAGATCGGTTACCGCTTTCACCTTCAAAAGCTTAACTCAGTGATAGAGAAAAGCCGCATCGGCTTGCCGCTCAAATACAGCTTTGTCTGAGAGACAGGCAGGGCTATTCACAAAATTCCACATTCCGTACCAGTCAATGGAAGGATTCAGACGCGTCCGAAAGAAACACAAGAGAAACGATAGGCAGCTATATTTCTCCGCAACCACGGCAACAGGTCGCCGAACGCGGCCCATTCAAATCAAATAGGAATGCATGGTGGCGGAGGAGGTGTCCGAAGTACTACGCCCCCAATCTATTGATATGTATATAGATTCACGCGGGCAAAAGTTGTTTAGCCCACACTTCACCCCACACTTACCTTTACAGAAAGTTAGTCATCAGTTCACGATCCTAAGCCGCGGCAGAGTCGCCGCCGTTTCGCCGAAAGGATAAAGCCGGTCAAAATCCTTTTCGTTGACACCCGAGAGTTTGACCAAATCGCTCTTAGAAAACCCGAGATCCTCGATTTGCGTCTTAATAATGGTAGGCAACACGGTCGCAGGATCATGCTCGAAATCAAGGCTGGCTGGCTCTCTTGTTCTCCATCCTCGGGAACTGATCTGGGTCCACAAATACTTCGCTTGATTTTTTGTTACGATATTCTCACGTTGTGCGGCATAAAGGATGCCCTGCATCGACAATTTCCACTCTGGCTTCAGCGCTGCTAATAAAGCCAAGGATGGCTTCCGCCCCATAAAGGCCTCATGAAGTGCCTTTCGTGGGAAAAGAAAAACGGATGCGAATTCGTTAGCTTCAGTCTCCATTTCGGGGGTCGGGAATTTATGCATGACAAGGTGCCCAAGTTCATGGGCCAGAGTAAACCTCACTCTGTCGGCTGGGTGATTAGGGTTTAACAAAATCAATGGGGGTTGACCGGGGGCCGCGAAGGTAACTCCGCTAACCCCAGCCCCATGAAAGTCTGAGTAACCTACAATGATCCCCGCCCGCTCCAACACTCTTGTCAAGTTGCCAATCGGCCCTTCAGGCAGTTGCCAATGCAGCCTCACCATATCTGCAATAGCTGCTGGTGAGTCATACATTTCAACATCAAGGCGAGGAAGCTCCAATGTTTGATTGAGCTCTACGTTCTCCAAGAAGCGCCGCAGATGAAACAACCTGAGATTCAGCTCGGCTGTAATCATTTCCACATCTCGTGCAGTAACCTGAGAGTTCCCTCTTAGCATAGTGTGAACGCTAACCGGTGGCCCGTATACAGTATCGGTGATATTAAAAAAGTCGACCGGAACACCGAACGCTGCAGCTGCCTTTGCTAAGAGCTTGCTGTCGACTTCAACGATGTCATTCTCCATCCTCGAATAGACCGCCTGTGCCACACCGAGTTTTTCCGCCGACTTAATCTGCGTGAATCCCCGGAGGTGCCGAGCAAGCCTCAGCAATGTACCCTTGGTAGCCATAATGAATCAGTCTCAGTCTTTGTTTTCTCGACCAGTGTCCTGATCGTGATAGCGAGGTTTGACAAGCGGTTCATCGTCATCGGCACCAACCGGGGCTGGGAGGATCAACGGAACCACAAGCTTCTCTTCCGCGAGATCATCAAGCGCATAATGCCACAGCAGTTGATCACCGTCCCTTGAGGCAACCAAAATGTTCTCCACGCCGTCACCGATCTCAGTCAGAGAATACAACACTTCAACTTTTACGGCTTCAGGCGGAAGGCCAGGCAGGGTGCCCTGCGCTGAAACGAAGTCCAACACAGCTTGCGTCTTGAGATTGCGTCCCAGATTGGCCTCGTCGCCTTTCTTGAAGCGAAAAAGCACCGCCTCAGCAACACAAAACTTGACCGTCTGAGGTTCTTGAACGATGCGCACCTCAGGCTCGTCAGCAAACAGCTTTATGGCATTTCGAACCACCGCATCAAAAACTTCGTTCGCGACGGTTCTTGGATACAGGACAGGGCCGAACCCTTGCTGCATCCGGAAACGGTGAACTTCCTGCCACTCTTGATAGCCAAGCAATACAGCCTCTTGGAGCTTCGAATGATAGGCTTCCAGTGCCTCACGGACGCGATCTTGTTCGGTTTGTGTCATGTAACCTGCCTGCTGCTCAGATAACCTACATCGCTTTTGTCATAAGCTTTTACTTTTTGCAAGAAATTTATTCGTACCTTATTCCTTTCCTATCCATCCGCTCTATGCTGCTACCTTGCTACTTGGGCGGACCGGTCCCTCCGCCCAAGCAAAGACCCAATGCTTAAAGGACCTCAGCTATATCCGGGTGAAGCTGAAACGCTTCATTGCGCTTTGCCCCATCAACCACGGTGCCCTTGGGTAGCATTCTGATCCACCCGAGAGACTGGAGCGTTTGCATCGCCGCCTGACGATCACCCTTTTTCCTGAACATGGGAGGTGCAAACTGTGAGATATCTTTATCGTGACCACAGCCACCCGCCCCATACCTGCTGACCAACCAAGCACCGAGTTGCCCCGCTTCGCTGTGATCTCTTTCAGACCGACCAATTCTCAGCAGGGCGGCAAACTCAGCTAAGTAGAAACGCATAAGCTCACATGATGAGCGCGCAGCGGACTCAGAAACCTCAGATGCGGTGATATCATCGAACAGCGTCACGACACCGGCAATGCGGGTTGCGTTTTCTATCGACCGGCTTGCAAACCCCCGGATTTTCTCAAATTTCCCTGCGGCACCGAGCTCGGCTTCAACTTCATTGTAGAAGTTGACCAGCATAGCTCTTGCACTTTCGCTCAGTGGCAGGACTTTACAGGTCGGCGCGAATGGATCGTCAGACTGCTTTTGGGCCTCTTTTTGAGCTCGGGCCTGATGAAGCGTAGCGAGAACACTTTCCGCGAAAGTACGTACGGCCTGTCCGGCCTTAGGATCACTATGCTTGAAAAAGCGCGTTCCCATCGTTGATTTGGGAAAGCAAGGCAGGACGCGGGGCAATATCCCCTGCTCCACCATTTCTCGATCTCCGTAAACTTGACCGATCAGGTAGGGTTGGAACATCAGCGACATGGTAAGTGGTACGCCAGATACTGAAGTATCACGCCCATGTGCTCGCGGTCGCTTGATATCACTTCCGCTCCAGATTTGAGAAAGGCCAGCGATGGTCTTTTGCCGTTGGTCCCGCCCCATCGCATGACCACCGAAAAACCCAGCTGCGTCATCGTTGGATAGACAAGCCATGCCCGGTCCGCGGGCCATGTTCCCAAGCAGGCCTTCGTATGTCGGATCACCGACGACGATCTCGGAAACCGCATCGTCATCAACAGCCGTTTCTTTACTATCCCGACTCGCGGCTCGCTGAGCTTGCAGCGCCTTTTCCAACTGCTTTTCAAAGGCCCTTATTCCGAGTTGGGCGGCACCATCGACAGCGGTCTTGCGCTCCCCACTTTGTGCAACGGTAATCAGGAATAGAGCTAACGGGGTTGGGCTTCCATAGATGGATTCGACTTGCCCCCATGGACTGACGGAGGTGCTCATCGCACAAAGCACCGCCTGACCGCAAAGCCCCCTTGGTGCCTGTGAGTTTTCGTGAATAGCAGCAGCGGCCTCGCTGCCCTTCCGGCCAAGTGAGTGCAGGGGAAATGCGTCTGTACAACCAGACACCTCGCCTAAAGCAGCAGGCTTTGAAGGCCAGTCCGGCATTGTTTCCAACGACGGAACAACCTCATTCTGGTCTTTTAGTCCATCGATTATTGTCAGTAAATCGATTGTATTCAATGCTTTGTTCATACGCTATCCTTTCATTTTGTAGGTATGAACTGAATATTGGTTCATGGTGCGTTCCGGCGATAATCAACAGACTGTTTCCGTGTTCGCTCTTTTCCCCCGCCCACTTCGAACCCAGGGGTAGCGCCCTCTCCGCCTTCTGGGCGTAGCCGCTCTAACTCCTCCTCAAACCGGTCTAACACCTCGCTGATGACAGCCAGCTTCAGCTGAACGTCAATATCTGCCTGTCTTGCGTCAAACAGCCGGTATCTACAGCAATGTTGGAGAAGCAGCCCCGAAATTCGCAGCTTTGATTTGTCGATTTCCGAAAACTGTTCCATTTCCCTACATCCCATTTTGAAGGCGCACATCGGATAAAATAGTCATTTTATCCCACCACACAAAACGGGACTGTTATGGCACTCTTTTCTTTTCGGCATTCGGTGAAGACCTTTTCACCAAAATGCGAAACTGCAAATCGAAAGGCAAATGTAGGCCAAACCGCCGCCCATCTGAACTACATCACACGGGCTTCGGCAGCTCGGGTAGTTCATAGGGAAAGGGTTGAATATGGTAGCAACGCCAAGCAAGCGTCGGCGGTGGAGCGCGCCGCTATAAAGCGCCGCGGACGAGTTTGTGAACGCTTTATTATCGCCCTCCCTATCGAAGCGTCGCCAACTCAACGAGAAGCACTGGCACTCCGGTTCGCCGAGAAGCTCACCCAGGGCAAAGCTGGTTTTATTTTGGCTATCCATGACAAAGCTGGAAACGACACTAAGAACCCGCACTTTCATCTTGTAGCATTTGACTATTATGAAAAGTCAGGGGGTCGAGGACGACCAAGTAGCCTACTTGGGATGGCACGAAAAAACGCGATTGAGCAGAAGGCGAAGCTTTGGGCGCGCATTCATAATGACATGATGAGCGCTTGGGGGTTCGGGGCTGAAAGTTCGATATCCCATCTGTCCTTCGCGGACCGAGGCTTGGACCTAATCCCTCAGATCCATGAAGGCCCAGCATCCCGCCAAATCGCTATGCGAAAGGGGCCTATACGATCCAAACCAGCATGGCGTCATATTGATGCTGGACGCACCCGAGCAGACGCAAATCAGATTACCTCTGAAATAAACCAACTGAAAAGGAAAATTAAGAATGACAATCGACTGGGAAGCGGAAATGAAGGAGGTTCGCTCCAAGGCGACGGAAGCCGCCCGCCATGGGGAAAGAACAGTGGGGGGCGTCGCAGGAGCGTTGCAATTACTCCAGGTGCAGAGCAAGAAGTTGGCGGACATCGAGAAAGCCATGGACGCAACACAGAACCACCTTGGGTCGCTGGAGGCGGACCTACAGTCCCTCCAATCACTACAGAGGACCACCCCCCTATCAGGCAAGAGCCGCCCCCTATGGCAGCTCCTAAGCGCCGGGATCGGCTTCGCCTTGGGCATCGCCCTATCAGGCGTATTTTTCTGGAGCTGATCTTCTTGCGCGACACTCTCCGGTCCCGGCTCGCGACTCAAAGGCGTCGCCACCGGAACCTCTGGAATAGCAAAGTAGCAGAAGACCACCTTTCACATGAGCTGCGCTTCAAGCAGCGTGTCGGAGATCCTGAATCGCGGTCTTAAAGTTTAAGCACCGCTGCAAAATCGAGCGGTGGTTAGGTCTTCGGCATATCCCCCAAAGAAAGCAACGGCATCGGCACCAGCCCTCTGGTCCTGAAGGTCGGCTATGGGCCATGCGCGCCCCCCCCCCAAAAAAAGGGGGGGGAGGGCTAAAAATCCGTCAGCTAAGTATCGTACTATATTACTGGGTGTAGTTGATATTCCGCTCCACGAGTGCTACATATCTATCACCGACGAGAGTCGGAGCGACCTGCAATGCCGTGTGCAGTGCAGGCGTTGCGGTGACCCGGACCCCAACGGGTTCGGTTGCCAGCCGCTCTTAAAGGCCGTCCGTATGGGCGGTTTTTTCGATTCAAAGGACCTGAATACCATAGTTGTTGTGGAGGCCTTTCGCGTTCTCTTCACCATTGTGAATCCACATCCGCGAATGGGCGACTACGTCAGCAAGCTGCAAAAGCCTCGAAGCAGCTGAGTCGATCTGAACGACAGCGTCCACAGCCCTGAAGCGCCCGTCGTTTTGCCTTGCGTGTTCAAGAGCTGCCAAGCACTCTGGGTGAGCGTTATGGTGGTTCCGATCCATAATCAGTTCAACGTTTTTGATGCCCTTTCCGCCGATGTTGTGAAGTCTCCGAAATTGGCCTACAGCCACCTTAACAGTCTCAACCACGTTGGCTGCATATATCGCTGGACGGGTACCAACGGTTGCTGTTCCAAGGCGATTGAGCATCACTACTTCGGGATGGTCTGTCTGCGCGTAGAGGCCAAGCATACTTTGCAGGCTTTCCTTCTGTCTCTTTACAGCATGTACCTCGCCTGCATTGGCTTCGAGAATGTCGCTGAACGCCTTGTCCGCACGCCCGCAATCCCGCGCCCAAGCCATAACGCAGCCCAAAGCAAATCCCTGGTCGCCAGCCGTCCCGCACTCGTCAATGAAGCAGAGGATGCGTTTATTTAGTCCTGCCATCCGCTCCACCATTCTTTCGCAGGCGGGCGTTTGGCGTTTCCGTCAATTTCTGCGCTTGCTTTCGCTCTTGTCGTTCCTTCTCGAAATCTGGTTCGAGTTCTTTCAGCTTCCTAATCAGACCGTCTAAACGGTACGTATTTGAACCATAGTCACCAAAGGAGGTGATACGCTGTTCGCGCGTTACGTACCCTCGATCTTCCAAAGCCTTAATGTTGATCCGTAGCGTCTGCGGTGTAATCCCCATGCGCGTTGCCAGTTCCTTCTTTGAAGGGAATGGCGGTCGATCAGCATCTATATAGTAGCTGAGTAGCTGCGCAATGATGTTGAACTGCGTCGTTGTGATGCCAAGCCGCGACTGCCCCCTCACAAGAATATTGGGCAGTCCCGTATAGCCATGCGATAGAACTTTTTCGCCGAAGATCACCGCGGTAGATGATTTCTTTTTTTGCGGCTTCGGATTCCGCTTGGGCATGATCGTGCCTGCTTTCTTAGTCGTCTGTGCCATATCAGGCCTCCTTTCATACCCGACATACGTAGACCGAAGGCACCTGTGAATAGCACAGCAGAGCGTTTGCATGGTGGATTTTCCACCCCACCCGTATTCCGATATCCCGGTATACGTGTTAGGCTGCCTAAATCCCGCTACTTAGGTGCTGCTATTTCGTACTGGGGTACGCGTGAAAATCCACCATAGGGTAGGATGAATTTTCCGCCAACGCCACTTAGCTATTTTTGCCAAGAATGTGCGTCTTCTACGCCACTTGACTGTAGTCGCCCGACTATTCGGGGTCAACGTCGACGCTTGTAAGCACCATCTGGGAGACGCCGAGGCGAGCAGCGACTTCGTTAAGAACAAAATCTCCGCTGCGTACTCTCTATGTATGGCCCGATCTGGTCTATCGGATCGGCTCCTCTACGTGCCCTCGAAGCAAGCTCCTTCAATACTTCTCTCGCTACTCTAACCTTTGGATTACCTTTACGTACCAACTCGGGATCGAACTCAACTGAGTGGGACCACATACGATTGCGCCGCACCCAAAGCTGCAATCCACTCGGAGCGCCATCTCGCCTAATACAAAAATCCGCAGTCATGCCCGCCAAAAGGTCTGCCAGCTGGATAGTTGGGTGACGATCTGATGAACCAAACTCCAATGGCGCAACAAGATTGCCCCTAAGTTGAGACGAGGAACGACCGTTTGTAACCTCTACTGATTGGTTATTACCAACCCACGCATCGAAATAGTCGGCCACAGGGGCGAGCGGCTTGGAGTCATCGCATAAGACCCGCAGTCGTGGATGACGATGCCCCCACCACTGAAAAAGCAAACTGAATAGTGACGAGGAAGTTAAATCCAACGCCCACTTCCCTGTTTCGTCATTTTCTGCGCGCAGGTGTTCCGTTTCGGTTTCGATTGTTGAACTATACCCAGAACAGAACTTAAGAATTCGCTCGATTTCAATAGGGTGCGAACCGGCACCACCGAAAATTTTCTCCGCATCAGCAGGATCAAATGTACGCATAAACTTTTGCATCTGTTTGGCTAATACAGAATAGTCCGCACCGCTGCTCCACATAAGCGATAATATCGTGTTCATCATGTAGCGATGGAAATCGATCTCGTAGAACGCAAGACTGTTCTTAGCCAACACTGGCTCAAAAAAATACTCATAGAATTTCCCTGCCAACGCCGCGCGCTTATCGAATGTAACGACTCTCGACCTCTGATCCGACACTTCACAAATCCGACGAGACAACTCATTCCAGTCGCCACGCTTTTTTAGCCGTGTGGCTTTTAGTTCCTGACCTTGCAGGCCATAATCCGCTCTCAGACCTTCAAGAAACTTGGCAGCCTCCTCTGGCGACAGATCATGGGAAGCATATACAAAGTAAGGTTGGCTTTCGTTGAGTAGATCAGGTCCGGTAAAGCCGGACTCGTCGAAAGAAATTAACGTTCCACAATTTTCGCCTTCTGCCACGGTCAAGAACTTTCTTTATTGAAATGTATCAGCCCTTGTCCGTGTGGGCCTAAAAATTACAAAAAAACCTATTCTTATAGAAAAGGCAAGTTACCTGTGACGCTTATAGCGCGCCACAAACTTCCGCCTTACCCCCAAAAGACAGCGGGGCATCACGCAAAGCACATACCAAGACTGTGCGGGCTTGGCTAACAGTCGATAGTCATCTATAGGCGCTGGCAATATTGAACTGATGCGTGATACCCGGCTCAATTCACTTTCTCACCATCACCAGTTTCAGTCCATCGGCCCCGAATGATTGCTTCAACGTCATTTCCGTTCGAAAATGGTTCCAGATCGGAATAAACCCACAAACCCCATTTTTCCATTAGCATCAATCTGTGGTCGAAGAGTTCAGCCTGATTGTAGATTTGCGCAACGCGGGACCCCACTTTGTGAGCGAGGCAAAGCTCTGCAACATCGTGATCTGCTCGCGCGACTTCTGCCGCCCAAGTTCGGAAGGTTGTACGCATGCCATGAACTGTCGCGCCTGGATACTTTGATTGGAGTAACTTCCGCATAGTTGCGTCACTTATCATCCGCATTGGGTTTGATGGAGAAGGGAACACCAAATCGGAGGCTCTCGTGCGATGCTCCTGCGCGCGAAGAAGAATGGAGCGCGCAGCCATCGATATGGGAACAACAAACCTCTTTCTTGTTTTCATCTTCTCGCTTGGTACAGTCCACCTCTGCAAGCCTGCATCAAACTCTGACCAGCGCGCTGACCTGATTGGTCCAGAGCGCATTGCGGTTAGGATCGTAAAGATTAGCGCCAAAGCGCCGATATCGCGTGATTTATCGAGGTCTGGCACGATATCGTTAATCTCCATGAATGAAACAGCCGCAAAGTGTTTAGACTCAGCATTTTGCTCCCGCATCAACGTCGTCATTCCGGTAGCGGGGTTGCCCTTCGTTCTAAGCCCCCTTCCGCAAGCGTGGTCGAAAATAGTTTTGATCCTTTGAAGCACTCGCCGGGCAGTTTCCGGCTTCGCCGTCCAGATAGGATCAAGCACTCTCTCCAAGTCATCTTGATGAATATCTTCTACGGCCAACGCCCCGATAACTGGGAAGGCGTAAGTTTCCAGGGTATTTATCCACTGGGCCACATGCTTACCGTTACTGGTATTATCTTTGAACTTGCGTTGGTGAACAGCGTGGGCAAGTTCTGCGAAAGTTACACTTTTACCCTGTGCTTCACGGCTCTGAACAGCTGGGTTGCCACCAGAGCGAGCAATCATACGATGCTCGTGAGCTTTTTCTCTGGCTTCAGCCAGCGACACCAGTTTCGCTGACCCCAACCCAAAGTCTCTGCGCTTCCCGTGAACCACAATCCGAAGCATCCAGCGACGTGCACCTGACCGATCAACCTGAAGATAGAGACCACCTCCATCAGTATGACGCCCCGGAGGCGCCCTCCGCACAAACGCAGCATTCAGCCGTTTCTCCACGTGCGGACCTGGCTTCTTGCCATGCCAACCTTGGTCAACAAAAGAACCATCCATTTTCTACCCCACATTTTAACCCACAAAGTTAGCGGGTGGTTTCGAACTAAATGTTGGGGTTTCGAAGGACAAATTGCGGAAAACCCGGGGCAATCCGCGCCGTCAGTAGCCAATGTTAGGCTGCATGGCGGAGGAGGTGGGATTCGAACCCACGGTACGCTCTCACGCACGCCGGTTTTCAAGACCGGTGCATTCGACCACTCTGCCACTCCTCCGCAGCACGCTCCTCCTAGAGCGCCGGGATC
>Ga0066860_10001247_pt1 | contig 11504 bp, 14 predicted proteins | sample ETN07SmetaG_FD_65601 | JGI IMG/M metagenome (GOLD analysis project Ga0066860, IMG submission 65601) | Marine microbial and viral communities from oxygen minimum zone, Eastern Pacific Ocean - ETNP2014F14-07SV275 | ecosystem: Environmental > Aquatic > Marine > Oceanic ... | reverse complement strand
CCCTGAACGAATTAGTGGATGAAATATCGCTTGATGAAATTCAACAGGCTTATCAAAAAATACTGCAAGCAAAAGCAGTGGGAAGATACTTGGTCAAGCTTTAATAATATTGAGTGTGATGCAGTATTGATGCTGCCACACAATTTGCACCCGGACCCAGGTCAAGACTTGGTGCAGTCTGGCTAGATTATGTTTTCCAACGGTGAGGACGCGGAAGCGTAAGCTTTTTTCATCATCCTGCCAGCGAGGAAAGATTCTCGACCGGCTTTAACCGCGTGTTGCATAGCACTCGCCATCAGTAGTGGGTCGTCGGCATTGGCAATAGCAGAATTCATTAACACACCATCACAACCGAGCTCCATAGCCTTCGCAGCATCACTGGCGCAACCAATGCCAGCGTCAACCAACACCGGAACGTTGGCTTGCTCTTTAATGAGTTTGATGTTGTAGGGGTTAGCAATGCCTTGACCTGAGCCTATAAGAGAGGCGAGTGGCATAATGGCGCAGCAACCGATATCTTCGAGTTCTTTAGCAACGATAGGGTCATCCGAGGTGTAGACCATAACATCAAAGCCATCTTTGACCAGTATTTTGGCCGCATTGATTGTTTCAACAATATTTGGATAAAGGGTTTTTTCATCACCTAACACTTCAAGTTTGACTAAATTGTGACCATCTAATAGCTCTCTTGCGAGCATGCAAGTGCGAACAGCGTCTTTGGCGTTGTAGCAGCCTGCAGTATTTGGTAGGATCGTGTATTTTTCTGTCGAAATAACATCGAGCAGACTTTCTTCGTTGGCATTTTGGCCAATGTTGGTGCGTCTTATTGCGACGGTTATAATTTCAGCGCCCGAGGCTTCGGTTGCTAAACGAGTTTCTTCTAAATCTTTGTATTTGCCTGATCCAACAAGTAATCTGGAATGAAATGAACGGCCAGCAATAATAAAGGGAGAGTCTGTTTTCATAGGGGAATAAGATACCATGTGTCTAGTTCAACTTTACGTGAATCACAAGGTAATTTTTTGAATTTAAAATGAATATGGTCAAGCTCATGTTAAACTTTCGCCACACTAGATTATTTTAAGGATAAATCATGGCTGTGAATGCTATAGAACACCCATTGATAGCGCACAAAATTGCCTTATTACGTCAAACTGGAATAAGCACTAAGCAATTTCGTGAGTTGGCTAATGAGGTGGCAACTTTATTAACCTATGAAGCTTGTCGAAATTTGCCTTTGCAGGTTTGTTTCATAGATGGTTGGCAGGGCGAGCCTATTAAAGCGCAAATGTTGAGCGGCAAAAAACTGACTGTAGTGCCTATATTAAGGGCAGGTTTAGGAATGTTGGACGGCGTGTTGCGACTTGTACCAAACGCAAAAGTTAGCGTGGTAGGGCTTTATAGAGATGAGGAGACACTTAATCCAGTTGCTTATTTTGACAAAATTATCAATAATGTCGATCAACGCACTGCTTTAATTATTGATCCTATGCTGGCAACCGGCGGCACATTATTAGCTACCATTGATTTACTTAAACAAAAAGGCTGTAAAAAAATTATTGGTTTGTTTTTGGTTGCTTCGCCAGAGGGCCTGCAGCGTGTGAGTGCATTACATCCCGAAGTTGAACTGTTTATTGGTGCAATAGATGATTGCTTAAATGACCAAGGTTATATCTTGCCCGGCCTAGGCGATGCTGGCGATAAGATTTTTGGAACAAAATAGTCTGAGTAGCGTTTAGGGTTCATATATCTAAACCCTCTTACACTCAGAGAGTGCAAGTTTCGTATAGGATGGCGGACTTCCTAACTCAGCTTTGTCGGGTTCGAGTCTGGCTGTAATACGTAGCAAATAATTACGATTATTTTTTCCTTCTACGAGGTAAATCTTAATATAGAAGATCGAGCATAGACAAAGCTATGTGATTGAATATTTATTAATAGTTAACAAAGTAGCTAGGGAAAAGACGAAGAAATTTGGCGGAGAGAGTGGGATTTGAACCCACGATAGGAGATAAATCCTATACACCCTTAGCAGGGGCGCGCCTTCAGCCACTCGGCCATCTCTCCAAAGAAAACGTATTATACTGTATTTATTTCTAACGAGATCTTTGGATAAATCATTATAAAATTTAAAATGATTCATGCAAAGGTCTCCTATTATTTGTGTAATCAAGGAAAAAAAGTAACAGTAGTAAGCACTGAAATCTTACAAAATCCAGCGGTAAGTGCCAATCAAATCAATCGTCATAAAAACTGTATTGAGTATTACTAGCGCTTTGTCTTTGTTTTTAATTCCTTGAATTAACCAACAACAAGATGAGACCAAAAAACCAAAAAAGCGTATTTAGAATACGACGTATTAAGGGCAATAGTAATACCACCTGTGACACCGGTAACGGTGCCTATCCAGCCGTACATTATGATTTTTCAGTCTCTGTTACTATCTCAAAGTCATGAGTGACATTGGCTGTTTTTGCCATCATAATTGAAGCTGAGCAATATTTATCTGCAGAAAGGCTAATGGCTTTTTCTATTTTTTCAGGATTGAGGTTGGTGCCTTTGACAGCAAAGTGTATATGAATGTTTGTAAAAACTTTCGGATGCTCTTCTGCGCGTTCTGCGCTTACCTCTGCGATGCAATCATCAATATTTTCACGCATTTTCTTCAGTGTGCTCACAACGTCAACCGTTGTACAGCCAGCCATACCAATCAATAACATTTCCATAGGTCTAACGCCTAGATTATTGCCACCAACATCAGGTGGACCATCCATTACCACGGCATGGCCACTACCAGATTCGCCAACCATCATCATGCCGTCGATCCATTTAACTTTAACGTTCATAGAAAAACTCCTTTAACTGTTGTCCTGGATTTTCATGTCGCATAAATGCTTCGCCTACCAGAAAGCCATAAACATTATTCTCATGCATTAAAGCCACGTCCTCTTTAGACAAAATACCAGACTCGGTAATTACCAGTTTGTCGTCACCAATTTCACTGAGTAAATCAATCGTTGTTTGGAGCGAGACTTCAAAAGTGCGTAAATTACGATTATTAATACCAATCATCGGTAAGTCCAGTGTCAGGGTTCGTTTTAATTCTTCTAAATCATGCACTTCCACCAAAACATCCATGCCAAGTGATTTTGCTAAATCACTAAGAGTGAGAAGTTCGTTATCGCTGAGGCAAGACACGATTAGCAAGATGCAGTCCGCGCTCATTGCGCGTGCCTCATAAACTTGATAAGGCCTGACAATAAAATCTTTGCGAATCACCGGTAATGATACAGCTGCCCTTGCTTTAATTAAGTATTGAGGGTCGCCTTGGAAAAAATCTCTATCGGTCAAAATAGAAAGGCAACAAGCGCCACCTTCTTCGTAACTTTCGGCGATCTCTACCGGGTTAAAATCTTCGCGTAAAACACCCTTGCTCGGTGAGGCTTTTTTAATCTCTGCGATAACAGCGCTTTCATTGCGCTCGGCTTTTGCTGCGAGTGCATCATAGAAGCCCCTTGGCTTATCACCAAATCTTGCATGCTCCATCATTCGCTCAACTGAGACGCGCCTGATAGATTCCTCGATTTCTTCGTGCTTGCGCTTGACGATTCTTTTGAGTATGTCTGGCGTTTGGATTGTCATGGTCTTGAGACCTTTGTGTAAATAAATAACAAAGGCTATTTTAAACGAAACCAAGTTATATTAAAGCTGAGTTAAACGGTGCTTTAGCACCTGTTTCTACGAAACTTATACTAAAGTAGGCTACGCACTGCTTTTGAGTACAAGTAGTGCATCAGCTCTGTTGTTACGAAACTTGTACTGTTGGTATAATCTGGCTTTGTATTAGAGATTTAAGCATTAAGGTGAACTTACTAAACTTCGAAGCAGCCGTTGATCAACCCTTTTTCTTAATTGCGGGTCCTTGTGTTATTGAATCTGAATCACTAGCAATGGAAACTGCGTCGTATTTAGCGAAACTTACCGCTGACCTAGGTATTAACTTTATTTATAAGTCTTCTTTTGATAAGGCCAATAGAACAAGCGCCGATAGTTTTCGAGGTTTGGGTATTGCTGAAGGTTTAAGAATACTGGATAAAGTAAAAAACGAAGTAGGCGTTGCAGTGCTTACTGATGTACATGAGGACACACCGCTTGACGAGGTTGCTTCAGTTGTTGATGTATTGCAAACCCCTGCTTTTTTGGTGCGTCAAACCAATTTCATTCAGAGCGTTTGCAAACAGGGTTTGCCTGTTAATATTAAAAAAGGCCAGTTTCAGGCACCTTGGGACATGAACAACGTGGTTGATAAAGCCAAAGCAACAGGCAATCAAAATATTATGGTGTGTGATCGTGGCACCTCTTTTGGTTACAATACGCTCGTCTCTGATATGCGTGGGTTGTCCAGTATGCGCTCTACTGGTTGTCCAGTGGTATATGATGCTACACACTCGGTGCAACAACCCGGTGGGCAAGGCGCGACCTCAGGCGGTCAAAGAGAGATGGTGCCAGTATTGGCAAGAGCGGCCGTCGCCGTGGGTATTTCAGGTTTGTTTATGGAAACACACCCAGATCCTGCCAATGCGAAGAGTGATGGGCCGAATTCAATGCCAATTGACAAAATGGGCACTTTGTTAAAAACATTGCAAGACCTGGATAGGGTAACTAAACAGATAGATTTTTTAGAAAATACATTGTGATCATCAAACTCAAGTTAGTTGTTGTTGCATTATTACTGTCTCAGTCTTGTCTGGCAAATAAGCCAGATTTATTTTCTCTCAAAACTTATGATGACTCCCAAGAAGTAGTGGGCTGGGTAATGAGTGAAAAGCTTGGTGGTATTCGTGGATTCTGGAATGGAGAAAAACTTATCAGTCGCGGTGGTAAAGAGTTTAATCCACCCTCATGGTTTACCCAAGATTACCCGCCTTTTGCAGTTGATGGGGAGCTTTGGACTAAGCGCGGTGATTTTGAAAATATTAGCTCAATTGTACGCAGTAAAGATTCGGGTGAACGTTGGCGTCAAATAACACATCAAATTTTTGAAGTGCCTAATCAGCAGGGTGGTTTGTTTGATCGGCTGTCTATATTGGAGTCCTATTTAGATAGTAACCCCAATTCCTATCTTAAAATTCTCCCTCAAATTGCTATTACTAATAAACAGCAGTTGCAGGAGTTTTTGGAAGAAGTGACCTCCAATAAGGGTGAAGGAGTGGTGGTTAGAAATCCAGATACACCTTACCAGACAGGCAGACTATCATCGGCACTTAAATTGAAAAAATATTTTGATACGGAATGTATCGTGCTGGAAATTTTGGAAGGCAAAGGCAAATATACAGGCAAAATGGGCTCCGTCCTTTGCCAAACAAAAGATGGTATAACTCTCAAGGTTGGTTCAGGGTTTAAAGATATAGATAGAGATAATCCACCTGTAATTGGTAGTGAAATTACGTTTAAATATTACGGCTTTACTAAGAAGGGTAAGCATAAATACCCTGTTTATTTAAGGCAAAGGCCGGCCAACTAAACCAACTTTGAACAAGTTGAGACCTTTGAATCATTATGAATAATCGTCAAATCACCATCTCTCACCCACTTGATCATTTTTTAAACCTAGTCTTATCCCTGCTAGGACAAGATTTAAGAAAATGATCAATTCGGCAAAATCTGTCATTTTTCCAATCATCCATAATGATGCAAAGGTCTCAAGTTAAGTTTAAAATGCAAGTTGTTAAATAAAAATATACAAAGCACTACAGGTATTTTTTAGGATTTTTATAAACGATTTTGAGAATATTATTTTCCATCAACTGGAGAAAAACAAATGACTAGAATTGCAATTTCCGGCGCAAATGGTCGTATGGGCCAGACTTTGATAGAGGCAGTAAAGCTGAATTCTAGTATCGAGGTTGGCTGTGTATTAGACATAGGCGACCATCTCAAGGATATGCTTAACTCTTTTGATGTTTTGATTGATTTCACACGTCCAGAGGCAACTCTTGAATATTTGTCCATTTGTCAGAAGGCTGGCAAAGGCATGGTGATTGGCACAACAGGGTTTAGCGATGAAGGGCTTGTGCAGATTGAAAAAGCAACAAGCGATATCGCTATTGTTTTTGCACCCAACATGAGTGTTGGCGTTAATTTAACACTTAAGTTGTTAGATACGGCCGCTAAAGTTTTTGGTGAGGATGCAGACATTGAAATTATTGAGACCCATCATCGTCATAAAGTGGATGCGCCGTCTGGTACTGCATTAAAAATGGGCGAAGTTGTTGCCAATGCACTGGGTAGAGATTTGAGCACTTGTGCAGTTTATGGGCGCGAGGGTATTGAAGAGCCACGCAAGAGACAAACCATTGGTTTTTCAACTATTCGGGGTGGTGATGTTGTTGGTGATCATACGGTGAGCTTTTTTATGGAGGGCGAACGTGTTGAAATAACGCACAAAGCATCTTCAAGAATGACTTTTGCCAATGGCGCTGTCAGGGCCGCCCATTGGTTGAGCGGCAAGCAAAGCAAACTCTATTCCATGCAAGATGTATTAGGTTTATAAGAAAAGAGAGAATCACGATGTTGTATGCCATTATTTCCGAGGATGTTGAAAATTCATTAGAAAAACGTATGAGTGCAAGACCTGCGCATGTTGATAGGCTGAACCAACTTAAGGATGAGGGTCGTTTAATTTTGGCCGGCCCTCATCCAGCCATAGACACTAACGAACCGGGTGAGGCTGGCTTCACCGGCTCGCTTGTAGTTGCGGAGTTTGATGATTTGATAGCCGCACAAGCTTGGGCGGACGCCGATCCCTATATAGCTGCTGGTGTATATCAAAGCGTTGTTGTCAAAACATTTAAAAAAGTTCTACCTTAATTAACCGCATGAAAGCTGATGTTGCGATTCTCGGCGGCGGTGCAGCAGGGCTAATGTGTGCAATTGAGGCGGGCAAGCGTGGCCGCAAGGTTGTTTTGATTGAGAAGGCTAAAAAAGTCGGAAAAAAAATTCTAATCTCGGGCGGCGGTCGTTGCAATTTCACCAATCTGTATACTGAGCCTGAGTCCTTTTTATCACCCAATTCTCATTTTCATAAATCTGCTTTATCTCGTTACACGCAATGGGATTTTATTGCTCTAATGGAAAAGCATGATTTGCAGTGGAGCGAGAAAACTTTAGGGCAATTGTTTTGCGAGCAAAAGGCGTCTGCCGTTGTTGACATGCTGCTTGAAGAGTGTAGGCAGGTAGGCGTGACTATTGTGCTGGACAGCCTTGTAGAGAAAATAGAATTTCAAAAGCGGTATACGATAACAACACAATTCAAAACCATCAGTGCTGAGTCACTGGTGATAGCGACAGGTGGGCCATCAATACCTAAAATGGGTGCCACTGATTTCGGCTTGCAAATTGCAAAGCAGTTTGGCATGAAATCCAATTCATTCAAGTCAGCTTTGGTACCGTTTACCTTTCAGCAAGATGACATCGATCGATACTTTAAAGATCTTTCTGGATTATCGCTTGATGCGATTGTCACTTGTAATGGTGTTAGCTTCAGAGAGGGCGTGCTTATTACTCACCGAGGCATCAGTGGACCGGCTGCATTACAAGCTTCATCCTATTGGCACAAGGGTGACAAACTTATTATTAACTTGTTGCCGGATGTAGACGCGATAAATGTGCTAATTGAGGCGCAACAATCACGTGGAAAAACAGCACTTAAAACCATTTTGACTGAGCTGTTGCCAAGAAGATTTGCTGAAAGGCTGGCAAACACATTATTAGCATTCGAGCTTGCTGAATTGACTTTAGGTGAAATAAAACAGCGCGACTTAAAACAACTCGGTAATTCGCTTAACCATTGGCATTTACAGCCTAGCGGTACTGAGGGTATGCGCACTGCCGAAGTATGCACCGGAGGTGTTGATGTGAATGGATTGTCTTCAAAAACAATGGAATCAACAAAACAAACAGGCTTGTATTTTATAGGTGAAACGGTTGATGTAACGGGCTGGCTGGGCGGCTATAATTTTCAGTGGGCTTGGTCTTCCGGCTGGGCTGCGGGACAATATGTATAGAGCTCTATCTGACATCTATAAAAGATTCTGGTTTTTTGTGGCCATCAAAAAAACGGAAAAAACAGTCAGGTAATAACTGCAAATTAGGTCCATATTTTTTTAAAAACTGCAAAATACATCTATATTATGCAGTTTATCCTGCAAATTTGACTAATTACTGCAAATTTGATTGAACGATTATATTTATTACGGCATAATTCATTGCTTCATAGTCAAAAAAGAAGTGGGAGAGCACTTCTCTACAATCAAATGATTACAGTCAAAAACCTATCCAAGCATTTTGGGGGGATCAGAGCGGTTGATGATGTTGATTTGCACATCGAACGCGGCTCGATCACTGGTTTGGTCGGCCCTAATGGTGCCGGGAAAACAACTTTATTTAATCTTATTGCTGGTCTTTATCAACCGACTGCAGGCGAAATTATCCTTGACGGTGAGGATGTAACAGATTTACTGTCACATCAGTTGTTTCACAAAGGTGTGCTTAGAACTTTTCAAATTGCCCACGAATTTCCAACACTCAGTGTTTTAGAAAACTTGATGATGGTGCCAGCGGGTCAGTTGGGTGAGAGCTTAATTAACGCTTGGTTAAAGCGCAAAGAAATTCAAGAAGAAGAGAAAGCCCTGCAAGAGAAAGCCGAAGAGGTAATCGATTTTTTAGGTATCAGTCATTTAAAGAATGAACGTGCGGGCAACCTTTCGGGTGGTCAGAAAAAATTGCTAGAATTGGCGCGTACGATGATGGTTGATGCCAAAGTTGTATTATTAGACGAGGTTGGTGCCGGTGTTAACCGAACTTTATTGAGACAAATTGGCGATGCAATTCTTCGTTTAAATGAAGAAAGGGGTTATACATTTTGTATGATTGAGCATGACATGGATTTTATCTCAAGGTTGTGTAATCCAGTTGTGGTTTTGGCAGAAGGTCAAATCCTGACAATAGGTACACCCGATGAGATTAAAAGCTCTCATGCTGTTATCGATGCCTATTTGGGTCAAGGAATCAAAACAAAGGAATCAGCGTAATGGCATATTTAGAAGGAAACAGTTTGGTGGCAGCCTACGGTCCTGTGCCAATTTTGCACGAGTGTTCGATAGAAGTTGAAAAAGGTGAATTAGCAGTAATTGTAGGCCCGAATGGCGCCGGCAAGTCTACCGCGATGAAAGTGCTTTTGGGTATGTTAGAGGCCAGTTCTGGTTCAGTCATATTTGATGGTCAAGACATTACTCATCTTTCAACTCAAGAGCGAATCAGTCTTGGCTTGGCTTTTGTGCCTCAAACAAAAAATGTTTTTACTTCGATGACGGTTCAAGAAAACCTTGAAATGGGCGGCTTTCTGAGAAACGACGATATTACACATACAATCCAAGAAGTTTATGACTTGTTCCCAATTCTTTATGAAAAGCGCAAACAAAATGCAGGTGAGCTTTCTGGTGGACAAAGACAACAAGTTGCTTTTGGGCGTGCAATGATGACCCGCCCTACAGTGATGCTATTAGATGAGCCAACTGCAGGTGTGTCACCAATTGTAATGGATGAGATATTTTCCAATATTTTGGATCTAAAAAATTCAGGCAGGGCGGTATTAATGGTTGAGCAAAACGCACAACAAGCGCTTAATATTGCCGACAAGGGTTTTGTTTTGGTTTCTGGTAGGAACGAGCATATTGGCACGGGTAAAGAGCTTATTGCTAACCCAGAAGTTAGAAAGAAATTTTTAGGGGGTTAGTGTGGTTTCAGAATCTGTAGATATTGTTAATGCATTTGCACTACTAACTAATTTTGTTATTTTGCCAGCGATTGCGTATGGTTCACAACTTGCGTTAGGCGCTTTAGCCGTAACTTTGGTTTACTCGGTTTTGAGATTTTCCAATTTTGCCCAAGGCGATAGTATGGCTTTTGGCACGATGCTTGTTATATTGCTAAGTGGTTATATGATTGGCAGGGGGTGGACAATTACTGGTATTCCTACTGCTCTCATAGTAATTCCTGTCGCCATAATAGGAATGGCAGTCTATTTACTTACAATGGACAGATTGGTCTATCGACACTATCGAAAAATAAAAGCCAAATCAATCACTATTGTCATGTCATCAATAGGCGTTATGTTTATTACTGGTGGCATAGTTAGGTTTGTATTAGGCGCTAGTGCGCAAAGATTTGAAGATGGCGAGAGATTTATTTTTAGTGTAAGAGAATTCAAGGCCTATACTGGATTTGAGCAGGGAATCGCGCTGAAAACATCTCAATTTTTAACAATTACTATCGCTGTATTGTTAGTCGCTTTTGTATTTTATTTTTTACAAAAAACTAAAACTGGTAAAGCCATGAGGGCTTTTTCAGATAATAAAGAACTAGCTCTTTTGTCTGGAATTAACCCGGATAGGGTGGTTCAAATAACCTGGTTATTGGTTGCAGGCCTTACTACGATTGCTGGTGCACTTTATGGGCTAGATAAAGGCTTTGCACCTCAACAATATCATTTATTGCTTTTACCGATATTTGCATCCGTTATTGTAGGTGGTATTGGGTCTCCAATAGGCGCCATTGCGGGAGCATTTTTGATCGCATTTTCCGAGGCACTGCTTACTTATGCCTATAAGAAGTTTTTAATATACTTGTTACCACTATCAATGCATCCTAGTTCTTTAGTGCAGCTGATTGGTACTGAATATAAATATGCAATATCCTTTGTAATTTTGGTTATTGTTCTTTTAATAAAGCCTACAGGATTATTTAAAGGCAAGGTGATAGTCGATGAGTAATTTAAATAATGTTTGGCAGTCTTATAGGGCGGTTATTAGTTTTGCTGTAATGGGGTTGGTGCTTTTATTTGTTGGTTTAAATCAATCATGGGCATTAGTTCTTGGCATTGTTAATTTATCTTTGATTTCAGCTATTATGGCTCTAGGAGTAAATATCCAGTGGGGTTACGCAGGGCTATTTAATGTCGGTATTATGGGTTTTGCTGCACTCGGTGGTGTTAGTGTGGTTCTGATTTCACAACAACCTGTTACTGAAGCAATTGAGGCTGGCGGACTTCAAATGTTGATTGCTTTGGCATTAGGAGTGTTAACTGTTGCAACAGGCGTTTTGCTTAATAAAAAAGGCTATAACAAATGGTTAATAGCTGCGATTGTCGTTATTGGTTACCTAATCACTCGTTATTATTTTTCTGATGCTGCTCGTGTTATTGAAAAGGTAGATCCTGCAATTACAGGCTACTTAGGTGGTCTTGGTCTTCCTATAATGTTCTCTTGGATAGTTGGCGGTTTAGTTGCTGCTGGCGCCGCTTGGTCGATTGGTAAAATAACCTTAGGCTTGAGAGCTGATTATTTAGCGATTGCGACTTTAGGTATTTCTGAAATAATCCTCTATGTAATCAAAAATGAAGACTGGTTTGTTCGTGGCCTTAAAAATGTTTATGGGCTTCCTAG